>Ga0209976_10000749_pt1 | contig 20047 bp, 24 predicted proteins | sample SumtaG_FD_182806 | JGI IMG/M metagenome (GOLD analysis project Ga0209976, IMG submission 182806) | Deep subsurface microbial communities from Indian Ocean to uncover new lineages of life (NeLLi) - Sumatra_00157 metaG (SPAdes) (version 2) | ecosystem: Environmental > Aquatic > Marine > Oceanic >...
AAAACGCTAATATTAGCACTGGAGGAATTGGTAAAGATGTGACTAATGAGGTGAATGACGAACTAAAAGAGATGGCTCTTAAAGCAGCCAAAGTAGTGGGAATGGCGATAACAGGGGTAGATATGATTTATGATGAATCACTAGATAATGCTTGTGTATTAGAATTAAATGACTGTCCCGGTATTGATATTCATCATTATCCAGTCTTAGGTGAGTCTAGAGACGTAGCCAGTGATATTGTTGAGCTTTTGTTTAGGCAAGACAGGTGATTATTTATTTGAAGGTGTGATAAAAAGCTGCGTGTTCAGATGCATTTCCAAATTGGCTAAGATCTTCAAAAGCCTCACAGTGTGTGAGTCTGTCATCGTTACATCCATTGGCTCCGCAAAGTATAATTGGTGTGTCTTTTTTCTTAATCCCAAGATTTTGGTCTTTAAAGAATGTAAACAGATTATAAACCATTCTTCTTTGGGAAATACAAGAAATTAGGTCTTGGCTTTCGTCCTTTACTTGATTGTAGGAGTTTGGTGAGAATTCACAGACTGGCATAATAAATTGGAATTATATCTCAATTAGGGAGAAATAGAAACACTATGGGTTAATGGATGAGCCAGTGAGCGATGTTCAAATCTATTCCACATATGAAAAGTTTGCTACAATTTCAGCATGAAGGCTATTGAAGCAACGTTAAAGGAGTTGGTAGCTGTAATTAAGGAATGCAAGGCTAATTACCGGGTGGTTGGTTCAGTTTTGATCGCGGCCTTTTTAGGCAAAAAACACAGATAGGTAAAGGATATAGATGTATTTATTGATAAGACAAGATTAGATTGTTTAGTTAAAGAGTTAAAGAAAAGAGGCTATCAGGTTCAAGAAGGAAGAAAATTTAACAAATTATATGTTTTATCCTTTACTAAACCTAATAGGTTACCGATAAATTTTGCTTTATTAGGAAGATTTAAGCAGGGTTATTATGAACAAGATGTTGGGTGGGGATTTAGAGTAAGAATCAGTAATGAATTTATTAAACCAACGAATTATAAAGTTGGGGTGACTAAGTTTATTGGCATACCGATTTCTTCTCATTATTTTACTATGAAGAACTCGGTTTCCAAGCCAGGAAGAGAGACAGATTTTAAAGCCCTGAGTGGAAGGATAAAGAGTGAAGTAGCTAAGAATCCAATTAGAATTTACTACAAAGACTATTATTTGCCTGGGATGTATAAACTATATTCTAAGTATAAAGATATTTCCGGGAAGATACGTTATTTGCTGGGTTTTAATTACGAGCAATTTCCAATAGTTTCCTGGGGAAAAAATCGGACGAAAATTATGAGTTATAGGGTTTGAGATTTATTCAAGAGTGTAGGCTTATAGTTGTTGGGCTTAAGAAGGCTGCTTTAATGGTAGAATTATTTAATGATAAATCTTAGAAACTTTAGAGCGTTGAATCCGGAGTGGTATAGAAATCCCCTATCTAAACTTGAAGCTACGCTTAGGGTTCCGATATTTATTAAAAACGGGGCGGTTGTACTTGTGAGTAGGATTTTATTTCCCTGGTTTCTGATTACTTTGATTGTTTGGTGGCTGACTGGTGGAATCACGCTGGCAGCTCTAGGGCCATTTATTATCTTGGTTTATGAATTATTGGCTCTAAAGAGTTGGTACGAGAGAAAGATTTTAAAACGACATTTAAAAAACATTGAATTGGTTAAATCACTTTGTGGGAAAAAGAGATTAGACATAGATGAGCTAAGAAGTGATATTAAGCAGTCGGTAGAGCTGGGCAGTTGGGGCACAGTAAGAATTGTTTATGTGGGTTTAGCCTCATGGGGATGGGAAATCATTTTTAGAGCCTTATATCCACTATTAACAAATACCCAGATAGATTATCGGGACCTTTTAATTGGTTTTAAAAACAAGACTGTAGAAGCAGACCAGGCGTTTTGGGAAGTGGCTCATGAAAAAAACAAGCAGAAAGAAAAACTTGAAAAGTATCTTGATATGTATGGTAATAGAGTTGAAGACATTGATTTGGTTTATCCTACTTTCAGAGAAAATAAAAAGGCAGTTAGTTCAATGTTGAAGCTATATGTTCAGACGCCATCGCCATTTAGTGCGTTAAGTAGAGCAAAGGAGCAGAGGTTAGAAGATACTAAAGAAGTTTTAAAGAGCTTGAAAGTACCTAAGTCTATTTTTAGCTGGTTGTTAAAAACGGTTCAGGTTAATGTAAGATTAAGAGAAGATAGGAGGTTTTATCATTTTATAGCTGATTACTACATTAGACAGATGATAATTAGATTAGGAAAGAAACTGAGTTTAGATGATAAACAAGTATTTAATCAGTCATGGAAGGAGTTAAAGAATGTCGGTGATTAAAGGGATTGCTGGAAGTAAAGGAAAGAAAACTGGAATTGCTAGTGTGATTTTATCTTTAGATGATGTTGAATTTTTTAAGCCTGGAGATATTTTAGTTACCAAAGCTACCAATCCAGCTTGGACTCCTTTAATTCATGTGGCCTCGGCAGTTGTAACAGATTTAGGTGGTGCTTTATCTCATGCAGCGATTGTTTGTAGAGAATATGGTAAGCCAGCGGTTGTTGGAACTAAGGTTGGAACAAAAGAAATTAAAAACGGACAAAGAATAGAAGTAGATGGAGAGCAAGGAGTAGTTTTAATAAAAAATTAAACAATTGGGATTTGAAGTTCAGTGATATAGCTATATTCGTCTTTTTCTTTTAATGGTCCAACTCTATAAAATTCACGGGTAGCTAGGTCAGGATGTCTTTTAAGATTTTTTTCTTTGACAAACTTATCCATGTATTGCCAGATGTATGACATAAAAGAGTAAGGTCCTACATGGGTATAAGTAACAGTTTTATGTTCAGGCACTTTAATCAATTGAAGTCTTTTTTCTTCCTTAGAGGGTTTATTTTTTAACAGTATTCCAGCTGTCATTTTTGATTCATGTGGTGAATAATTAGAGGTATAAAAAATAGTTAGTCCAGCTTCTATATTTTGATTGTCCCTTAAAAGAGAAAATACTTCTCTTTGGTGTTTATCAATATCTACATAGCGACCAGTTTTATTTAAACCATAAATATAGTAAGTTTTAATGATTTTAATCTTAGGAGTAATCAAATTTTTATCTGATTGAAGGCTAGAAACAAACTCATCTAATTTGTTTATTTTTTTGATTAGTTTATCTTTTTCTTTAGTTAGTTCAGTCTTTCTAGCCGTAAAGAGCTTGAATAGAGTTGAATCACTTTTTAGATATTGTTTGGTTTCTTTTAAAGTAAGCCCTAAGGATTTTAGTAGAGTTATTTTTTGAAAGGTGAGAACTTGTTTAGGGAAATAGAGCCGGTTTTGGTCCTTTAATTCAGTAGGTTTAAGCAAACCAATATGGTCATAGTGAATAACAGTTTTTTTAGTGGTGTTGCATAAATCAGCAAATTCTTGAGTGGTTAGCATAAATATATTATACCCTCTTGCCTATGACCTTGGGTCATAGTTTATAGTAGCAAGCTTATGGACATAATCGTTAAAAATGCCAGACAACATAATTTAAAAGGGGTGGATATTAAGATACCCCGTAACCAGTTAGTGGTGTTTACTGGAGTTTCTGGCTCAGGGAAGTCTTCGCTGGTGTTTGATACTCTGACGGCTGAAGCCCAGAGACAGTTTTTTGAGTCGTTGTCGACTCAGTCTAGAAAGTATTTACCTAAATATAGTCGTCCAGAGGTAGATGAAATTAGCAATCTATCCCCGATTATTGTAATTGATCAGAGAAGATTGGGGCGTAATCCCCGTTCAACTGTAGGAACAGTAACTCAGATATACACATATATGAGACTGTTGTTTTCTCGATGCGGGACTCCGATAATCGGTGATTCGACTTTGTTTTCTTTTAATACAGCGGAAGGGGCTTGCCTTGAGTGTAAAGGGTTGGGAGAAAAGCTAGTTTTAGATAAAGATAAGCTGATTGATTGGAATAAGTCATTAAATGAGGGAGCGATCAGATACTCTGAGTATGCTTTAGGAGGCAGGCGATGGAGCATAGTTAAAGTCAGTGGGTTTTTTGATATGGATAAACCCTTAAAGAATTTTAGCGAGGAAGAACTGGATAAGTTGCTGTTCTCTGAGAGAATTGAGTTAAATGATACTGATGAGCAAGGATTTGTACAAAGCTATGGATTTGAAGGACTGGTGGTGGGGATTAAGAGACGAAGGATAGATAAAAGAGGTACATCTGATTTAAGTTCTCAACAGTGCGGTCGTTTCTTTTCTTTAGAGTTTTGTGATATTTGCCAGGGGTCTAGGCTTAGCCAGGGGGCTAATAAGGTAAAGCTAAATGGCAAGACAATCTCAGAGTTAACTAAGATGCAGTTATCTGAGCTAAAAGGGTTTTTAGCAACAGTTAAGGGTCCGGTAGCAGATCCAATTGTAAGCAAGATGTTGGAATCACTGACTAGTTTAATTGATATTGGAGTTGGCTATTTATCTTTAGATAGGCCAGTACCAACTTTATCAGGAGGAGAGTCTCAACGAGTCAAGATGGCTAAGCAGTTAGGCAGTGATTTAGTTGAGTTGATTTATGTTTTGGATGAACCAAGTGTGGGTTTGCATCCAAAGGATATTAACCAGTTAGTTTTACAACTTAAGAAGTTAAAAAAGAAAGGCAATAGTGTTTTAGTGGTAGAGCATGATGTGTCGGTGATTAAAGCGGCTGATCAGATAGTGGATATTGGGCCTAAAGCAGGTAGTTTAGGGGGTGAACTGGTCTTTCAGGGCAGTTTAAGCGAGCTTAAAAGAGATGGAGGATCAATAACAGCTAAGTATTTAAAGAAGCAGGCAGGGTTATTAAAAAAGACCTACAGAAAGCCTCAGGGGCAGTTAGAGGTTAAAAAGGCTAAGTTGCATAATTTGAGGGATATAAGCGTGAAAGTACCCAAGGGTGTTTTAAGTTGTGTGACCGGAGTAGCTGGTTCAGGGAAAAGTACCTTGGTTTTAGATATTTTAGCTAAAGAGTATCTTTTGGCTATAGTGGTTGATCAGTCCCCTGTTGGTCGGTCGACCAAGTCTATACCGGCGACATATATAGGGGTGTTTGATTTAATAAGAAAAAAGTTTAGCCAAGAGACTGGCGAGCAGGTAGGCATGTTTAGTTTTAACTCGTTTGGTGGTTGTCCTAAGTGTAAGGGGTTTGGGTATAAGAAGGTGGAGATGCATTTCTTAGATGATGTAATAGTTACTTGTAGTGTTTGTGAGGGGAAGAGATATAGGACAGAAATGGTGAAACATAAGGTTAAGGGAAAAGATATAACGCAAGTTTTAGAAATGACTGCTTTAGAAGCACATGAGTTTTTTGATGATAAGCAGATAAAAAAGAGGTTGGAGATTTTGAAAGCAGTGGGGTTAGATTATCTTGAGCTAGGGCAACCGCTTAACACTTTATCTGGCGGTGAAGCTCAGAGGATTAAGTTGGCCAGCCAACTACACAAAAAAGGTAACATTTATATTCTTGATGAGCCAACAACTGGATTACACATGGCTGATATTGAGAAGTTAATGGAGCTACTTAACCGTTTAGTTGACGCTGGCAACACAGTAATTGTGATTGAGCATAACTTGGATGTGATAGGTCAAGCTGACTGGATAATAGATTTAGGCCCAGAGGGTGGAGAAAAAGGCGGTGAAGTGGTGGTTGAGGGAACGCCAATGGATGTTTTAAAGGTAAAGCGGTCCTATACTGGTCAGTGGTTGAAAAAGGCGTTTAGAGCGTGAAGGGTGTTGATGGGGTTGTTTGGAGGTGGGGTTATATATTTCGCTGGCGTTGGTGGTAGGACATATCTATTTTTCTCCTGTCCAATCTCTGGCCAACAATTCTGCCTGTTCCAGAACAGTCTTTGTCGCTCTTTCTTGTTTATCTGGTGGATAATTATATTTTTTTAACAATCTTTTAACGTAAATTCTCAGCTTGGCTTGTACCGCTTCTCTCCTAGTCCAGTCAATGCTGGCATTTCGGCGAATAATCTTCAGCAATTCTTGAGCCATTTGGCGTAAAACCTTGTCTCCCAGCTCTGTAATAGCACTCTCATTTTCGGCTAAAGCATCATAAAAAGCTACTTCTTCGTCACTTAACCCTAACTTTTTTCCTTTATCGTGCTCTTTTTTAATTTTTTTAGCCAACCTTACCAATTCCATGATTACTTGAGCTGAAGTAATGGTCCGGCTTTGATATTTTTTAATCGTTTCTTCCAGCATTTGTAAAAATGATCGGGAAGCCACCAGGTTTTTCTCTGCGAATGCGTGAATTTCTTCATTTAAAAGTTTTTTTAGAATCTCTAAGGCTAAGTTTTTGTGCTCCATTTCCTGTATGTCGGCCAAAAACTGATTACTTAATATGGACAGATTAGGTGTTTTCAAGCCGCTAGCCTTAAAAATATCAATTACCTCATCGGATACCACCGCATCAGCAATAATTTGCTTGATGGCTAAATCGTAATCATCCTGAGTTGGACCGCCTTTAACTTCCGGTTCTAGTTTGACAATACCGGCTTTAATGGCCTGGAAAAAAGCCACTTCATCCCGAATTTTTAAGGCTTCGTCATTAGGAATAGCAATCGAGTAAGCATAACTTAAGGCGATTACCGCGGTTTTATAACGCTCGGCTCCATCCTCAATATTAAGGATATAATCAATTGCCTCGGTTTGAATTTCAGTTCTTTTTGTTTCATTGGCGGAGAAATACTCTAAATACTTAAACTTATCAAACATGTCTTTGACTATTTCGTATTTTTCCAGCATCACCGCCACGGCCTCTTCCTGAGGTACCGCAGTCAGTTGTTGGTCGCTCTTGGTGTAATAAGATAAAGCCGTTTGCAGTTCGTAGGCAATACCGATGTAATCTACGATCAAACCTGCCTGTTTATCTTTAAAAATTCGGTTGACCCGGGCAATTGCCTGCATCAGGGTGTGTCCATGTAAAGGTTTATCCAGATACATGGTGTGCATGCTGGGCGCATCAAAGCCGGTTAACCACATGTCACAAACTATCACCAGCTTAAGATCATCCTGAGCATTTTTTATCCGGTCACCAATTTTTTCTCTGCCTTCCTTATTTCTAATATGCGACTGAAAGTAATCAGGGTCACTGGCTGAGCCGGTAATTACTACCTTAACTTTACCTTTACGGTCGTCATTGTCATGCCAGCCTGGCTTTAACTTAATAATTTCCTGGTATAAATCAACCGCAATCCTTCGGCTCATAGTCACTATCATGCCTTTACCTTCAATCACTGCCAAGCGTTTGTCAAAATGATCCACAATGTCTTCGGCAATCAATTTAATCCGTTGAGGTGAGCCTACCATGGCTTCTAATCTGGCCCACTTGCTCTTCAGCTTGCTTTTCTTGCTTTCTGCTTCGCCTTCGGTAATATCCTCAAACTCTGGGTCAATCTGATCTCTAAACGTTTCATCTAATCCTACTTTGGCCAACCTAGCTTCATAATAAATCGGCACCGTAGCCTGGTCTTCTACTGCTCTACTAATGTCATAGGTGTCAATTACACCACCAAATACAGAAGATGTATTTCTATCTTTCAAAGCAATTGGAGTTCCGGTAAAGCCGATAAACGAGGCTTTGGGTAAAGCGTCCCGAACATATTTGGCAAAACCATAGGCCAAAACATCCTTTCTGATTTTCCCTTTAAAGCCATATTGACTCCGATGAGCTTCGTCAGCAATCACTACAATGTTGTCTCTTTCAGAAAGAAGGGGAAACTCTACTCTTTGGTCTTGGGGTAAGAACTTTTGAATGGTGGTAAAAATGACTCCGCCTGAAGCTCTTTTGAGCCTGGCTTTTAAATCTTCTCTGTTTTTAGCTTGTTCTGGAGTTTGTCTTAATAAATCCTTAGCTTCTACAAAAGTATCAAACAATTGGCCATCAAGGTCATTTCTGTCTGTTAATACCAATACCGTGGGGTTTTGAAGCCATTGGATTACCTTGCCGGCATAAAAAGCCATGGTAAAGCTTTTACCAGAACCCTGAGTGTGCCAAACTACGCCGATTTTTTTGTTGCCTTTAACTTTGGCGGCTCGGCTTGTTTCTGTTAAAGCCTTGTTAGTAGCAAAGTATTGATGATAAGCGGCAATGATTTTTTTGTTTTTGGCTTGTTTGTGGTTAAAAAAGATAAAGTTGGTAAAAAGGTCTAGTAATCTTTTCTTGGTAAAAACGCCTTTAACCAGCACTTTTAGTTGATTATGAGTTCGAGGAGCTATCACTTTACCGTCAACGCTTTTCCAACTCATAAACCATTCCATTGGGGAGGTAATGGTGCCCATTTTGGCAAAGTGTCCGTCGGAAATGACTAAAGCCTGATTAAAAGCAAAAATTGAGGGAATTTCTTTTTGGTAGGTTTGAATTTGTTGATAGGCTTTGTTAATGGTGGCTTTTTCATCGGCAGGATTTTTAAATTCCATTAAAGCCACGGGTAAGCCATTGACAAATATTAATAAATCAGGAACCCGGTTGTGTTTGTTTTCAATGATGCGAAATTGATTGACTGCTAGCCAGTCGTTGTTTGAGGAATTTTGGGTATCAATTAGCCAAACCTTGTCTCCCCGAATATTGCCTTTTTTGTCTTGATACTCAACATCGACTCCATTAGTAAACAACTCGTGAAAAGCTTGATTATTAGTTACGAAGTTAGGGCTTAGATTGGGGATGTTAATTACTTTTCTAAAAGCTTCTTCTCTGGCTTCGGCAGAAACTTTAGGGTTAAGCTTATCAATAGCTTTTTTCAATCTAGCTTTTAAAACTACCTCATCATAACTGTCTCTTTCCGGTTTTTTCCCTTCCGGGCTAATATCTGGGCCAAAAGCAACGGCATAACCTAGCTCTTTTAGCCAGTCCAGGGCAGCTTTTTCTAAACTTGATTCTGTATATTTCATAGTTTATTTTTTCTTATTTTAACCTTTTGAGATTCAAAGTCTAATAGTGCATCTTTATAAGCATTTGGATCAAATTTATGCAGTGCTTCGCTTGGGGATATAGAAACGGTGCCAACATTCATTGGCTCACTAATGTTATCAAACCAGTCGTTAAACTCATTGTGTTCTTCGTAGTGTAAGCGCTGTCTTTTTTCAGGCATTATTGTTTGATCATGATTAGTGATAAGTAATCCACCTAGCGAGTCTGTTATTCCTGATATAAATTGAGCATAAGTTTTGTTGGTTTTCTTAGATTGGATATCTTGTCCATGCCCAATTCTGCCAAGCTTGTTTCTTAAAAAGGCAATTTCTTGAACTAGATTAGCTAGACCACTTCTAATTTTCTTTACAGATAATTTTTCCGCTTCGTTTAAATGTGTCATTTGCGTCAGATTCAAACAAGAATCTATAGTTAATTTGGCAATCTTGGGCAAGTCGTCTTTAGGAGAGTATTCAATTCCTAAATCTTCCAATATAGTCTTACAAATACTTTCAATAAGAGATTTACAGTAATCATAAGATGTATTGGGATTAGATTCATTACTTGCTTCAATATTATTGACTAAATCAAGAAGAGAGTTCCATTTAGGATTTGTCTCGATACATTTTCTTGTCCATAGCATTTGAGGAACCATAATCTAATTAACTCTTAACCTGCCACTCATTAGCCTTGGTAAAAGAGAGTTTCTAATGCTTTCTACTAACCTATTCTCTATGTCGTTAGTAATCGCTTTTAATGTTAAACACCTCATATACTTTTCAAACATCAACAAAACAAACGCTTGAGGGATAACAACATCAATACTCTTTAATGAAGTTTGGGTTACTAATGGTTGCGTAGAACCAACATTTAGTGATGAAAAATCTATCGAAGATAAAATTCTATAAACATATTCGTAATATTCTGACTTTATAACTAATGCATTATCTGACATCCAACAGGGATACTCTATTTTTTGTACTAGCCCCAATGTTCCAACTCTCCCAGTAACTATAATTTTTTCGTCATAAAGAATATCAGATGTATAGCCCATTATCCCCGATGCTCCAATAATGGGAACGTTAAACCCTTTAACTTTGTCATCAACTTTAACTTTTGGTCTTTTGCCACTTGTAATTTCTATCAAATCTTTTAGCTTTCCAAGCTCCCATCCTTTTGGTTTCTTTCCAAGTTCACTATTTACCATTTTGCCGCCGATGGATTTATAAGGTTTTCCATCTTTGTTAGGAAATTCAAAATCTACAAACCAATGTTTGAATAAAGCTTTACCAATTTCTTCAATGCTTTTGTTTGTTCTTCTGTTTAGCTCTATTTTGTCATCAAGAGAAGAAAGGACAGAGGCAATTTCTTTTTGCTCATCAAGTGGAGGGAGAGATAAAAGGATATTTTCAAATGTTTTACGAGTTATTGTGGAAAATACAGAACCGTGAGTATTTTGCTTAATTGCTTTTATTTGATTTTTGAAAGCATAGTATAAATAGTCATTTATAGCTTGCTTTTTTGCATTTAATCCATAACATGATTGATTAAATGCCATATCTTTCCCTAGTTGTGTCAATATCCCTACAGTTCCTCTTGCCGATATAATAAGAGAACCCTTTTTTAGCATATTCGCGCTACTATTATCTAAGCCTGCTTTGGTAATATGCTTTTCTGAAGCATATACATGTCGTTGGTCATTATTAAAATCTACTACAGAGAGCCAAGGAATATCACCATTCCAATATTTATTCACTGAAGTTTTGGGTGTACCGCCACTGATAATATCTACCGTCCCAGAAGCTGAATTTACTTCCCAATCTTCTGGAATTTCACCAATTTCTGTTTGCTTGTATTCTGTTTTTTGTTTTTTCATCTTTTTGGAGGAGGAGGTTTTACTGGTTTGGCATGTTTTTTAATTGAAGGCGATGGAGGAGGTACATGTAGTTTGGGTGGATAAGATCCTTTTTGTTCGCTGATTGTTTTTTTATCTGAACCTTTTTTTGAATCTGATGGGCGGTTTTTCATAATAACTCCCGTTTTTCAAATTAGTAAAATAAAAAATGCTTAAAAATGTAATGCCCAAGATAAAACTAATAACACTTACAACTTGCAGAACGTCAATCGTTTTAGGCCAACAATCTTTTTTACCCCTTATAGTTTTTTTGTTATCTAGAAGAGCGTTTATTTCTAAATCTATATTATCTATAGCTTCATCGTGAGCAAAAACTGAAAAAAGTATTGAGAGTATTGTGCTAATGATGGATATTAGTAAAAAAAGCCAACCTGTCATTAAAGGAAAATTTTCTTTTATTCCATTAGGGAGATTATTGGTAAAAAATATCGATAGATAAAAACTGCCTGTTGCAAAAGTCAGCAGATATTTATCAAAAGAGTCGGATGCTTTGATTCTAGTTTTATCTAAAAAGCGACGATGTTTCAAAAACATCTTATAATTTTGATCTTTTTGTTTTTGTGTTAGTTTTTTTTTACCTTTTACAATCTTCATAAATTTTTTAAATTTGTTTTTGTTTTTTTAAATTATGCTCGCTGAGTTTTTCATGTTCTTCATGGACAACTTGACCCGTTTTATTATTAACAACGACTTGGTCGTAAAGATCGTTTTGTTTATTTATTCTCATATTTATATCTACTCCCTGAGGAAATTTGATTTTATCTTTACTTGACCTAAAGCCTTTCACTAGCTTTATTAATAAAGTCTTTAATTTGTCCTTGAGCTTAATGCTAACGGTATCTCTAATGGTAATTTTTTCTTCTAATATTTTTGAATATTTCATTTGTATTAATTTACTTAATTTTTGTTTGTTTGTAGCTTGTTTTTATTTTCATTGAACTCCGATTCCAAATAAGTAATAAAGAACAAGTCCTGCGATAACTGTAGCAATAACACTTGTATAAACCAGTACAGAATGTTTTTTAACCCATTCAGGGATTTTTAGCTCTGGAATGGGGATACAAATTTCTTTTCTTTTTTTCTTTTTTACACCAATTGCACTAAAATTATATCTTTTGTACTCAGCAGTTTTTTGCCTAACAAACATATCAATATCATGAGCGGCATTTTTTCTTAAACCATATATAGACCCAGGATGAATATCAGTCTTGAGTTTGTTAAATTCTTGATAGTCTGATTCATCCAAATTTTTAAGTATTGAAGCCACTTCTGAAAGCCAATTTTTGACTGTTTTATGACTAGGAGAGTCGTATAACTGCTGTACATTGAGCGCTTTTTGATATTCTGCCAATTCTTTTACTAAATCTTTTTTGTTTTGCATATTTATTTTTTCAACATTCCAAAAAAAGGCAGCTTGTCGAGAACGAATTGTCTTTGTCTTTTTAAGTCTCGTAATTCTATGTCTAGCGGCTTCTGCTCTTTTGCTATCATTCTATCTAGTTGACTCTGATTAACTAAACTGTTTCTTACTTTCTGTAACATTTTTTTAGGTAGATTATCTATTTCTTCTTGCTTTGAATCAATCTTTTTCTCTATTTTTCTAACCTTTTTCATTTGTAGAAGTATATAAATAGTTAGACTAAAAAAAGTAACCCAACCGATTGGCTCTATTATTTTTTTCAAATTGTTAATATTCTCGATGGTGCAAATATCTGTCATACCTTCCAGCCTATTTTTTTGAGATTAACTTTAACCTTCTTTTCTAGTTTTTTGGATTGTTTGAATTGCTGAGATAGTTGTTTGGTTAGGCGCTTCATTTTTTTCTCAAAAACTTCGTCGTCTTCAAGCTTAAAGTCAGTCCCGACATAGCGTCCTGGGGTGAGGATAAATCCGTTCTTTTTAACCTCTTCAATTTTGGCGGCTTTACAAAAACCCTTTACATTTTCATATTTACCCTTTTTGTTGCGCCAGTGATGATAAGTCTGGCTGATCTTTTTCAATTCCTCTTCAGTTAATTCTCGGTGTCGTCGGTCAATCATTTGGCCCATTTTTCTGGCGTCAATAAATAAAATTTCGTCGTGACGGTTTCTGAATTTATGGTTATGCCTATCCCGGGAAACAAACCACAGGCAGGCTGGAATTTGGGTGGTGTAAAACAGCTTGTCAGGCAAAGCCACAATGCAATCTACCAGGCCGGCCTTAATCAAGTTTTCTCTTATTTTCCCCTCATTTGAGGTATTAGAAGACAAAGCCCCATTGGCCATGACAAAGCCGGTAATACCTGACGGGGATAAATGATGAATAAAATGTTGGATCCAAGCATAGTTGGCATTTCCTGTGGGCGGCAGGCCGTATTTCCAGCGGATATCATCTCGTAATCTTTCCCCACCCCAATCGCTATCATTAAATGGAGGATTAGCTAAAACAAAATCTGCTTTTAGATCTGGAAAGGCATCTTTATGAAAGCTGCCTTGTTCATTCCAGGCAATGTCAGCATCTATACCGCGAATGGCCAAGTTCATCTTACAAAGTTGCCAGGTAGTGGTATTTAGTTCTTGACCGTAGATAGCCATGTCGCCGATTTGACCGCCATGTTCCTCCACAAACTTTTCGCTTTGGACAAACATGCCTCCACTACCGCAGCAAGGGTCAAAAACTCTTCCCTTGTAGGGTTCAATCATTTTTACCAGTAGTTTTACCACCGAAGCCGGGGTATAGAATTCACCGCCAGCCTTACCTTCAGCATTGGCGAAACGGCCAATAAAATACTCATAAACCCTACCTAAAATATCTTTGGCCTTGGAAGTTTTATCTCCCAGACCAATGGAGCTAATTAAATCAATTACTTCTCCCAAGATGCGTTTATCTAACGTTGGCCGGGCATAGTTTTTAGATAAGACTCCTTTTACAGAAGGATTTTCTTTTTCGATGGCGATCATGGCTTCATCTACCAGTTTCCCAATTTCCGGTTTTTTGGCGTTATCTTTGAGAAATGACCACCTAGCTTTCTCCGGCACCCAAAAAACATTACGGGAGGTAAAGGAGTCTTTGTCTTTAATTTCCCACTTGTCGGCTTCAGGATCTTTTTTGATATCGTAAACCGCCTGGTTAAAAGAATCGGAGATATATTTAAGAAAGATTAAGCCCAAGACTACATGTTTGTATTCAGAGGCGTCCATACTGCCTCTTAGTTTGTCTGCCGCGGCCCACAATTTCTTTTCAAATCCTAAATTAGCTGCAGATTGTTTTGCCATAATTACTTTTTATTTATAGCTTCCTTGACGATGGGAAACAGATAGTATTAATATTGTAACCTGTTTTTTAAAAACTTGGTAAATAATTCGATACGGCCAGATGCGAATGGAGTATTTATCTTTTAGCTTGCCTTCTAGTTTTTTGCCTAGACTTGGATCAAATGCTAATGAAGCAATCGTTTTTTTAATTTTTTTCCGATGCAGTAAAGGGATTTTATTTAGCTGTTTGACTACTTTTTTCGGTACGACGATTTGATACTCGATCATTTTTGTCTTTTAATACTTGAGTTGGTGTTTTACCAAAAACCTCTTCAAAGGTTTGGTATTCACCTTTTTTGAATTCTTTTTCGGCTTGCTTAATGTCTTTCATTAGTTGTTTATCGGCCATTATTTCCAGAGTTTCCTGGCGGGAGTTAAATTCTTCGGCATTAATCAGTACCGCCCTAGGTTCACCGCGATAGGTAATAGTTATTTGGACGGCCGGATTATTTAGTTTTTCCAAGAGGTCAAAAAGATTCTTTCTGGCCTTGGTGGCTGGTATAGTTAAAGTCATCATATGTACACTATACTGTACACTATTTTTAGTTTTATTGTCAAGCGATTAAGTTGTGAGTTTTAAAACTAAAATAATTGTCGTTGGCAATGATTAAATGATCAATTAGCTTAATCCCTAAAAGCTTTCCTGCTTTGATTAGTTTTTTGGTCACCCTTCTGTCTTCTAAAGAGGGTTTTGGATCACCAGATGGATGATTATGAACTACAATTACTGCTGCGGCATTGTGTTGGATAGCAGGTTTAAATACTTCTCTTGGATGAATTAGGTTGGTGTCTAGAGTACCTATTGAAATAACTTTTTTGTTTATCAGTTGTTTTCTGGCATCAAGATAAATACCGATTAAGTATTCTCTTTTTTTGTTTTTATAGTTACTTACTAGTTTAATAATGTCTTCAGGTGAAGCAATTACATTTTCTTTTTTAGGAGATAGTCTTTTAGCTAAAGAAAAGGCAGTTGTAATAGTGGCGGCTCGTGATTTGCCAACACCTTTTAGCTTGACTAAATCGTTTATAGAAAGTTTTACTAGTTTTTTAAAGGGTGTTGTTTTAAGGATTCTTTTGGCTACCTCTATAGCGTTTTTGCCCTGATAGCCGGTTCTGAGTAAAATAGCTAATAATTCGTAGTCTTTGAGGGCATTAGCTCCCTTTTCAAATAATTTTTCTCGTGGTCGTTTATGTTTGGGCAAATCTTTGATTTTTGGCATTTGGATAATTTTATCATTTATTTCACTAATATTTCTCTGCTACAATAAATCAGTGGTAAGTAGTAAGAAATTAATTATATGAAAGTTAAGAAGAAGATATTTCTACCCAAATGGCAGAGGTGGTTTATGATGCCTTTTTTTGTTGGCATGTGGTTGTTTATTACTTACATGGAGTTTTTTAATCCTAATAACAGTGAAGAATTAGGGTTAATTGGCTATATATTCATGAGTGGGTTGTTTCTTGGCTTGAGTGTGATGATGTGGTTAATGACGAGCGGCAAGCTGCCAGCCTACATTATTGAAGAAACAAAAGAAAAAGAAGAGTAAGTTCTCTGGATTACTCCTTAGATTCTCCTGAACTTATTGTATGATCACCTTCTTTAGATTGAGAAGAGCCCTCTATTTGAACAACTAATCCTTCTGCTTGATGCATTCTTGTCCAAAAATCTTTAAGACTGGTTTTTTTAGCCCATTCTTTGTCTACATCTTTTTGGTGTTCAAATCTTCCCTCGACTCTGACATTTTTAACATGAGATCTAGTAAATTTATTAATCCGACGCATTTCTTCATCTACGTCATATTTACTGTTTTTATCTATTAATCTGTGGGCAAATTTGTAAGCTAAGCTTTTTAAGGCATAAAGATATTCTCTGTATTTATAGGGGATGATTTCATTCTCTCCCAATATTTCATATCTTCCTTCTCCGACAAGAAAATGCTCTCCAAGAAAAGCATTTGGTTTGATGCTTCGCTCTGGATCGGCTTGCCAGGATCTGTCCGCGTCTCTTCTTTGCATTTTTTTATTTCTATTCCGTTTATCTCTCCAGTCAGATATGTTTCTATAAACCCAAACTTTATCCCCTTCTCTTTTAACTGAGTAAAGTTCTTCTGGCATCCAAGTTCTTGTGTCTTCAGGAGATGTTTTTACCCGCCATTTTCCATCTTCTTTTGCCTCATAAGCCTTTTTTAAGGCTACTAATAATCCCCAATCATTTTCCGGCAGTATGATGTGGTTTGGTTTTTTCTTTGAAGCGCCTGAAAAGTCACTCCATAAAGGAGAAGAAGTGAATATGTTGCCTTCACCAAAAAGATTATCAAAAAAGTCAGAGTAAGGTGTTTGGCCCCAATTTGTTTTTCGAGCTGCTTGGCCTTCAGTTCCGTCTCTTTTTAAGGCTTTATCATACTCGGCGCGTTGTTTGGCTTTTGATAAAACACCATAAGCTTCATTAGCAACATACATGGCTTCTTCTCTTAGTTTGCGTTTTTCAGGGTCTAAGCCTTTAAGTTTATCTGGATGGCTTTCTCTGGCTATTTGACGAAAAGCGCTTTGGATTTCGTCTGGGCTGGCTGAAGGAGAAACTCCTAAGATTTGATAATATGTTTTTGCCATAAATAGTCTTACTATAGATTTCTAGTTACTCCGGCCTTTGATATTTCAGCTTGGCGGACATTAAATTAATTATATAGTAAGATTGTATTGGTATATAAAGGGGGTGAGTGAGAATGAAGAAAATTTTAACTGGCTTAATGGTAGTGTTAGGGTTGGTGTTAATAGGTGGTAGTTGTGATAAGGATTCGGTTAAAAAGGCAACCTCAGGTTTGACAGGTAAGACAGCTGAGTCAGAAATGCCGGAAGGCTGGGTAGGGTATCAGAGTGATACTCATAAGTTTAGCTTTAATCACCCATCAACATGGGAGATTGTGCCGGAGATTGATAAAGATAGTTTGTTGACTATGAAGCTGTTGTTGATTGATAAAGCTCAAGCTGAAAGAGAGAATGAGCTAACTGGTGGAATGATGTCTTCTGAGTATTGGATTACGATTAGAGTAGAAGATAATCCAGATAATATGTCAGCTAAGGATTTTGGGGTTAAGCAGTATATGTCTCAAAGCCGGGCGGAAATGAAAGCTAAGTTGAAAGACTATAGCTTAAACGGAGTTGAAGGCTACACAGATTCAGGCCCAGTAACACCGCCAAGTTCAGGTGACTGGACAGGGGTAACTTTAGCTCCTAAAAACAGCAAGGCTTACAGTCTTACTTATTACGCAGCTGCTCATTCAGAAACGCATGAGAAATATTTAGAGGAGTTTCATCAGATTCTGGAAACTCTGAAGTTTACTGATTAATTAAGGCAAGTTGTTACAAGAAGCAGTGTTGCCCAGACAGCCCTGCATGCAGAAGTCATAGCCTTGTGATTCGTTGCTGCAGAGTCCCCGACACATGCGGTCAAAATAGGCCAGACAGCTGGCTTTGGTTTGCTGAGGAGATAGTTGTTTAGCTTCATCAATGACTTCTTCAGCAGTGGTGGGTAGGTTTTCCTGAGGGGCTTGGACTTTAGGTTTAGGTGAAGGTGGAGGAGATTCTTTTTCAGCTTTTTTGACTTCTTGTTTTTGTTTGTCTGCTTCTTCCTTAAAAGCCTGGTTAATTTTATTCATCAAGTCTTTAGTATCTCCAGTAGCGTCTTTGGTTAAGGATTTGAATAGATCAGCGTATTTAGGATATTTATCAATAATCTGTTTGATGGCGTCAGCATAGTTGCCTGATTCCCTAGCCTTTTTCATTAAGTCATGAATTTCGTCAATCTGATCAGACAGCAGCCAGGTCATGTTCCAGTATTTTTCCTGGATAGATAAAGGCAGTTTAGAGAATTTATCGCTTTCCCCTCTTAGATATTTTTTAAACTCTTCTTTAGAAGCAGTGTTGACGAAATAGTCCCATTGGGCTTTGGTAATGGCGGCCTTGATTCGGCTGGCTTGGCCGTCTTTAAGAGCTTGGTAAAAGATTTTGTCTTCTTCTGATAAATCACCAAAGTCAATGTTTTTGCCAAAGATTTTACCGGTGACAATATTGCCGGTAGCGATCCAGATGCCTTTGGCGATGTTAAAAGTAGATTCAATGACTTCACCGCCTTTTTTACTGACTTCATAGCCTTGTTCAATAGCTTTTTGAAGAGACCAGGCTCCAGGGATTCCAGTCTGAGCTTCATCAGGGACTTCGAGGGAGGATAAGATAAAACCAACTCCTTGGTCTGTGATTTCATTTTTAGCGATGTTGACGACAGTTAAGTTTTTGTTGAGTTGGACTTCTCTTAACAGATTTTCATACTCCAGTTTCATGATTTTAAGAGTGGTTTCTTTCTCCATGGCTTGTTTGGCTTCTGCTTCTGTGGGGGCGCCATAAGCTTCACTACCGGCTTTATCAATGTTGTCGCTGATGGTTCTGATTAAATTTCTAATTTCTTTTTCAGACTCGCGGGCAATAGCGCCGGTAACAGCCATGCTGCCCATGGCGGTTAAACCGGAAACTGCCCGACCGCCAAGAGCATAGACTTTGCCGGCAAAGATGATCAGGGTAATGGTGGTAACAGGCTCGATAGCTCTGGCGGTTTGGAAAAGTCCGGCGGTTAAGGTCAGAAGGAGCGACAAACAGATAATGAGTTTTTTAATAGGATTGGTTGGTTTTATCTTAGTTTTCATCTTAATTTTCGTCTTTAAGTCTAAATTCTTCGGGAACAAAGACGGGCAGGGTTTCAACATAGGTAAGCTTGTCGTCTTTGGTACCGATTTTGACCTGATCAAAATAGTCATAGATTTTGGCATTTTCAATCAGGCTGGAGTTAATGTCTGCCTGGGTGGTGAAGTCCCCGAGGATTTTATTAATATCTTTTAAGGTCATGTCAGCTGAAAATTGAGTCGGCCTGAAGTCAGGAAACTGGAGTTCCTGCTCAAGCTCGTCAATGATTTGATCTTCAACAAACTGGCCATTGTAGAAGATAAAAACCCTGGACATGTCATAGTAGGTCCAGAGTTCATAACGGTTTTCAGCTTCCAGGGTGAGCATAAATACATTGGGATAGCCAAAAGAGTTGATTAGTTCGGTTTGGCCTTCAGAGGGCTTGACGGGGTCAAATCTTTTGATGGGAGAAGATCTGAAGAAAAAATACCAGAGGATGATAATAACAGGGATGAGGAGAAGGATTTTTTTAAGAGTAGGAGGAGATTTTTTTAAGGCAGGCATTGATTAATGATGACTTAGTTGTTGAGTGTTTGTCAATAACAAGAGAGAAACAGTTGTTTTTATTATTAAATTTGATAGAATGCGTGAAATAGTAATTTGTAATAGAATAATTATATATGGGTGAAAAGACGGTTAAGATACCGGGGGTGTACAATCCTCAGACTCCAAGCGAGAAATGGGCTGATCATTGTGCTTTAACCAATAAAGATCCTGCTACGGGTAGGGATTTGACAAATGATCAAGTTTATAAGAAAGAGATTGGACCAGTCATCAAAAAAACTGAAAAATCTGAAAGCAAGAGTTTGCTCAAGCCAACTTATGTAAACGTGGTAAAAGGAAAGCTAACGGATGGAGAAAGACGGGCAATTTTAAGAAGAGAGAACTTAAGAAAACGGCAAGAGAAAATAAAGGGTTCTTAGTAGATTTATATATATTTCCAGATGATAAGGGTTGATATTAACTGATTAGTTATCTGAAACAAAGAAGAGATTTTTGGTATAATAGACTGCTGTCCAAGAGAACCGCTTGAGAAGCGGTTTTTCAAGAGGTGCCGGGTAGTGAAATGGCATCACAGAAGCCTTTGAAGCTTTTGTTCTAGGTTCGAATCCTAGCCCGGCAACATTGACAAGTTAA
>Ga0209976_10000750_pt1 | contig 20020 bp, 17 predicted proteins | sample SumtaG_FD_182806 | JGI IMG/M metagenome (GOLD analysis project Ga0209976, IMG submission 182806) | Deep subsurface microbial communities from Indian Ocean to uncover new lineages of life (NeLLi) - Sumatra_00157 metaG (SPAdes) (version 2) | ecosystem: Environmental > Aquatic > Marine > Oceanic >...
GTAGTGTCCAAATATGAAAATCGGTAATCAGAAGAAATTTCAACTGATCCTTCTTGATTATCATCTTCAATTACGGTATCTGGAAAAGGTAATCCTCTAACTGATGTGTAGTTTGTAATTGGATTACTAAAGTCAAATATGGTTTGTCCTGTTGTGGAATTTCCAATTATTAATCTAAATAATTCAGTTTGTGCGTCAACTCCAACTTGTCCATCTGGTTGAAATATGCTAATTGTAACTTGATTTAATGTATCTGTAAAGTTATTTTCAGACGCTAGGATTGTCATGTTTAGTATTCCAGCAGACGCACCTGGTGGACCTTGAGGTGAAGGAGTTTGAACAGAACCAATAATGCCTTTACCTAAATCTACCCTAGTATTATCATCTGGAAGTACTGTTGATTTGTTCGATTCCCAATCTCCATCATCAACTCTTAAAACTGCTCTTTGACTCGTACATGAAGTAGAAGTACAATAAGTTTGATGTTCTAATGTTATGTCTTTGCCTTCAAGAAATGATTTATCGAATGTTTTGTAAATATATGCTTGACCATTAGCAAGACTTCCTGATGATTGGAAAGTTAAATCACCAGATGTGCTTACCATAAACGTGTTATTTACTGATGTTCCAAAGTTCATAAATGATGACCATGATGGCAAATGAATTCCATGAAAATTATGTTCCTTTATTTGCCAAACATTATCTCTTGCTTCTTCTGGGGTTAAAGTTGCAATTGTTTCAAATGAATCTACGAATTGTGGTTGATCTACTCCACCACTTTTTAATACAACGTCAAAAACATCCATGTCAACTCCTACGTATCCTATTGCTCTACACAGATCTTCTGGTCCTTGACCAACAGGATTTACATCGTGAGGACAAGATTGTGTTTGGGTTGTAGTTCCTGAACCACCAATGTAAAGATCCCAACTTTCTACATCTCTATAATCTTCTACCGTTCCAAAGTTGTTAATGAAATTTTGTGTTACGTTTTGATCAATAGTATTTACTATTCCAAATTGGCTAGAAGCTACAACTTCTTGGAATATGTTGACTTCTTGGGAAAAGAGTGTTGCACCACTATTGGGTAAGCCTGTGAGAGCATCTAGGTCGTTATTGTTAATTCCTCTAAGTATAAAACCACCAGAATTTCTTAATCTGTCATCATCACAATATTTTGCACCTCTATCTGTCCATTCAGTATTGACAGAACAAGTTCCTGCTGATCTTCCTGTCTGCCACAATATTTCTTTTTGAGTTCCGTCAAAGTAATTGTATTGTATTGCAACGTATGATCCACCACCAACGAAATCTTCTGCTCCACCACCATAAGCGGCGTTAGTTCTTAATCTTACTACAAACTCATCAACTGACTTTGGTATTTCTAACTGTCCAACTTGACCAACAAACGGAACAGTACCTCTTTTGTGTGTGAAATTAAGGTGTAATAATCCATTTGTAACATTTAGATCTTGACACATATCCGTACTTTGACCTTGTGGAGTAATTCCTGCGCCAGCAGGAGTTCCTTTTGCAGTTGATAGAAGATTTGTGTTTAATGGAAATAGATTAGCCAATGAAATGTCTGGATCTATACAACTAAATCCTGCTACTCCTGCTGTCGGTCCATCAAATGCGGCACCCCATAAACTTGCATCTGTTAATGAGTTTATGCCTTCAGTTTGTGGGAAAGCGTCATAACCATCAAAGTCGTCACTAAATCCTACCAAGAATCTTTGAACATGATATTGTGTTACGTTTGGTATTACTATTACCTCATCCCATTCAACTAGTACATCTGCATCGAGTGCTGTGGCTATTACATTTTCTGGGGCTGATGGACTTTCAAATGCTACAAATCCTTCAGTTGCATTTACATAGCCTCTATCTCCAACGAATCCCTTTTCTGAATCTATGCAACGTCTTGGACATACATCATTGGAAGCTTGTCTATTGCTTTCAACTGTGTAGATTACTTCTGGATTAGTAAAGTTCCAATTTCCTATTTCAGTAACCGTAATGTTAGCTATAAATAATTCATACATTCCTGCACTACCACCTACTGGAGCTGAATCATTGTCACTCATATCTATAACGACTGTTACAAAGTCTGATGTTACGTTTTCCCATGCTATGTCAGTTAATGTTTCAACTGTCATAGGCCAATTATCATTACTTACTTCTGTTCCCGATAAACTAGCTAGACTTAGTGATCTTATACCATCAATATTACTTCTTACAGTTTGATCTACTGCAAAGTTAAATCCAGAATCTTTATTGATAATACCATCAAATACTTGAACTCTTCCTCTATTTTGCAAACTAGCTCCACCTGTTGATTGTTGTTCCCAAGCAATTATAATATTTGATCCAGTTATTTCATCGGTATCGAAAATTTTGAACATGTAAATAACTCCACTTCCTCTATCGTTATCTTCTGAATCGCCACCAGTTTCAGCAAGTCCTGTGTTTAAATTCAATAAGTTTTCAGTTCCAGCAAATACCCTACCTTCTTGTGGTCCTATTGTAACATTAGCATTAGGGAAATCTCCACCAGAACCACAGTTGCTTAAACAACCAGCCCCAGAAGCTCCTGGTGTAATAGATGGACCAACTGAATCATGTTCTCTAAACTGCCACACCGTTGATGTGCTGTTTAACAGATCACTGCCAGGTATTAGTGAGGCTGTTTGGTTTATTGGTAATGTTGAATTACCTTCATTGATTCCAACTAATGATTGTACTTTATAGAAAAATATGCTTCCTTCATCAAATGGTGTTAATACATCTGTGTATGTTGCCACATCTCCTAGTGTTGCAATAGTTTCGTACTGTGAACCAATAAGTTCTATTTGAAGATTCATTTGATTAAATCTATTCCAATTGCTTAGATCATTAGTATTTGTAAAAACAAGTTCACCGTTATCAAATCCTGTTTCGTATGCTGTAAAACCAAACGTAGTATCATCTCGCCATAAATTAATACTTCCACCTATTGTTCCATTGATATACGGTCCAATCATATAGGTTTGATTAGCTTGTAATACATAATCTTCAAAGTCAAAGTCGAAATAACTTCCTGATGGGAACGGATTTGAACCTGTATTTCTTGTATAAAATGTAGTACTGTTAGCAAGAATTTCATTACTTGAATTTGCTGAACCATTGAAAACTCCTATTTGTAATATAGTAGAAGTTGATCCACCTGTCCAAGCTGTGCCTTGTATGTGCATTTTAACTTCTTCTAATGTAAAATCTTCAGTTCCCATTGTGAAGTTTTGCGCCCTACCACATGATTCAGTTGGTCCACCACCACAAGTAAAATCAGATATTGGTACTGTTCCTGAATTTCTTACTCCAGCAATTTCTATATCTGCTATTGGAACATCATTGACCTTTAGATAATCTAATGGAAGTTCATCTCCACGAACCTTTGAAGTAGTATCGTTTGTTGCTTTTCTTAGGATATTATAACCATCTGCACTTGGATTTTTTGTCCAATCTAATGTGATATTATTTCCATCTTGTACTGCTGTTAGTTCTGTTGGTGGTGCTATACTAACAAATGCTGTTGCATTTGCAACATTCGAGAATCCACCTTGTTCTTCTGCAAAATTGAGGCCGACTAATCTGTAAAAGTAGGTATGTCCACTAACTGAATCTACGATTACGTCAGTATCAAGAAATGTTGTGCTTGTACTTCCTGTTGATGAAATTTCTGGATCTGATGAAAGTTTTGTTTGGTTTAGTTTAAGGAATAATACTCTTAAATCTTCACCATTAGTTCTAGCCCAATTTGGTGATCCACTAACATCCCATCTGCTTTGCTCACTATTACCAGTTAATGAATTATTTGAACCACAATTTAATGTTCCACTTCCTGGATTAATCCATGAAATACCTATTCCATGATTGAGTGTTTCAGTGAAATTAAGCATATCTTCACCCCTGTAACTGAATGTGACACCCGAACCCGATGAAGAAATATCTTCTATTGCTCTTTGTGTAGTTGAATTTCTAAGTGTTGATTCATCAAGGGAAGCTGTCTGTGATTCTACGAATAATGCACCTTGAACAATACCACCAGTTGCTAAACCAGCATTATTTAGACAATGAAAAGTAGTATCTGTTATTATTTCACCAGTTAAAAGATTACTCAAAAATCTTGTTTGTGATATATGATCTCTTGGCGATTCAGAAAGGTTTTGAACTGTTCCACTTAATCCAGTATTTAGAAATACTTGTGTATCTCCTGATTCAGTTGATGTTCTGAAGATTCTGTATGCTGTTGCGTTATCTGCTGAATCCCATGTTAATGTTATTCCATCATTTCCTTCTACTGCAACTAAGTTGAATACTGTTTCAACTGTTGGTGGTTCAACTACATTACTTTCTGTAACATTAACTAATCCCCTGTTTGCGTGGAATCCATGACTGCCAGTATTATCTTTAGGCATACATTGTTCTGGGCATGATTGTGTAACTCCTAATGCTGTATTTTGTGGTGGTGGATCTTTAAGTGTAGTGTAAATTATTTGTGAACCATCATCTACCATGTTAGTGAAATCCCATTGTGCTATTTTTGTTATCGTTATGTTTGCAATTTTTAGATGGAAATTATTTAATGACGCATCTATTTGAGCAACTTCAACAGTAATAAATTCACCAGTTGCATTTTCATAAGCTATATCTTCTGCTAAAATTATGTCACTTCTCATTGAAAAGTCTGGATCTGGGCTATTTGTTCTTCCCAATTCAACGTTAAACTCTTTTAAATCGAAACTATCTGGGAACGACATACCAGAATCCTTGTGAATTATTCCGTCATAAACAACTAATTGTCCTGGAAAATCATTACCAGTACCATCTTTGTCACTTTGCCAAAATACTATAATGTCTGAACCTTCAATGTCTGCTAGTGGAAATATCTTGAAAAGTGAAGCTCTAGCTCCATCTGCTCTATCGCCAGGAGCCGCATTATGACCAGTATCCATTGTAAATAATCCTAGTTCATTATCCCCAAGAGTTGCGTCTTGAATTGTGAAGTTGAGGTTTGGTAATGACTGTCCACCAGATTCATTTCCCCATCTATTATGATGTTCTCTAAATTGCCATACTGGTGAAGTTGAATTAAGTAAATCTGAACCTTCTATTAGGCTGGCTGTTGCATTAACAATCTCACTTAGATCTGCAATTTCACCTTCATTACCTCCAACTGTTGATCTTACTTCATAGAAATAGACTATACCTTCATCTAAATCTGTATCAATGAATGTATCAACATCCCCTAATGTTGCCACATTAACAAACTGTCTTACAAAAATTTCCATTGGTAAATCTTCATTTGTTATACCTGTGAAATCATTATGAGTTGTAAATGATTCAACTGAATGTCCACCCTTTTCACCTACTCCCAATAATCCATGCCTGTTTTGTTCAGTTCTAGCTTGAGCATTTAATGATCCGTTAAGGTGCATACCAATGATGTATGTTTTTCCAGTTTCTATTTCAAAATCATCAAAGAGAAATATATCACCACCAGTAACTTTATCACAAACTAAAATTGAGTTTGTTGAATTTGCTAAGTATTCGTTTTCTCCACCTTCTTGAGTTCCGTTCCAAACTGAACCAATCCAACTGTCACCATCATTAACACAAGCTCCATTATTCCAAATTGCACCTACACTAGCCGCAACTAGTACTGAATCTTGACTTGCTGTGAAGTTTGTTCCAACTGAATGTTCTGTTGTTCCTGCTGAAAGTGTGCCTGTAACTGCTTCATGTATGTCATCTTGTCCAACATAATACAATTCACCATCGCCTAGATGATTACCGACAACGTGAAGAAAGTCTGCTGGGAAGAATCCCCAATCCTTCGCCAACAATTCATTACTTACTTCGGTAAAACCTCTCATTGGATATTCAGTATCGTTTGAACCGTATCTCAATACATTATAACCATCTGCACCTTGATTTTTTGTCCATGAAATTGTGATGTTAGTAGGATTTTGAGTTGCTAAAACGCTTGTGGGTGCGGCTGTTTCACTAAACACCGTTGCGTTTGCTACATTTGAAAGCCCACCTTCGCCACCACCATTAATGCCAACTACCCTGTAAAAGTAGGTGTGACCATCTGCTAACGTATCTACTGCCAAGTTTGTATCAAGATAAGTTGTGGCAGTTGAAGCAGTGTCATCAACTTCTGGATCTGCTGAAAGTTTAGTTTGGTTTATTATCCAAACTGTTCCCAACATATCCCAGCCATTTACCCAAGTCCATGTTTGAGTTGCAAAATTCCAAGTCCTTTGACCACCTTCGGCTACACTATCTCTTGAATCACAATTCAAATCTCCACTTACACCGTTCCACCATGCAATACCAAAGCCCATCAAATTGTTTAGACTAGAAGTTATGTTAACCAAGTCAGTATCTCTAAATCCATAAAATTGATTTCCACCACCTGGAGTTGCTGTGCTGTTTGCCCACTCTTCGGGTGTTCTACTGTTTGTGGAATTTGCGAATGTTGAATTGTCATTTGATGTTGAAAGCATGGCATTTGTAAATAATGAACCAGTGGTGAATCCACCAGTTGCATCTCCACCAAAGTTTGAACAACGAGTTGGAACTGTTGGGAAATCACCACCTACCTTAATTGTTGAAATTATTTTTCCTTCCCATCTTCCCACAGACCACCCTGAAAAGTGATCACCGTTCTGTGCAATCGCATCCATATTACCAGCATTTGGTGATAGGTTCATAGATTGAAATCCTGCTCCACCTTGAGCATTATATGAAACTTCTTCATCGCCTGATTCGGTTGATGTTCTGAAAATTCTGTATGAATCTGCATTTGTTGCCGAGTTCCATTCTAATGTTAGACCAGATTCACTAGATGTTACGTTCAATCCTGTTACTATACCAGGTAATGCAACGCCTTGAGTTGTTTCAGTTGCTGTTCCACATGTTCCATTGACTGGTCCATTCAATGCACAGACTTCATAATCATAAGATGTACTTGCAGTTAACCCAGAATCGGTAAAGTTTAGTTCTAGATTGTCTGATTCAAATATTTTTACTCCATCTCTATTTACTTTAAAGTCTGTTGCATTGAGTAGGTTATGATTCCATGTTAGATCGATTGTTGTTTCACTTGTTGCTGTTGCGTTAAGTCCTGTTACTGGTGGTGAAGTTGGAAGTGAAATAGTTGATAATAATGGATAGTCATCAATGACTAACTCACCACAATCTCCTGTGGTTGATGGAACTCTACATTCTGAAAGTCCTGATTGATCATCGTAAGTATCTCCTGTATTGAAATCCCAAACATCGCCACCAGAAGCAGTTATGTTTTGAATATGGATCGTTCCATGTTGTGTGCCTACTTCATCTTCAACTAATACGTTCAAAGTTACTTGAGATAATGTTGATGATCCCCAATCTGGAACAATTTCACTTGCTATTCTAGTAACTCCTAATGATCCACCTATCTGTAATTGACCTGATGTGGCTAATTCACCACCACCTTTTAGTGGTAATGCGTCTTGTGTTGGGAAGTCTATGCCACTAAGTCTGTTATATGATCCATCATGTAATCTGAAATGAGCATCAGCTTGACCAGTTGGACCTGTATTAGTTCCGTTCCAGTAAATTGTAAAGTTTTGTCCGATGTAATCTGCTTTTTTAAGAACTTTGAAAAATAATGAATGACCTGAACCACCTGAACCACCACCGACATCTATTTCCACTGAATCAGCAGGAACTGTTCCAAATTCTCCAGGTGATCCTGCTTCACTAACACTAAACTGTGGATCAACAAAACCAAATGGAAGCCAATCAGCAAATTGCCAACTTGAACTGTTAGTTGGTAATGATGTTATGTTTAGTATTCCAGCATTGTAATCATCTGCACCAACTCTCACTAATGGATCTCCATCTAGTTCAACTGCTGGTTCATAATAGAAAAAGTCCTCAATATCTTCAAAGTCGTAACTGACATAGTTTTCTAGTTCAATGGTTGTTACGTTTGTTAACAAGCTTCCAGAAGTTGAATTATCATCAACTCCAACAAAGACTGTAAAGGTTGTTTCAGTTGAGTTAGACCAGTTTGGTGTAAATGAAACATCAAATGGTGTTACTAACAAGTCTGATGGTTCAATATGGAAAACTCCTAATGATCCACCACTTTGATGAATATCGTATTCATCTTCTGGGAAAGAAGTTAATGATTGAGTTCCGTAACTACCATCTTTTACTTCGATTCTAACCCACATATCACCAGAAGCTGTTTCAGCTTGGTAGCCACCAGCAACCCTAATGCTTGGAGTTGCTGATTCTGTTTTGTTAAATTCCCTGAAAATTACTACTTGCCCGATGTCTGTATCATCACCTATGTTTGAATCCATTGTAAATGTAGTTCCATCTATTCCAAAGAATCCACCATCGATTGTACTAGCTGGGAACTTTGGGTGTTCTTGCATCATCCAATGAGGATTACTTAGTTCTACTGGATTTGTGAATGTAAATTTGCTTAATACTTCTGCTTCTAATGTTCTATCAATAGAACCATCTCGATTATCTGAAATTGTATTGAGTCCAACTGAAAAGAATGTGCCATTAATTGCCATAGAATCTGTAAATACGAATGTGGGAGATGGGAAGAAGTTGGGTGATGTATCTCCTGTTGAACAATCTGGATTAGGATCTGTGATATTTGCGAATCTTCCTTGAATCAAGTCATAAGAATCTGTCACATTTAGTCTTGGATCTCCACCAAATCCTGAAACATCATAAACACTACAATCTACTGTATGAGTTGAAGCTCCTAATGGATCGACAATGAAGCCAAATCCGTTCAAAAAGTCATTGAAGAATGATGGAATTAAACTATCTGTTGATGTTAGTCTATCGTTAGTCCAAGTTGTTACAAAACAACCACTTGCATCACCAGTATCTGTTTGATGAACTGTTAAACTAGTTGGAGTAACATCGGTTGCACTAGATGGTCCTGAAATAACAGGACATGAGGCTCCAGTTCCAACTTGATTAATGTTAATTTTATCTCCTAGCATTATGATATTTTGATCTTCTGCATAGGCTAGTTGGAATATTCCATCAAGAAATCTTAGTGGTTGTGCAGTTGATGTGAGTTCTGGTATTACAAAGAACCACATTAAGCCTACAATTAAAACTCCTAACAAGATCAGTTTTACTTCACGTATGCTTGGTTCTTCATAAGTTGATTCTTTTCTAAACTTCATGTGTTTTGCTCTATTTTTCTTATTCATACGTCATCTCTCCTTGATACAGCTAACAAAGCCCATACAGCTACGACACCTACCATTAAAGCTGGAACAGCTATTGTTGCACCGTACATTGAATCTCTTAGAACTAACAACCTTACATCGATGTTTTCTTGCTCTTCCCAGAAGGAATTGTTGTATGCAAGATCAAAAATTGCTGGTTGAAATGTAATCATGGCGATCCCAACTGCAAACAGCGAAATGATTGACAGAACAATGATTGCTACTGCCATCGATTCCACCTCATTGATTCTTTGAACTTCTTTTTCTCCTGAATTGTTTCTAGGACAATTAGTACAGCCATTAGAACCCCAAATCATAATTGATAAAGCCTTTACAGATTTTACAATGGTAAGCATCATGTTTTGAAATTGATTTGTACTGACATACACAATCCTTTTCAGTAGCAACAATCAAGATTCATCATCCTCTTTTTCTTTGAGTTCTTTACATTTTCGTAGATACTTTTCAGTATCAAATTTCAAGTCCAAAGGAGATTTCAAATGAATCAAAATCTTCTCCTGGACTTTAGCATTTTGTCAAAAATGTTTCTAAATTGGATCGAAGGATTCATGCCATCTTTTATCATTCGATCAAGTTCTTTCGATTGACGATCATTTATTCTGAAAGATACCTTTCGGTTGAGTTTCCTTTTGTCTGACCTGTCCGACATACATAATTCATGCCTGATTTGGCTTATTTATAAGAAAATTGAACTAAACTTCACCGAAATCTCTTCGAGTGACAGCCAAAAATGCCCAAGCTACAATAGCTCCAATCAAAAAGATCGGTAGTGCAACGATAGCTGTAAATGCTTTATCTCTTGCAGACAAAGCTTTGACAGCGTTGACTTGACGTTCTAGACACTCACTATCTATTGGATTACATGTGAGATTGATTAGGTCTTGTTGTTTTTGCCAACTACCGTTAGCATCTGTTCCCATGTCTTGGATAACAGGCATTAAAGCTAGAACAGCCATTACAGTTGCGATAATTGATAGTGTGGCAATAATGATTACTGTAACAGCCATAGTGAATATTAGTTGTTGAGTTATTTTAAAGGTTTTATTTCAACTAATTGACATACTTTCTAGATGTTTTTTGTTTAGTGTTTCAGTTTTATGATATGATCTCTAGATGTTTTTTGTTTAGTGTTTCAAATGTTATAAGGAAACGTGAAGTTTTGTTACTTTGAAAAATGAAACTACATGTTTTTGTTTGTAGATAAAAGAAAAAAAAGGGTTTGGATTTAGGTTGCTGACAATGATTGTCTATTGTCTGCCGCCTAAAGCGCCAAATATTGCAAACAAGGCAAAGAAGAGTGCTACTGGTAGAATACCAATTACAGTCCAAGCAGTGTCTTTTGCATTTTCACATTCTGTGTTACCCTGACCAGTTGGGCAGATAATTGCGTCTGAAACTTCACTGAAAATTAATATTCCAATGAGCAACGCAACTGCCGCACCAATAAAGGCAAGGATAAATCCGAGTGACAGTACCATATTGGAATAATTTGCTATTCTTGCTTATTTAAAAGAAAAGTAGTAGATGTTAAAATATCTCTTTTAAATAAGACGAACTATCGGTCAAACCTGAAAAAATGAAGAATTTTGGCTATTGTTTTACTGGATCTACGAAGGTATTTCTGATCTTTCTTCCACCAGAAACTTGACCATCGACACCACGATTCACTTTTCTTTTTGGTTTTTCCATCTTCATTCTTTTACTTCGTGCCATAACCGTATTTGATTGCCTGTGTTTTTAAATATTTCTTCTGATCTATTTTGGCTGATATGTTTATAACTTCTTAGTGAAATTGTGCAATATTGAAAGATTTTGATCTAACCAGGAATCAAACTATCCTCATTTTTGTGGCTATTCTGGTGGGTTATTGGGCATTTACCGTAGGTGAATTGTTCGTAGATGAGTGCTATAATCTTGGAGATTGCTTTGATTATGACAGAAGAATGTCCAGGCTTTACGTTTGGGATATTAATTGGATTCAAAATGACTTTAGACATTCAGTTCACTTCCTTTTACTTGAAACAAGTTATCAATTATTTCATAACTACAAGGTTTTAGTTCTAGCTTCTAGTACACTATTACTAGTTGTTTCATATCTTTTTGCTGTCAATCTGGGAGAAAAAAGACTTGCAGGAATCGTGGCAGTTATCGTTGTATTACAAAGTAGTATATTCCATGTTTATGATACTAGTGTTACCTATCCTAGCTTTTGGGCTTTGTTGTTTGTTACTTCCCTTTATCTTACTACAACGAAAGCTTGGTATCTCGCACCACTCCCCTACATCATTTCAGTTCCAGCCAAAGCAATAACAGCTTTATACTTGCCAGGCGTTCTGGTCTTTGAATTCTTTTACAACAGAAAAGCGTTCTACTTGTTTTCAGTAATGCTTGTTGCAGGAGTAATCTTACTTTTCAGTGTTAGTCAGTTTTCAATTCCAGCCCTTGGTGGGTTCTTAGTGATAGATGATCCACATTTACGCAAACTCGCTGGTGGCTTTGTTTCATGGATGTGGCAAGGCTTTGCTGACGACCAAGTGACTTTGTTATTACTGGTGATTGGTGGATTCCTTTTGTTTTTCAATCGCAAGAAAATTAAGAATTCAAAGCCTGTACTACTATTGGTTCTTGGTATGATACTTACTTCGCCTGTTATGACAGGCATGACTACGTATTCTATATGGCCTTATCGTATGTTACCTCTTGTAGTATTGATCGGATTGATGGTGGGTATGGTTGTATCAAACTATAATAAGATAGATTTGAAGATGTTTCTAAATTTGAAGCGCTGAACGACAGACAGAAAATGGGTTAACACGCTTGTTTGGTGGTAGTTTTTTGTTTCTTTTTCTTACCTGGCGTTTGCAACTTTCAAACTTTCTTTCTTTTGCTAATGTTATTTTTTTACCACCGAATCTAGTTGTTCTACTTGTTTCACTTGATCTTTTAACTAGCTTACTTCGTTTGTTACTTCGTTTGAATAATTTTTTAATTACCAATTATATCAGATCTATCTTGAATATTACAAATATGAAAGATAGGATTCCTAAGAAGAAGAAAATGGCTTTGAAAGCAATCATAAACTGAACGAATGAAGCTTCATTTTGTTCACTTGGAATTCCTATTGCGCCAAACAATTCTTCCAGTACATCAAAAGTGAAAAGTGGGTTTGCTACTGCCTTTAGAAATCGGTATAATTCACCGAAGTTTAGGAACTCTAATGAATCAAAAAATTCTGTTACACCGTCAACTGGTCCACCTGTTCCGTTTTCGGGTGGATCAAATTGAGAACCATAAAATGCTTCTGCGTCTGGATTTACTACGCTTGAATCATTTACTCCCATCGAAGTAAAAAATGTAGTATTGGGATTCACACACCCACCTGATCCATTAATTATTGGAACTGCTGGGCAGTCAACGTTTGGATCATTCGCTAATACGCTAATAACAGTACTTAGCAGTAAGTTTGCAATAAAGAAGAAAAGAAAGAGTTTGAAAAATAGAACCATCTAAATCACTAGTTGAAAACGAACATCTCCGTAATGAACAAAATTGAACTGAATATTCCTAGCAAAACAAACAACCAAGCCGCCCAAGTTCCACTTGTATCTCCTGTGACATCATCTTCCCTGATTAGAAAATGTTGGGTAATACATGGATCATTTGCAGGACACGATGGAGTTCCTGTCGTTTCAGTTGTGTAGGCCACTTCGTAGCCAGCCATCAATATCAATGCAATTGAAAAGAATAGTACTGCTGAAATGACTTTGAGTAAGGCTCCAAATTTGAATGAGATTACCAGAAGAATGAACCCACCACCAGCTAACAGTCCGAAAAGCCCAGCTTCCATTATTGGCATACTAATTTTACCTCATTGGAGTTAATTAAAAGATTTAACACGACTTATTCCCGACTGGAACTAGAAACAATACTTCCCACATTGATACTGATCTTGGATCTCCTTGTTTGCCTGTGATGTCAAACTGAACTTCTAACTGTGAAAAGTCGTGAATTAGTTGTTTATCTTGATCTATTACTTGCCATTTTTGTCTAAGTTTAGTTGAATCTGTAAAGTTTTGAAATACCTTTTGGTGTCTTAACAGCTTGACTTCTTGAGATACTTCGACACCTGTATCGTCATCTGTTTGAATTTCAGTTTCAAATATTGAAACTACCACCTCAAAGTCTTGGCCTTTCACATCATTTTTGGTATATTCAAATTCTAATGATTGAGTACATTCACCATGTACGTCTGGTTTTGGAATTGGTTCTATTGCAAGTCTGTATGATTCAGCTTGTGGGTTCAATGTAGTTGTAAATATTGGATTTGTGAATTGTTCGGCTTGAACTAACTGAAATGGATTAAGCCAGTCGAACCAGGAAATTATTGGTGTTATTGGTGTTAATGTTCTTCCAACAATTAAATGGCCTTTTGACTGAACTTCTGAAAATTCTGATGGTGGATAGATGAAAATTGGTCTGGTGTCATCTGATAAAGTTGGATTTGGGTTGCCTGAAACTGCACTAGCTGAAACTGAATAGGTGTAAAAGGTATTAGGCACAATATCTTCATCTAGAAAGAAGAACATTTCTTGACCGTTTCTTTCATCAATTATACTTTCTTCAATATCTCTTTCAGATTGAAAAATACTTACAAAGTTTTCAGTTTTGTTAACATCTTTTGAAACTACATAACGAAATACCACATCACTTGCTGTATCGTCTGGGTTTTCCCATGTAACTAAGATTGCGCTGTTTGTAACTTCTCTTGCAAAAATATCAACTTTCGGTGGTCCACCACTTGGTGGTGGTCCCTGTGCAAGTGCTAATATACTTCCACCAAAAATTACACTAAGTATTATTGGAAATAATAACCAAAGAAACAGTTTTCTTTTTAGTCTAGCCATTGGAGTTCACCACCAAACACAAACACATTACTCTCAAAGTCATCTGGAACAAAGTCATTTGGTCTATGTATTCTAAAGAATACCAAATCTTCTGGTTCTAAATCATGGTTATCTATATCAAATTCTGTTATTGAAAGGTTATCTGATCCACTTCGGTTTTCACAGACTGTCATTCTTTGAGTAAAGTCACCGTTCATGTCTTGTGTGTTTGTTAATCTCAACATACTGAATTCAAAACAAACTGGATCTGGACTTCCACCACCACCTACTGACCAAAATACTTTTAGCTGTGCCGCTGAACTTGGTTCTCCTTCAAACGCTTCAGCATGTCTTTCACCGAAATTAACAGGACAACTTGTAATAGTACAGCCGATCCATTCAGTTGATTTTATTACCATAGCATTACCAGAAACCCAACCAGGTCTGTCAATTATTTCTTGAACGATTGAAGCTAAGTTTGGTGTTTCCTGTGCTGGTCCTTCGTCACTAGTATTTTCCCAGTCTGGGATATTCCAATCAACAAATGCAGTTGTGTTTGTTCTACTCGAAATGTCAAAGGCTGTATCGGTAAATATCGGTGCATCGTCAATATCATGTCCTTTAAGTCTTAGAATTATTGGTTCGTTTGGATCTACTGAATCTACATGAAATTGGATTGAAGCATTGAGAATTGTCACACCATTTGGAATTGTTACGTTAGTCCATCTCATACCAATAAAGTCATTGTCATCATCTTCTACAATGTTTTCAGCGTGCATTTCCAAGTCAGTTGATCCCAAACTCATATCTCCTGCTGGTCCATTAGGACCGATTGCTTCTTCTGCGTCATCGTCATCTTGATCCACTCTTTTCATAAATGAATCTGCATCTGTATCGTCATCTGACCAAAATAACTTGAAATTGAATTCTGGTGTGCCTGAAATAATCTTTGGAACTACATAAAGCCATGTGAAATTGTCATCATCTTCTGCATCTGGGCAGAATTCTATTGCCTGTCGTCTATATTGGTGAATATCTGTATTTGCAAACAAACTAAATGTTACATCATTTACACAATCTATTCCAGTTAGGTCATCTACCGTAGCTTCTTCTGCATTGAAATAAGTATCTTTTAATCTTAACAATGCGTTAATATTTTCATTTTCAAAATTGCCACTTGTAATATTAAAAATTAAGAATTGGTTTTCATCTGGTGGATTATCTGGATATTCTACATCAAGTAATTCTGCGGCTGTTGCGTTTATTGCGATTACTACTGAAGAAGTGTTTAGGATTGCAATACCTTGACCAACTAATGTTACTGTGTTTCCTTCTTCTGTGGCATTGAAAATATTCTGTCCACCTCCATTGTTAATATTTTGTAAGTTTGTTGGTCCACCACCACCTGTTGTTATTGTAATTGTTTCGTCTTGCTGGCTTACTCCTACTCCACCACCACCAATTAATGTTCTCCAGTTTGAGTTTATTCCAACTGTTTCGTTTTTGAATACTTCTGCACCACCACCAATGTTTGTGTGACCTGATCCATTTCCAAGTCCTATTGACCAAGTAACTGTGTTAGCTGAATTATTTGCTTCAATTACAATTGGATTTTCAGCTATGAATGTTACATTACCTTTGATCGCATTACAGGTTGTATTTTGTCCGTTTCCTGGAGTTAGGATTGTGCAAAGTCCGTTTTCAAGAAATGCCGCAGGATTTTCATTAAATAAGATAGGTAATGCTAAAGCCGCAAATACTATTATAATTGCTATTACTGCAATTTCTATTCCAGCCATACTGAATCAATAAAACTTCACTTATTAAAAATTAGGTTTGGGGCTTTTTAATGTAGAATTTGGTTAAAAATAAGATACCGATCAGCTCCACATCTTCAACTAAAAACACTGTTGCAAAGTGCATTACCCAGCCTTCGGTTATCTCGTTTAAGCTTGCTAACATTATAGCAAATAGGTCAAATCTAAACAAAACAATGTAAAAAAACACCATGATTGCAAGTGGTAGATCTCGTAATCTAATATCTTCCTGTGATTTTTCAACGAATTGATCAATGTTTTTGAATTCCAAGCTTTCAATTACCATAGTTTTTTCAAGTGCATAGTAGGAATCACCCAATCCAATCGCATAGATCGTTCCAGCAAAGAAGATGAATCCTATTGCTAATTGTGAATAAACAAAGATTCTTCTTTTTCCTTTATGGACTTTGAACATCTGTCTATTAAATGCCCGACCAAACCAGCCAAGCTTGTTTTTCCTTGATAGGTATAGAATTAGGAGTGAAAACCCTGTGATTAATCCAAAGCTTCCAAGCCAGTCATCGGCTACATATCTGACAAAAATGATTCTAATTGGGAGTAAAACAAAGAGTAGGATTATTCCTACTGAAAATGTTTCTATGAATTCCTTTAATCTCTTCATTCTTCATTATCCAAATCCTTCTAATTGTTCTTTGGATAGTTCAGTTTTAGCACAAACTACACCAGCTTGAGTTTCGTATTTGAACCAGCCTTCTTGACATTCTGTACTGAAAACTATTTGTGGTTCTTCTCTTGTAAATAGAAATGAATACGTTATTAGAACTGCTATTGCAATAAGTGGTATTATTATTACCAGTTCTTTTTTTCCAAATTTCATTCTGGATATGCTCGGTATGTTTCGCAAGTACAACCAATAACAGTACAAAATTTGTTTCCGTCAAAGTGTGCTTTAGGAATATGATCACAGTTTGCACAAAGGCTTCTTTGTTTGGTTGATGGTTCAGCTAATGATTCAGGTGGTGGTTTAATTGGTTTTGGTTCTGATTTCATTGAAGCCATTTTCTGTGCTTGTTTTAATATTACATCATCATGTGATTCTTTTGGTGTTTGTTGTTTTGGTTGTTCTAAAGTAACATTATGTCTTTCTGCAATTGTTTCCACTGTGTTTAAACAACCACACTTGCAACCAGAAGATTCTCCTTTTGTTGTATGTGCTTTGATCGAGTGCATACAATCAGGACATATCAAGTCTGGAAGTTTTTGCTTTGGGTTCTTACTGAATAATCCTTTCAGTTTTGGTTCTTCTAACCCTTCATATTTAGTAGTTTTTTCTTTCTTTTGAAACATTGGTTTCTTAAAGATTGATTGTTTCTTTGGTGGATCTGACATTGTTTGCATGTTTGGATCGTGATCTAAGTTAACAGAAGCCTGTGCTTCCTTTTTTAATAATAATTGTTGTACTTCTTTTTCTGAATAAGTTTTAGCATCACCAATTTCTTTTTTTGGCTTCATCACAAAGTCACCATCTAATTCTTTTGGAAGTTTTACCAATTTCTGCTTCTTGAAGAAGTTCATACCTGGTATCTTCATTTTCTTTTTTTGTTGTGGTGGGAATTCTTCATAGGCTAATGCAACTTTGGGTTTCACTTCTACGTCATTTATCAAAACTACTTCTTCATCTTGTTTTTTACCGTAGTTAGTTTGGTGGATAACTTCGTTTGGTGATGGTCTATCTACTGATCCATATTCATTTTCGTAATTATCAAGTTCCACATCTAAATCTGGTTCTGGTTCAGATAGTTTCTTTAAAGCTTTATCAACTAATTTTTTTTGTTCAACAATTCTCTTTAAATTTTCTTTTTCAGAAGATGACATTCTATTGAATTTTTCTTGAGTAATTGGGATAGATTCGTTAATTTCCTGATATAATTTACCGTTGCCTTGTTCGTATGCTCTATCATTGAGTTTTTTTGATAGGTATTGTAATCTTCGGGCAGTTATATCATTTGGATTTGCCTCATAATCTTTAATTAAGACATTATATTCTACTTCGATTGCTTGAGTTGACCACTCCCACTTTTCTGTTGTAGATTGTATCTTGCCAGGTTTTTGTTTTTTATTTTTCTTAAAGAAATTCATGCTTTTATCAACCCTAACGCCTTCTTCTGATACGTGTAACTTGGCACAGATTTAAGTTTCACTTTACAACATGGACATTTAAAATGTGATCTTGAAACCCAGATCGCACACATCTTGCAACGCTTGGCGTATGAATACATGCTACCTTTCCTGTTAGGCTTTTTTACTGTGAATCTTTCGCAGATTCCTCTACACTTCGGCAATTTTACCTACCCAGCCCTCTCCATTTTTTTCAGCATTGTATAGCTTATCGTTAACCTTCACAGGTTTTCTTCTTAGTTCAGATAATCTAGCTCTTATTGTAGAACGTGGTATGTTAGTTTCTTTTTCTACAAACTTCATTATTTCATCTAGTGTCTGTGGGTTTTTCTGTGATGTTAGGAAAGAGATCAGCATTTGTTTCTGGTTCAAGTATTCACCTCCTGTACGTATTTCCTAAATTTCTCTTTGTATCTCCCGTTTCTTGGGCGATTCCTTAGTTGATTACTACAACAAGGACACTCTTGTTCTTCTGTTTTCAGATATATTTCACAGGTGTTACATCTTTTATGGCCTGTATTGTAAAGTCCACCATTGTTGTGTTTAGGTCCTGCAAATCGTTCACAGATTCCACGACACTTTCTTCCTGTCATCAGCCACCACCACCATGAATTATTATTCTGCTGTCAGGTTCTCGTATAGGAATTTCATCATAATTCTCTTGCTGAAGTTCAGTTATTGGTTCAGTTTCAGTTTGATCAAAGATTGCTGGCAACCTCACAGCTATGTTTAGTATCACGAAGAAGGCAATTACGCACACCAATACTATCCGTCTATTCTTTTTGCTTGTTTGATGTTTAGCAATCTTCTGCTGAAACTTTGCCAGGTATTCAGTTATTGGTGAAGTCTTTCTGTATCTTCTGTAATACCACATGTCAAACTTTTGCCATCCTTTGAAGATAATTCTGTTCATTTTTTCAAATACTAGAATGTGAAGTATGATTAATTTCTCTAAAAACAGGTATGATAGTGTAATTGAGAAGAAAATAGGAAGGATAATTCCGATCTGCATACTGATTAAGAGTTCTCCAATTGTTGAATCGAGTGTTATGTCTGCAATTAAAACTATTGTGTAAAGTGAAAGCATGAAGCTTGCCACCAGGATTAGTATCATGCTATGGAACACACAGTTATACCAAGTGTGAACATTCTTTTGTTGTGCTACTTTCTTTGTAGCTTTTATTTTTTCAACAAACTCTTTGATCATGTTGTTCCTTCTGGATAAAAATGTGATTTATCCTTCAAACATTCTGCACAGGCACATGGTTTTTTTCTCTTAACTCTCTTATGTTCTTGACCAAAATCTGCATCTTCCCAATGTTTAGAGTGCATGTAACTCATTTCATTATCTCCATCTTTTTCAAGACATTCATGGCGTTCATGGCTGACTCTTCAATTAATTTTAATGGTTCTTTAGGACTAATTGCAAGGGCTGATTCACAAATATAGATCATTAAAAGATACATCATTTCTGGGTGAGAAATTTTTCCATTATAGGAGTTCAACAGCTTCAATAGTTTTTGATTCAGTTCAACTGCATTTTCTACATTGTCTGTCATTTCTTTGCCCTCATTCTTTTGAAATATTCTATTTGTCTAGCTCGTCTGAACATCTTTAAACCCCAGATATATCTCCCATTTCTTTTTACTCTTGCCAGGTAATATCGTTTATCGTGGTATTTGTCAAAGTCTTTAATCATTTGTGTGACTAGTTTTTTGCTAGGCTTTACAAAGTTTTCAGGTTTAGTTTTAATCATCAATATCTAGTCACCTGTGATTCTTTACATTTGATTGCTTTTGTTCGTACAAGCCAATTACAATCCTCACATCTTATTTGATCTTTTGGCACCTTAATACGA
>Ga0209976_10000751_pt1 | contig 20015 bp, 17 predicted proteins | sample SumtaG_FD_182806 | JGI IMG/M metagenome (GOLD analysis project Ga0209976, IMG submission 182806) | Deep subsurface microbial communities from Indian Ocean to uncover new lineages of life (NeLLi) - Sumatra_00157 metaG (SPAdes) (version 2) | ecosystem: Environmental > Aquatic > Marine > Oceanic >...
CCCCCGATATTTGTAAGTAATACCACACCATCTAATTTTAAAGTATCTAAAGCATACTCCAATTCAACTATGGATGTCTCTATATCTGGAAGAGGTAATGTGGCAAACGCACCAAATCGATTTGGGTGTTCGGTCACTATACGAGCAGAGATTTTATTACATTGTCTAGCTAATTTTTGAGTAAAATCACCATCTCCAAAATAGATTCCTGGAGCCGAAATAGATGTAATTGCTGTAGCAATTCCCTGCCGATCCATAAAAGCAAGAGTGTTTTCAATATCCCATTGAGGGAACGGTTCACCAACAGCATTTTTTATGCCAACTGAGGCTAAGGCTGCAAGATATTCTTTTGGTACGATATGATGATGAACATCAATTTTTTTAGAGTTTGTTGTCATATTTACCTTTTAATCCTATATTTTTATAGGATAATGTCCATATTTTTCAATAGCTTTTGGAATCGCTAAAATATTTGGGATGGATACTCCCCATGGTAAGCTACAAACTGGACAACAAATATATCTTCCACCAGGAGCCAAGTTCAAGATGTTTTCTTTTACCTTTTCTTCTACATCAGAAGGTGTTCCTGTAAACATTTCTCGACTCACATCAATATTAGCACCGATGATTGTAATTTTTGGAAATCTCTTTTTAAAATCAATCCAAAATTCAATATCTAATGGATGAGAACCATTAATCGCAATAAAATCAATTTCATTACAGACTTCATTAATATATGGTGAAGTTCCACAATTATGAAGCATAAAAGGAACTTTTATTTTCTTCTGCATCCTCTTAATAAATTGTCCTTCGTATTTCATCGCATCTTGAAAACTCATCATATGTTTATTAAATGAATATCCTGCAATAAAAACATTAGGAGGCATACCTACAATTTCAAGCCAATTATCGTATATATCCATTTGAGATTCATAAATTTTTTCGCACAATTTTAATAACAATTCTGGATTTCGGCGCATATCCTTATAGGCTTCTATGCCACGCAACTCTTGGACGACAGACCAAATACTTAAGCTTATTACTTGTGGAAATTTTGTTTTTTCATTAATCATTTTTGCGGCTAATAAAGAATTTTTCCATAGATTATTTTTACCGTGATCCGGAATTTCCAACTTTTCAATATCTTCTTCAGTTTGACATATTACTCCTTGTTTAACCATTAATGGTTGATAATCGAACCATTTTATTGCATTTAATTTTTTATTCGCTTCCGCAAATGCCAATGCTTCACTCGGACCTGCATATGCAGATGGAACATTTATAGAATCAGCGTTTAAAAATTCAAATGTTGTTATAATGGCATTAGAATAAATTTTTGGGGAACTATATAATTCCCTCACAGTTTTTCCTGTTATTCGACATATCATTTGTTCCCCGGCAAAAGCAAGAAACGGAACTTTATCAATTCTTTTTGATCCCGATATTGTCCTAAATATTCTATTTACTGAAGCAACCCAATCATGACCCATTTTATCTTAACACCTAATTTTAGTTTTTAATTAAATTATTTATTTTTTTAACTCCTTCCCATCCATCCTTGGCAAAATCATCCGCTCCTATCATTTCACATGATTCTTTTGACAAAACTCCACCACCAACTATTATTCGAGACTGAATATTTTCATTCTTAAGTAAATTAACTGTTTCTAGCATTTTTGAGATACTCATTGTCATTAAACCACTTATTCCTATAATATTGGGATTTATCTCTTTTGCTTTTCGAAGAAACTCTTCTGGTGGAACATCTGACCCTAAATCAACGATATCATAACCTTGTCCTTGTAAAAGTGAGACTACTAAACTCTTGCCTATATCATGGATATCTCCCTCTATTGTTCCAATTAATATTTTGCCCTTAGATTTTATTTCGGATTTATCTTTTAATGAATTCATTAGTATCTCAGTCGCGGCGTTAAGGGCATCACCGGTCATTAACAAATCAGCAAGAAAATATTCCTCTTTTTCATACAAATTTCCAGCTTCTTCAGCACCTTTAACAATTGCTTTATTCAAAATCTCTTTGGCGCTTAATCCCAATTTAATAGACTCTTTCATTAATTCAATTGCTTTATGAGGATCTCCTTCCACAATCGCGCTTTTTAATTTTTCTAACGATTCTTCTTCTTTCATAGTTAATATTTTAAAATTTTTTATAATTAATTAAGAATTCTATAAATAGAATCGAAAATGCAATATTTAGATTGATTTTTTTTATATAGACTGTCGATCTTTTTTAGTATCTAATATTATATCAATAATTATTCATCTAAATAAGTGGTCCATTCTGGTTTCAATATGTAATATTGATCAATCGCATCTTTCATGGTTTTTCGGCAAATTTCGATTTCTCTCATGGTTGGTGGTTCAATATGTTTTACTTCTTTGGCGACTTTTAAATCCCAGTCGGTATTTTCTATTACTTGTACTATTGTAGCATTTGGATGTAAAGAGTTCAGGTATGCCTCTTTCGTGGTGGAATCAAATCGAAAAATGCAGAGAGGAGTAATGATAGCATCTGGACCTGTATCAGGAGGATATCCCGCCTTTACTCTACTATCATAACCATTTAAATATCCCGGATCGGTAATGAAGTCCAGTTTTTCAACAAGCCGACGTTTTGAATGATCGTCTAAAAGCCAAATCAATCTTTTTGATAAACCGGCTATTTCTGTAGCTCCCCCGCCACCAGGCAACCGATAAATTGGTTTTTCATAAGGGCCAATTACAGTGGTATTACAGTTTCCATACTTATCAACACTAGAAGCACTTAACAATGACAAGGTTATTTCTCCACGTTGTAGAACTGATAATGCATCGATAGAATCTCCAATAAACAATGAATTTGGGATTAATACAGGATCACTGATCGAATATGGCATTTTATTCGGTTTAGCCAGCTCATCTTGAAACAATCCAACTTCCATAGCTAAGAAAAGATCTGGAAAATATAGTAATTTAGCCATATGGACGGCGAGAAATGGCCAATGAAAAGCATTAAATATAACATCATCTTTCTTAATTTGTCTGCAAGCTGAAACTAGCATCATTTCAAACCCAGTATATTGTTCACAATATATATTTTCATTAGTATCCATAATCAACAGCTCCTTGGATAATACTTTTAGCTTTTAATTTCATAATTTTTTCTTCTCCGAGCACTTTCAAATATTCTTGTCGATCATTTACACCAGTTACCCATTTTTCAAGCCAGTTTTCCCAATCTTCTAGTGTTTTAGTTTCTTTGGTATAATTAAATCGGTATAATAAATCGGTATAATAAAATCCCTGCATGTTGCTAGGATGTGCTCCCCACGGTTCATGCACAACAGCATCAACCTTATGTGCCGATACAATGGTTCGCTCAGGAGATTCCATAATGACCTTTTTATCTACAATTTTCTCTGCTGCAACTATGATTTTTTTACAAGCATTAATTCCATATCTAGTATCTCCTATTATCCCCCACATTTGCGCATTTCCTTCGCGATCTGCCCGCTGCACCTGAATAATTCCAACATCAGGGTTTATTGCTGGAACTACACAAATCTCCTCTTCAGTAAAAGGGCATTCCATCACAGCAGCTTTCATTCCAACTTCTTTTGGATGATCAAAAATACTGGTCCCTACAATCGAACGAATCGGCATAAATGGGACTCCCATATAACCGGCAAAAAACGACATATTAATCATAAAAAGTGATTGTTCATTATAGATGATCTTTTGAGGAATTCCTTGTTCTATAGCTCGCTTAAAATTCCATGTTGGTTGTGGACCAGTACCGTTCCAACAGTGTGAGGTGATTATTTGATCTGTCACACCAGCACCTATTAATTGATCAAAAAGGATTCCCCCACCGCATTTACATACTTTAAGATTTCGCTTATTCTGTCTGATTATTTCATGAGCGGCAGAAAATGTAATCCCATTACCAAAACCGCCTAAAAAAACTAAATCATTATTATGTACAAAATTCTTTATTGCTTCTTTCATAGTCATTATTTTATTGGAGATCTTTTTACCACCTTTCCGGATTAAATGAATCTTTAAACTTAACAATAATAGAGTACTATGATAGTATTTATAAATATTGCATAATAAGAGTTATTTTTCATTTTTGCAAAAGAATTATAAATAGAAAGAAAGAAAGAAAGAAAATTAAGTCCAGTTTTTAGTTTTACTTTTTTCTTTTTCTCGACTGAGAGTATTTGGACATTTACTAATTTTTAATTTCTAAAATACTTAATAATTGATTTCATACACTTATTTGAACGTGGAATATATTTGAGTCCACATAATATTGAAACATTAAAGAGAATAATATGTTTTACACCAATTTTAGCATATTTTTCAATTTGACCAATGATTTCATCAGGAGTACCATTTAGGTAAAAATCACGACACATTTTAGTAGGGATTTTTTCAAGTATCTCCAGCATTGAATCTTTATCATAATGCGTAGGAATAAATTCTAATGTTCCATCAATATTTTTTCCAAGAGGATGTGATAATCCGTATGGCTTGAAATCTTCATCATATAAAGGAATTAAATTGTTTTTTGTTATAGGATTTTCAAGCATTTTATCAACTTCTTCTCTTTCTTCATCGGTTAAAATACATACTATTAGTGCCGGGGTAATTTCATTCGGATCTCTCTCAGCGGTTTGTGCGGATTTTCGAAGAATACCAAGTTTTTCTTTATATACCTCTGGTTTTAAAAGTATAGGTAACCAGCCATCGCCTAATCTACCTGTAATATCAAGCATTCTAGATCCACGAGCGGCAATCCATATTGGCGGAAATTTTCCTTTCTTAAAAGGATTAAGTCTAAGGAGGGCATTTTTTAACTTCCAAATACTTCCCTCATAATCAAATTTTTTATCACATTCCCATAATTTCTTAATAATTATAATAGCTTCTTCTAATCTATCTACAGGCTTATCCCATTTGATTCCATAAGGAACTGTATTTTCTTTTTCCCCTGTTCCTATTCCTAAAATTACTCTTCCTCTTGATATTTCATCTAAAGTCAGAAAAGTTTGCGCAAGTACAGCAGGATTTCTTCTAAAGGGTTCTGTTACTCCCGTTCCAAGGTGAATCTTCTTTGTATTTAAAGCAGTAGCCGTCAACATAGAAAAAACATCATATATAAGATGAGGACTAGGATAAACATTGGCAAGATCCGTAATATCGGGAGTCCAAATTGATTCTGGTATCCAATTTAATATATGATCCGCAAAAAATATAGAATCATATCCCTCATTTTCATAGCTTTTAACTGTATTTATATTACTTTTGAAAGGAGGAATAAATGTTCCTTCTCTTCCTATTTTTAAGTCGCTAATATCCACGAAATCACATTTTAAAGGTTTTTAAATTGAATCATAATATGTTTCAACGATATTCGCTAATCGATAACCACTTTCAACAGATCCAGGAGTTCCTATAAGTCCTGGTGCGACGCATGAATCTCCTACGTTGAATAAATTAGGTATCGGCGTTTCCAACGGCATGCCATAACCAAGCCATGTACGTCCTTCAGGCCACTCATTTATAATGCCGCAAGCTCTCATTTTTAAAATCCGGCCGTGTTTTTCGAAATCCGGAAAGAAATCCTTAATATCGCGTTTGACTTGCTGAATTTCATATTTAACATCCATGGGATGGAGAGTTGATTCGTGTTTGGCCGAAGTGTAAATAAGATGTTGTCCGGGTGGAACAAGTTCGGGGCAGATATTGCTTATAGGGATAACTGTTTTAATTCTTCGCGATCCCATTATAATTTCCAACCCATCGTGTATTCCTTCCAAACAGAGAGGCTTGTCGCTTGCTATTAAAACCAATAAGCATGGGCTTGGTCTGAGTTTAATGCGCATATTTTTAAGGTATTCATCATCAAAATTTTCCCATCCTGCCAAATCTACTGTCGTTTTGGCCCCTGTATTGCTGATAACAACCTTACATTTTACCTCTATTTGTTCTCCAGCTTTTTCAACGATTACACTAACAGCTCTTCCTTCATTTATTATTATTTTCCTCGCTGGGCAATTAGTCCAGACAGCACCATTTTTCTCAACCACGCTAGCAAGTTCTTTCGCAATACTGAGGTTTCCATTAGGAGCTATGAAAAATTTTGTCATCTCCTGGAAAAGGAAAAATTTTGAAACAGGTAGCTCCCAGGAGTGAGCCATCATCAATCCTGTACAGAGCGTATCAAAAGCTTCGTGTATTTTTTCGTTTTCAGTATACTGGAGGAGCCAATCACGGACAGTTATAATTTCTTCTTGATTTATCCCCCGCATTTTCTTATAATAACCACGCATAATCTTACTTAATTCGACGGGTTTCATTGGACGCCCCCTCTTCTCAGCATCTTCTTTCTCGAGCTTATCGATTATATCAAGCGCCTTTGGTACCCCCATTTCAGGGGGTATCTCATACCTTATACCGTTAATTCTATAATAAACACGTGTTATTGTTTTTAGAAGATCTACATTAATTCCCATCTCCTCAAGAAGTTTTATAACCCACCCATCAGGGATAAGAACCGCACCAGTCGGTAGTTTAAAACCTTCATACTCAAAAGTGGAAAATCTCCCTCCTATTCGACTTCTACTCTCCACAACAAGTGTTTTAAGTCCCTTGCGGGACAAGAGGGTTGCTGCTGTTAATCCCCCCAAACCTGATCCGATAATTACTATATCATAGTTTTCATATTTCAAGTTGATCACTTCTCTCTTTAATACCCTTCTTACAATGAATCGTGATTTCTTCAAATGAAATGTAAATTCAATAAAAAAAGTAAGAATTTTTTTTAGCCTTGCTCATATACAACTCCGGTTCCGCCCGCAGGATAACTAAAGTCTATAGCACCCGGTTCACATACTTGACCACAGCTTCCGCATTCTAAACATATTTCTTTATAATCACCTCTAATAAACGCAACATTATCTTTGATCCCCCATAGATTTACAATGCAAATTCTTGCACATAGACCACATCCATTGCATTTACTTTGATCTATTTTAATAAAATTTCCCGTACCCGGAATATGTTTAGTTAAGCCTTCACGTCGAATCTCCATATTTATGTTCCCCTCCTTCTTTTTTTCTTTTTTGGAAGCATTTCCATCACTTTTGGAAGCGCAGACATTAATTTCTGAGGATCCATCATTTTATCAAGATCGTCCTCAAAAATTTTTGCAACAAGCGGAAAGACATATTTCATCATAAAAGGCAAGGCTTGTGGCATATATGATTTAATTTTGGCTGCAATTTGTCGAATTCGTTTCGGATGTGGCTGTGACCAATCATATATACCTCCCAGCGCTTCCATGAGCATTGGTACGAACCAAGTCATTGTCTCTTTAGGACTAAAAGGTATAGCTCTCCATATATTGTATAATTCTTCTCCTGCTTCGAAATCTTCCCCTAAACTTGTGTTTTGCCATATTTCATCAAATTTAGAGAGACTGTTTTTGGAAACATCTTCAGATGTAATTGCGTCAGCTGCAACCTCTGCTGCTATTTTCCCTGAAACCATTGCAGGATAGATTCCTTCAGCTTCAAGAGGACAAGGAAATCCTCCGGCATCTCCAATTAAGATAACTCCATCTGTATGTGTGTTATATGGATATTGCAACCAAGGAAGAAGATGAGATTGAAGTTCCCTTGGTTTGGCCTCTAATATTCTTAATAATCTTTGATAATATTTCAGATTGATAACCTTGTTTAGATAAAATAATGGATTTTTATCCCATTTAGTTAACCAATTCCCTAAGCCTTGATGAAAACCATCATTAAAAAAGACTTGATAAGATGCTGGAAATACTGCAGACCACCACACTGCTAGCGTTTCATCCCCCATAATATCATCAATCTTTTCTGGAGGTGCTTGAAAGTCATACTGGGGGCAGACAGTGATCTGGTCCTGTGACCATTTTGTTCTTAACCCGCTTTGTTTTGCAACCATTGATATTGCCCCATCCGCTCCTATCACAATAGGTGCTTTATATTTTTCTCCATGTTCATCAATAACTCCACAAATTTTACCATTCTCCTTTAACAAGTTCACTACTAAAGTTGAATTTTTTAATTCAGCACCCGCGTTAGTCGCAAATTCAGCAATCCATGGATCGAACTCGCTCCGATAACAATTCATCGTAATCCAGCTTTTAGCAGGTTCATAAGAAACAGATTCAGTTGGACGTGACATTACATAACCAGCAACTATATCCTCTTTATTAACAAAATAACACCGAGCAGCAGTTCCCGCTCTCATAGAAGGGCATTTTTCGGGGGTTAGTTCTTTCATCATAACTGGAAAATCCTTCCACATGCGTGGTCCTAAACCACAACCTGAAGAATTCTTTTCTCCAGGTTTTCTCCCACGTTCAAAAAATATGGTTTTCAAACCTAATTCAGCAGCAGTTTTAGCAGCCATAGAGCCGCCAGGTCCACCACCTACAATGATAATATCGTAAGATTTCATTTTCTTTAAAAAATTGAATTTTTTATTTTAATGGATTTGAAAAAATTTAGTTTTATAAGTATTAATTCACTGAACTTATATTAATAATTTCTAAACTGAAATTCATGATTTTTTTTCAAAATTCATAATTTTCTATTAAGTAATGAGTATAACTTACAATTAATTAATTCTTGAAAAGTATTTAAATCAATAAAAAGATATTATAACAATTGTTCACTATTTTAGTAAATAAGTTTAAGGAGATATAGTATTGGAGAATGAAAAATTATGACTGAAGATATATTGTTTCAGAAATTAGTGAATATTTGTAGCTCAAAATATGTATCAAAGGATCCTAATATCCTAAAAAAATATTCCAAGGATTTGAGTTTTTATCCTGAAAAAGCACCAAAATATGTCGTATGGCCATCAAATACGAAGAATATTGAAGAGATTATAAAATTAGCGAATGAGTTGAAATTTTCTGTTATCCCTATAAGTTCAAGCTCGGGACCTCGTCATCATGGAGATACTATACCCCATAAGGATAATTCTGTAGTGTTAGATCTTTCTAATATGAAAAAAATTCTCAATATTGACAGAAAAAACAGAGTAGTTATGATTGAACCTGGAGTTACATTCGGGGAGTTAATTCCGGAACTTCAAAGTAAAGGGTTAAGATTATTATTACCTCTCCATCCGCGAGGTTCTAAATCTGTTTTGACTAGCGCACTTGAAAGAGAACCAATAACAATTCCCCGCTATCATTGGGATAGCTCTGATCCCTTGTTATGTACCGAAGTTTGTTTTGGAACGGGGGACCTTTTTAGAACCGGAACTGCTGCGGGTCCAGGAACAATCAAACAACAACAGGCAGCAGGACAAGCTCAAGTAAATCCAATGGGTCCTACCCAATTTAGTCCTTTCAGAGTTATTCAGGGTGCTCAAGGAAGCTTGGGAATTGTAACATGGGCTACACTTAAATTAGAGTTAATTCCAACAATTCAAAAAGTTTTTCATCTTCAATCAAATACTATTCCCGAGTTATTAGATCTTCAACACGAACTACTAAAATTCCGTCTATGTGATGAGTTGTTAATTATAAATAATTTAAATTTAGCTAGTTTGGTTAAAAAGAGTGCGGAAGAGATAAATGAACTGTCAGAGAAGTTAAAAAAGTGGAATTTAATTTTTATCATTGCCGGAAGAGGAAAATTAGCCGCTGACAAAATGTCATATCTTGAGGGCGACATTAGAGATATCATAGGTGACCTCGGGCTCAATAGTCTATTAACTGAGGGTATTATTAATGATAATGAAATTATTCAAGTCGTAAGTCAAGCAACACAAGATCCTTGGAGATTAAGATTAAAGGGCGGATATCAAGATATCTTTTTTATCACTAATTTTGAAAAAATTTCGGAATTCATATCGATTGTAGAAAAAGAAGTTCCACAAGATTTAGGGATTTACATTCAACCAATTAACCAAGGAACTTCTTATTACTTTGAATTTGATCTTTTTTACGATCCTACTAATGACGGGCAAAAAATGACCATCAAAGAGAAATTTTTAGAAATTAGCACCAAATTAATGGATTCTGGCGCATTTTTTAACAGACCCTATGGTATTTTGGCAAAGGAAGTATATAAAAGGCACGATGAGTCGACTCAGATGGCTTTAAAAAAAGTAAAAAAGATATTTGACCCGAATAATGTTTTAAATCCGGGAGTTTTATGTTTTGATGAATAATTACCATATTTGGCTAAGAAAAATTAAAGAAGCATTTGATCCCGATGATATAGCCGATAGTGGATTTTATATTCCACCTAGCAATCAGAAATAAAGGATTGTAATTTACTAATAAGTAGAAGGTATTTATATAATCAATAATAAGTTTTTTAACATTCGAGTTATTCCCAAATAAGACTTAGATTTTTATATTTACAAATTAATACATATATAATCTTTATATATCGAATTAAAATCCTTTTAAACCAAGATGTAAGTCAATGATTGATGAAGAAGAATACCAAGAAATGATTAAGCGGTGTCTGCGCTGCTCGATAAATGAATAGAATATGAATCTTTCATTCGGAATGCAAGTGGATACCACAAGTTCAGATTAAAAGCCAAAAATATGCAACTGTCTGTCCGGCGATGGATATGTATAATTTCCACCCGTATAGTGGAGGGGGAAAAATTATTTTAGCTTTATTACTTGAAATGGGCAGAATAAAACCTTCAGATGAGCTTCGAGATATTGTTTATAAATGCACGGAATGCGGGGCATGTGACGTTTCCTGTAAATTTTTGTATACTTTAGAACCTTTAGAGATAATTATGAAACTTAGGGAGAAATTGGTTGATGCCGGATACGGACCAATGCCTAAACAGCAACAATATATTGATTCTGTCAAGAAAAGTAATAATCCTTATAATGAACCTCACGAAAAAAGATTGGATTGGTTACCAGAGGATATTGAACTCGATCCAAATGCTAAAGTATTATATTATGTTGGCTGTACTTCAGCATATAGAAGGGAAGAAATGGCAATTGCTGCTGCTCATATTATGAATGCAGCACAAGTTCCCTTTAATATTTTAAGTGATGATGAATTCTGCTGTGGAAGTCCTATCTTAAGAACAGGTGATACAAAAACATTTCAGGAGTTTCTTAATAAAAACCTCGATGTAATTGAGTCTAAAGGCATCGAAACTGTTGTCTTTAGTTGTGCTGGGTGTTATGATACATTTAAAGTAGACTACCCTTTATATAGAAATTATAACTTCCGTGTGCTTCATGTCGTTGAACTTTTCGATGAACTAGTTGAAACTGGACAGCTGAAATTGACTAATGAAGTTTCCTTGACAGTTACTTATCACGATCCCTGTCATTTAGGGAGAAATGCCGAAGGCTATGAAGAATGGGATGGAGATGTAGTAGATTTAATGCCTATGATTTCTATAAATATGCCGCCAAAGCCAAAAAGAACTGGCGCTAAAGGTATTTATGATGCTCCAAGGAATATTTTAAAGAAAATTCCGGGATTAAAACTCGTTGAGATGGAACGGATTAAAGAATATGCTTATTGTTGTGGCGCTGGTGCGGGAGTAAAATCAGCATTTCCAGAATTTGCTCTTACTACTGCAAAAACTAGGATACAAGAAGCAGAAGATACTGGGGCAGAGGCATTAACATCGGCCTGTCCTTTCTGTTCTACAAATTTACAAGACGCTATAAAAGAGAGTGGTTCTAAGTTAAGATTTTACGACATAAATGAACTACTCTTAATGGCTTTGGGTTTAGAAACCAAAACAATAAAAAGGAAAATGGCGGAGGCTGCTTAAATGGCGTTAGATAAAGAGATTTTAAAAGAATTTGTTGAAGTAGTTGGAAAAGAAAATATAGATGATGGAGAAGTTATGACAAACGCATATGCTTATAATTGGTGCATGGAAATCTTTAACTACATGGAAGGAAAAGAGCCTATCCCCTTTTCACCTATTCCTAAGGCTGTAGTCTTACCTTCATCCACAGAAGAAGTGGCACAAATTGTAAAATTATGCAATAAATATGGTATAAAATTCAAAGCGCAATCAACTGGCTTAGGACCATGGAATCAACCATCTACAGACAATTCAATAATTATTGACCTACGAAGAATGAATAAAATTGTAAAAATTGATGCCAAAAATCTTTATGCGGTTGTAGAACCTTATGTAAGCGGGGCGCAACTCCAAGCAGAAATTATGAAACATGGCCTTAATTGTCACATGCCAGGGGCAGGTCCTCAAGTTTCTCCTCTAGCAAGTGCCACTAGCATGAATGGTCCGGGATTTACCTCTCCTTCTACTGGACATAGCGCTCGCAATGTATTGGGTGTTGAATGGGTTTTACCCGATGGAGAAATCATGAGATTAGGTTCTCTTGGTCTTAAAAATAATTCAGACTGGTTTAATGGTGATGGTCCGGGACCTAGCCTTAGAGGAATTATGAGAGGGTGGGCTGGCGCGAAGTCGGGCATCGGAGTTTTTACAAGGGTTGCCGTTAAACTTTTTCCGTATCCTTGTAGTACTGAGTTTAAGTTAGGAGGTTGTTCTCCCAATTATGATTTTGACATCCCTGATTTTATGAGAGTATATGTTATGGATTGTGGGACTTTTAAATATCTCGAAAAAGCAATGTTGCGTGTAGAAGAAGAGGAAATTTCATTCATGTGCAGTCATTTATCGGGTTTTGCAGTAATGGCAATATTTGCCACCAGTATTGAAGAATTAATGGATAAAATGGCTATAGGGAGTATGCAAGTTCCATTAGTCGTTATTATAACCGCACGAACACACCGAGAATTTGATTACAAACAAAAAGTAATGAATATGATTTTAGATGATATGAAATTAACTAATATTATTGGAACTTTATATACACCTAATCCTATTTTTTACGCAGAAGCACTTAGATCGAATCTTGGTCTTCACGGCTTCATTGCTACCGGTGGATTTCAAAGCACTAAAGGAGTCTGTGATACCGCTGCTGTTTGCCTCCGAAGCACTAAAAAGAATATTCCATTGAAAAAGAAATACATCAAGAAAGGAGTAATTGTCAACGATTTCGGTGAGGGCCATTGGATGACCTCCTACGAGTCTGGACATTATTTTCACGTAGAGTCTCCCACTCCTTTTGACCAAACAGATGCTAGTAGTGTAGAAGGAATGGCTGAATATATGGAAGCAAGCAATCAGATGGATTTACTCAAACATCTCGGAGCACCATTTTTCGTTGAGGGTGATAGGATGCATGAACTTTTTGGACCACATATGTCTAATTACCATATTTGGCTGAGAAAAATAAAACAGGCATTTGATCCTAATGAAATTGCCGATAGTGGATTTTATATTTCAGGTGAGGAAGATTTAAATGAATAAAATGGATTTTTATTATTTACTTCTTATTTTTCCACCAGTGTGGAAATTCTATTGATTTTATTTTACCATAATCTAAAAGCAAAATATGATCTTCTTCAAATGTGAATGCTAAACCTCCAAGATATTCGACCCATCTATCATCTGGGGGAAGTCCAAACCATCCAAATCTAAAAGTCATTAAGTGCCAATCGTGAGTGACATAAATATCTAGACCCCTTTCAGGAGCATCTTTCAGTTGATTCCAAATAAGATGAGCTGCTTTTTGACAATATGGGATTAAGTGAGGCCATTCTTTGGGAAGGTAGAAACCGGCAGCCCAGCGTAATAAAGTTTCTCGTAAATTGTGATTTTTAATTTGTTCTAAGTAAGATTGATAATTAATTCCAATATCATATAGAGGAGCAAGTTCTCCTTTTAATTCACTTTTTCCACCTGAATTTTTAAATCCCTCGTGTATATCTTCTGCTGTTTCTTCACATCGCCATATCCTACTATGAAATAACCTTATATATCTGTTTTTAGGTAAATTTTCACCAAATTTTTTTGCCATAGCATGGCCCTGTGATGTCAATCTTAATTTGTGTAGATTTTTTAAAATCTTTGGCTCATTCCTATGAGAATGCCTTAAAACCAAAATTAATTTTGATTTTTTTGGAAATTTATTAAGGTTCTTAAGGATATTCCGTGCTTGAACTAACCACTCTGCTTGCTCCCAGATTTTTTCGATATTCATTTTAATTTAAATCCAGTAATTTAAATTAAAAAATTAAGATTACAATTTTAAATCTTTTTAACATTTACAATATAAGTGAAATTTCATGGAAAACATTTATTTTTTTATATGTTTAAGAAGAATGTTAATTATAAAGGGATTATTTACATCACTATAATTTTCACACTTGAGTTTTATGTCCGAAACAAAATTAGAAAAAAAAAGGATTAGAGGCTTCGCGGGATTAATTGCAAGTGGACTCCTTCCATTAAACGAAAAAAAGAAGTTCAAAGAACAATTTGCTAAAACTGATATAAAAATCCTCTTAAATGCTATAAATGTGAATTTCGCCGCGCTTATTATTATAAAGAATGGTGTTTTAAGAGTCGAAAGCATTCCAAACAAGCCAAAAGAGAATTTAAAAAAGAAAAATGTAGGTTGGGATGCTCTACTGGCAATGGATACACAGACATATTTAGCTTTAGCAATGAATAGATTACCGATGTCTAAGTTAGGTTTAAAAGTATTAACAGGTAAAGTCAAAGTAAGGGGTCTTAGAAAGCTACTCATTCTCAAAAAAATGCTACTTTTATTGAGTGAAAGTGAATAACTACTTTCAATTGAAAAATATCATTAGTGAAATTAGTAATAAATATTCATGATTACACAACTGTTAAAAATAACTTTAACTTTAAGAATAACTATTAAAAAAGAGATATAAAAAAATGTGAAAGTCAATGCTATTTGAAAATGTATTTATGATAAGAGGTGGAGCTTTCGGGACTGATTTCGGTATCAAACTGATTTTTTCCATAATTACTATTCTAATATGTATTTATGATTGGAAAACGAATAATAAAAGATTAGATTATTTTTGGGTGTTTTTAACTGCAACTTTAATTCTGATTATGGCAGAAGTAATGATGCAAACTACTGGGATCCGGGCTATACGAGAAAAGTATTTATTCGGGATTGATATCACCACTTGGCTTTGGCTTACAATTCCTTTGCAGGCTATATCGGAAATAGCATATGTAGCAATAGTTGGAGTTTTATTTGGTGATAGAATAATGAAGGAAGAAACTCGAAAACAATGGACTATTATTTTAATAATATTCCTAATATTAAGATTTCTTATTCCTTCTATAGTGCTAGTAAGTATGGGGCATAATTTTGCCAGTGTTAATGCAGGAGATCCCAACATTCCATCACGAAGAGATTTATTCGCACTTGGTACAGTAATATCTATCTCAATATTAAGTTTCATTGCAATTTTCTGGCTCGTTAAAACGGATAGTGAGACAAGAAAGAGGGGGTTATTCATGTTTTTTGCAGGGCTCATTTATAGCATTTGTTGGACTCTTTCGGAATGGGTAATCGGTCAACGCTGGATAGAAGTTGGGATACAAAATCCTAGTGGTACTTACTCTAATTTACAACGTGCCGATCCATTATTAGAATTTAGTGCTCTCGCATATGATACTATAATTGAAATGGCTTTAGTAAATACGGCATTTTTGGCAATTCCTTACCTATTAAAATTGATTAAGTCTGAAAATGATTAAAAAAAAAATATCCTTCTCAAGAGGTTGAAATTTTGAAAAGACTTTATTCATTAGACATTTACCGAGGCAGTATGATAATTTTGGTCATAATATTCCACAGATTTCTATATGATTGGACAATAACAGAGGGTTTCTTTTTATCAGAACAACCATGGGTAGATTATCCATGGCTTACATTATTCATGATTTTTGTTGCTATGGGTTCTATTTTTACGCTTATTACAGGAATCGTAACTGCATATTCTACTTACGGCAGGGTTTCTTCTGGCAAATCCAAAATGAAACCTTTAGTGTTGGGTTCTGTAGTTATGTTAATTTGGCTGGCTCTATTAGGATATGTTGTAAGGTACTTTTTTACTACAAGATTTCATATCAGAGGCGAATTCTATTATGGAATGTATATCGGATCACTTCGATTTAATACAGTTTACTTCCCAAAATTGGAACTAATAATATTGGTTACAAGTACATTGATAATAATCGGGATTTCAGGATTAGCTGTAACAGTTTTATTAGCTTTAATGTTTCCTAACGGTGGAATTGAAAAATTGCGAAGAAATAAACGTATATTTGGTATACTCGGCGTTATAATTCTCACTTTATCGGCCTTTTTGCCATATATTCTTAAACCTATGATGTATGAGGCGTTCGATAATGGTAATTACGTCTTAGCCGTAGTTTTAGCATTATTAGTAGCGGACTATTTTCCAATTTTTCCCATTCTTGGCTTTGCTTTTTTTGGAGCGATTTTGGGACTTCAATTAGCTGCAGTGGAAGATCAGAAAAAGATAATGAATTTTTGGTTAAGGTTTTGCTTAATAATTGTTATAATTGGGGTCTTATTGGTAGCGATTTCTATTAGTCAAGGACTTTTCAACTTCAATTTTATCAGATTTATTCAGCTTGGCTTTTATTTTTTTATAATCGTAGTATTACTAAAAACGTTTGATTTCCAAACGGAAGAAAAACAAGAAAAAAGAGTGAGAAAAACTACTCCCATTCTCAGATTCGGCAGAGTTTCTCTTACAATTTTTGTTTTTGAAACTGTAATAGCCACAACAATTAACTTTTTTCTCATCGACTACTTAATTCCTGGATGGAATAATGAAATAATATTTATTCTATTAATCGGAGTTTTCAACTTGGCTTTATGGTGGGTAATATTAATATTTTGGGAGAAAAAAAACTTTAAAGGCTCTATTGAATGGATCAGCGCACAATTAGTAAAGAAGGTAGCGGGAAAATCATCATCTAAACTAAAATAGTTAAACAATTTAAGAAAAAACAATTTAACCTGAAGTATTTATCACTCTGAGTACACGAATGTATATATACAACAAAATCAATTTTTATTACTACAATATTTTAAATTTCTAACAAATGTGGTAATTTAATTATGAATGAAAATTCAAAAGAAGAAGAAAAGAAAAAAATTACATTAAAAGATTTTAAGCCTCTAATATTAATAACCGGTATTTTTTATACACTTGCTATTGTCCTATGGCTGGTTTTAGATATTTTCTTTTATCTTATAAATTTTACAATTATTGGTACAGCACTCGGTTTAGGTATCGGAACAGACCCTCTATTTTCTAGGAAAAATAAACATAAAGCAAGAAAAATAAGCCAAGTTTTAATGGGAGGGTATATGTTCTTTGGCTTGGGATTTGGACTTATTTACATGTTTGGATTCGGCTATCTTCAACCGGAAAATATGCAATTCGAAGGATTTTGGTTTTACCTCTTTGCGGGGGTATTTGCTGCTGCTGCACTCCATTATCTTATTGCTAAAGTTCTTGGACCTTTTTATTTTAATCGAGGATGGTGTGGATGGGCTTGTTGGACTGCAGCTATCTTAGATTTTCTACCTTGGAAAAAAAGCCCAGGGCGTAAAAAAAACCTAGGAGTCTTAAGATATATTCATTTTTTTATAATTCTTTCACTGATTTTGTTTCTTATTTTTTTTGTCGGTTATACTCTAAGAACTACAGAAGGGGTGGTTAATTTATCTGGTGATTTACCGCAACGTAAAAAAGATATGCCGCAATATAATAGCATATTTGAAATTCCAGAATTTTGGTGGTTTTTCATAGGCAATATTTTTTATTATTTGAGCGGTATCATATTAGCAGCTATTTTAAAAGATAATCGTGCTTTCTGTAAATATTTATGTCCAATTGCTGTTTTCTTAAAGGTTGGCGGTAAATATTCTGTGTTAAAAGTTGAAGGTAATCCAGATGAGTGTACAGAATGTAAAGCTTGCAATCGTGTATGTCCAATGGATATAGATATAGCTCAATATGTAAAAAATGGAATGCGCGTGACCTCGAGCGAGTGTATTCTTTGCTTCGAATGTGTTAATGTATGCCCAATAGAGAATCTTAAACTTACAGTCAAAACTGATAAAAAACGCATGGAACTCTTACAATACAAAGAATAATTCCTATATTTTTTAAAATTGAAATTTTTTTATTTAATTAAGACAAAATTCTTGTCGAATTAGATATGTTTAAAAAACTAATTTGTAAGTATGAATTAAGAAACCTTGATTCAAAAAGCTAATTTAATAAATTCTATGTATTAAATAAAAAAAAAAATAAAGGAATAAGTTATTTATTATCCAAGTACCCTTTTTGTCCCTGGAATTCGCCTTAGAATGAAATGACTAATTAAAAGGCAAAGTAAAAGAACAATAGAAAGAACAATTACGAATTTTAATAAAGCAAAGATTAGAATTACGACAAATAGCACTGAAATACCAACGAGAACTGGAGCGTGGATAAGATACATGGTATACGCATTTGAATTTACTGTTTTAGAAGCTTTTCCTTGAGTGTTCAACTTTTTGCGAAACAATGTTATTAACCCAATGCTCATTCCAATACAGTAGATCGATTCCCATAGAGCATAAGCGAATGCTTGCCAGTAAAGCCCACCCAACAACTTGGTAATATCTCCCTCTAGTGCCCCTGCTGAAATTACCACAAAAAGCATAAAAATAATAGATAGGAGGGCAATCCCTAACCATAATTTTCCTTGTTTATCAGAAATATTACGGAACCAATCTCGCTTATATGCAATTACACCTAAAATTGACATTATAATATATTGAACCACAAAAGCTAGCTGGATACTAAAAATTTCATGACCTCCATTCATAGGGAACATTAATCGCATGAGAAATGTAAGTACAGTCATAATGATGATGATTATTACTAATATTATATTACTTGGTGGTTTTTTCACAGTTTCTTTTTCAGAATTCGGTTTAAAAATTTGACGATATAAACAATAAAATACTGCAAAAAACATTAATGTCAATATAAACCACAATGGACCATTTCCACCTAAAAATTCCCCTATTCCTTCAAGCGATTGAAAATAAGTAGCGTAGAACTCGAAAAAGGACATCTTGGATTCATAATACAGAAAATAAATCATAATAGGATCTACAGTTGCTATATAAATTAAGTAAGGTATTCCTAAACGAATAAATCGATCCTTTAGGAACTTTTTTGGACCCTTACGATTATAGCTCCCCGGTACAAAATAAGTGCTTACAAAAAAGAATAGACCCATAAAAAAACCTTGGTTTAAAGCTGCGAAAATCGTAAGTATCATAGATGATATTTCGTCGTTATTTGGATCATAAAAATACCAGCCTCCTGCAGCTCCATATGTAATCATAGTATGGTGCATAATTACGAGAATCGTAAGTAAAATCTTTAAATTATCAAGGAAGAACATACGTGTTGGTTTTTTCTCTTCAGTCATTTAACATATTCACTTTAACGTTTTATATTATTATTTTTTAATATATTTGATAAATCAATTTATTGTTACACTATATAATTAATTTCTCAATTCCTTTAGTAATCTTGATTGCTTATCATAAGGTCCGGTTCAGAAACTAATTAGAGAATATTCTTGTCCAATTAGATAGGCACAAAGAACTAATTTGTAATTATGAATTAAAAAAAATTGATTCAAAATTAAAAAATTAAAAAAAAGAATTATTAAAAATTTAAAATATAATTTATTTTTTCGTTAAGTGCACTAGTAATAAATGTAATCCTATGCCTATACCCCATCCTGCGATCGCAATTGCACTCCAAGGGAATCCAGGAGAGAACACCACGTTGAGAATCACTAAATATATGCTCACAACGATGTATACTGTCAAATGAAGAAAAGCAGACCAGGCTAGAAAACCCTTAATCGGCTTCTTGACAATAATGTAAATGGCACCGTGAAAAGCTATTCCAACCAACCAGCCCATAGTTGGATGGATTAATAAAAGAAGATTTTCTCCTTGAACTATA
>Ga0209976_10000752_pt1 | contig 20000 bp, 8 predicted proteins | sample SumtaG_FD_182806 | JGI IMG/M metagenome (GOLD analysis project Ga0209976, IMG submission 182806) | Deep subsurface microbial communities from Indian Ocean to uncover new lineages of life (NeLLi) - Sumatra_00157 metaG (SPAdes) (version 2) | ecosystem: Environmental > Aquatic > Marine > Oceanic >...
TGTTAACTAACTTGCCATCTTGATAGCAATTTAAGTCACTACCTGATCTTGTGAAAGCCAAATGGTGCCACCGGCCATCAGCTACGTCACCTTCTCCGAAGCAGGCTTTGTTTGTACCGTTGTTTGTAATTTGTCCATACCAGCGAGCATCTCCCGTGTCATTGTGTAAAATCATACTGTATCCATAGCCAGAACCACCACCGGTTTTTTTACTTATTATCATGGGATACTCGTTGTCAACAACTGCAGCTTGTGTAGTTCTAATCCATGCGGATACGGTGAAATCTTCGTCTGCCCCAAAGTCAAGAGAACCGTTTGATGGGTCTCCCATATCAATATAGTCATCGCTCCCGTCATATCTTAAACACTTGCCGCTAAGGCATAAATCCTCGCTTTGCCAGGTCGGAGCGGCTGTTGACGCGCCAAAAGTTCCGTCATTAGAACTCGCAGTTGAATCACAAGCATCTTCTCCTCCCGGGCAGGTATTGTCAGCCCCCTCATCAAATTTCCACCAACCTACCGGCCCCGGACCGACTTCTTCCGAATCAGCGCTTGGTGCACCACCGGAGGGGGAGAGGGAAGTGTAACTTGACAGGTCTTCCGAAACTGAAAGCGCGGAAGGATTCCCGTAGTAGTGGTAGAAATAATTATCTCCATTAATTATTGTGGGGAAGAGAACGTCATATGTTGTTGAGGCATTATCGCAGGTTCCCGTCAGGTCTAGTCTAAGAAGTTTTCCATTATTGTCGGTAAACCTACTATCGGCACAATTCGATTGCATTTTTCCGGCTGCTATTAATGTTGCAGTGTCTATCGTTACCTGGACTCTTCTGTCAGTAAGAGCCGCATTGTGAGTGAAATCGTACCTTGTCCTATATGTCCAACTATCATTCCACCACTCGGCTCCAACTTCTTTGGGTACAATGAATATGAGGCGAAGAGTTGTAATAAGCATTAATAAAGCAAGGATGGAGGAGAGAATCTTTCGGCGACGAGTGGTTTTTGGCCATTTAAGCACACGGGATATAACGGGATTGATACGGGATAAAACAGGATTCATGTTAGTATTATCCTCCTTACATATAGTTTTAAGCTCCCAAAGTTGATCATTAAACCAACCTTGTAAGGTGAATTTCTAAGATAGGAATACAGTTGTTGCTCGAGTTTAATAGGTGTGAATTTAATAGCTTTCGTTTCTATAACAACCTTATTGTCAATAACGAAGTCCAATCTGTGATTACCTAATCTTTTACCAGTATCTTCAGATTTAATTGGTATGTCAACTTCTTTTTCAAATGGAATTGAGTCTTTTAAAAGCTTTTCGGATAAGGCGTTTTGATATATTGACTCTTTCTGTCCCGAGCCATATTGATTGTGAACGTCGTAACATAAACCGATTATCCTTTCAGTTAAATCACCATGCAAGAGCTTGCCGGTTTTGTTTCTTACTTTCCTGCTCTTTCCTGTTATTTTCCTGTTTAATCCTGTGTGCTTCATCATATTATGGTCCAAAGTGTACCGAACCCTCGTTGTACAGAGTATTAATCTGTAACGGGGTAAGAGCATAATTGTAAACTCGCACATCATCAATTTGGCCGTTGAAATCCCAAATAGCACCAAGATTCCGGGTACCTATGTTTAAAGGAGCAGATGTAACTGTTGTTGCTGTGAGTGAATTTGTATATGTAACAGGAGTTTCTACAACACCATCTACATACAGCGTGATCCCAGTGGCATCCTCACTACCGTCATAGGTAGCAGCTACATGATGCCAATTACCATCGTTTACAATATTTGTACTGTAACGGCTAATAGAATTATCTGTCCAGTTATTAGCTAAGACAAGGGCTACTCGACCATTATTCCCCCATCCAAGTGAAAATTGCCATCCAGTCCAATTGGCACCACCGCTGCCAGTTGTCTTACTGACAATTGCTTGGGGATCGGCAGTATAACTTGTTTTAATCCAGGCCTCGACCGAAATAGGATCATCTTTTTCAAAATCTAAGACATCCCCAACATCTACATAATCATCCGTTCCATCAAAATCCAGACTTGCATTTCTCTTTCCGTTTGTTCCATTGTCCCACATTTCATCTCCTGCGCCGCTACTGCAAGTTCCGGCACTATCGTTGCTGCCTGAAGTATCACCCGCCGTTATTGTACCGTTGTTTCCATTTCCCGAAGAATCATAAGCAGTATTTCCTTGGCACTCGTCAAACTTCCACCAACCAACCGGTGCGCCGCGGTTGTATTCCCATGCGATTTGGGCTTGACTACGGGCGTAGTTATAAATCTTAACTTCATCGATTAACCCGTTAAAATTGCTTGTAGAGCCAGATCCGTCGTCTTCAGCGCCCGCCACAGTTTCAGCAGTGGTATTTGAGATACTACAAGAATCGGTAGTTTCCTTGTCTAGTCTGCCGTTTATATAAATTTTTAGATCGGTTGCATCATACGTTCCAACAATATGTTGCCATTCGTTTGTAGTAATGGTGCTTGTACTATTAGTACCATAACTTCCACATTCTCTTAAGAAATTGACTAGTCCGTTTGAGTCGATTCCCAAATACCATTCTCCGGTAGTTCCGGTGTCATATTTAGAGACAGCTCGGGAATTTACACCCGGAAGACTTCTTGGATATATCCAAGCTTCCAAAGTCATTGCTTGATTGCCAGAAAGATCAACATTATCCCCGATATTTATATGATCATTACTCCCATCAAACTTCAGACAGCCTCCCTTTTTACATTCTCCTGCATGAGACCATGTAGGTCTGTAATCTGCTGTTCCACCACCCAGAGTTCCTGTATAGCTATTTTCGGAGGTATCGTTTGCATCGGTACCATTTTTCTCATCAAACTTCCACTCTCCAACGGGTGCGGTACAGGAGGAGCCTTGTCCCGGGGGACAGTATTCATTAAGAGAAGACCAAGTACCAACTCCACTTGAATCAGTGCTGGTTGCTCCGAAAACAGCTGACTTTCCTTGGTTGTAGAGCATGTTCATTTGGTCTGCGGATAGCGCGAACCTGAAGACCTTTAATTCATCTAATTGCCCGTCAAAAGGATTCGAGCTTCCATCGTCATCAACTCCTACGTACAAGGTGTCGTCGTTTGCAAGAGTTGCGGTTGAAGCTATAGATACGTCTTTTTCAATTAACACCCCGTCTATATATAGATATGCTGCTGTAGTGTCATCTTTAACAGCAGTAAAATGATGCCAGGAATTATCATCATAGGTAGCTGCAGTTGATGTTAACTGGTCATCGGGGTCCCAAGTCGCATCATCATCAAATTCAAAAACAATATCCCCATCACTTGCCATGTATATCTTATACCCCGCATTAGTTCCTGCTTGGGCTTTGACGAAGATATAGTCGGGATTGGTTGAGATAGTGTCGTGCTGGAACCAACCGCTTATTGTAAAGTCATCAGTTTCAGAGAAATCAAAGTCGGCATCGTCACCTCCGTTATTTATTGTTACTGTTCCGTTCCCATCCCACGCTTTGCCAAATTTTCCATTATTAGTCCAGGCCGCTGCAGAAAGTGTTAAGTCATTATTGTTTGAGGTTCTATCATTTGCTGTTAAACCATACCCTTCATCAAAACCCCATTCGGCGACTGCGGAGCCGATGGGGGAACCGGGGGCGGGGTGCCCGGCATTCATGTCCTCAACAATTTGTTCTGAGGTTCGAGGATAGTCGTAGATTCGGACATCATCTACCCATCCATGCCATGGCTCGGTTCCGCTAGTATTTCTTGATCCAATGACGTTATCATCTGGTGTTAACGCAAAAACTCCATCGTGTGCAGCTAATGTATCGGTTTCAATTAGGACTCCGTCGATATAATATTTAATCTCATCATTCGTGCCATCATAGTTAACATTCCAAGTAATTGCAGCATGAATCCAATCAGTTCTTGAGGTATTATTGAGTTGTGCTTCAGAAGATGCGGCACCATCTTCATAATTGAAGTATAAAGAGTTGTCGTCCGTTGAGTGTTTAACAATGTCGACTTTATTATCTGCGTCGTCTCTAACAGTAACTGCAATTCTTCTAGTTCCATCAGTCCAAACACCCACATCACTGACTTTTATCCAAGCCATCATCGAACCCCGCGCTTGATTAAAATCACTTTCAAATCCAGCCGAATCAAAATCAACACATTCGCGGTTAGTGTCAAAAGTGCCGTAGAAATAAAGTGATGATCCATACTTTCCATGTTCCCATTCGTCGCCATCCATATGCTGACAAAAGCTGCCATTATTACCTTCTCCCGAACTATCATATGCTGTTGTTCCTGTACTTTCGTCGAGTTTGTAGTGTGCAATCGCCCCCGGTGCCCATTTATAAAGTTTTTGCACTTCGGCGGGGGAAAGTGCGCGGTTGTAGATGCGTACTTCGTCCATCAATCCGTCAAAAGTGCAACATCCATTAAACCCATATCCCCCGATACCAACGTCGGTACTGTTACTAATTACACTACCTGTGTAGGTCCCTGTATCAATAATATCACCATCAAGAAACATATACGCTTGTGAGCCGTCCCATGTTACAACTACGTGTTGCCAAACGTTATCTGATAGTATTTCACCTGTCTCAATTACCTCGTTATTTTTAAGATAGAAACTCAGGTCCCTGCCAGAACCACTACCTGTCAAAAGAGAGTACGATTGACTCGAACCTTTATCTATGATACCTCTATAATCTCCACCACCTTGTGCACCGGCTGTCTTTATCCATAAAGCAATTGTTATAGGGCCAGTTATGTTGAGGGTGTCCGTGCTTGAAACGGATAGGTAATCATCGGTGCCGTCGAGATCAACACCATTTCCATATTGTCCGGTGACAATGTCTGTTGTGTCCATTGAGACTTCCCAAGTGCCGTGGTGGCTGTTTCCAGATGAATCACAGGAGTCTTCGCCTCCGGAACAACCGTTCAAAGCGCTCTCATCCATCTTCCAATACCCAACAAGCCCGTCGGAGAGCCAGTCGGTTTTATCACCAAATACCGCTGCGCCTCCTGTGTAATCTACCTTTATTTCATCTGCATTTCTTGCATACCTATAGACCTTAACCTCATCAATAAACCCATCCCAATAGTTTTGATATCCTCCTTCATCCGCTCCGATATAGAAGCCATCGTTGTTTTCCAAAGTCGATGAAGCTGCAATATTGTCATCATATGCTACACGGTTGCCATCAATGTATAACTCTAGGGATTCTGAACCAAGTTCAGAATGACGGACAGCGGAGAAGTGGTGCCACCTCGAGTCGGCATAGCTAGTAGTTGTACAGGCTGGATCATCAGGCCCCCAGGTATTATCGTCATCAACTCCTGCGCATACATAGCCACTACTATCCATGTATACCTTGTAACCGCCATCGCTCCCTGTACTTTCATACTTTGAGATAATAGTGTCAGTTCCTGTTACGCTTGATGCGTGTTTGAACCAACCCGTTAGAGTAAATGAATTAGTTTCCTTAAAATCAAGTTGTGTTAATTGCGCACTGCGGGATGCCTGATCTTCCGAACCGTCAAAATGCAAACACTTTCCTGAAATACACAAAGATTCCTCTTCCCATGTAGCATCTTTAATTGTTAGCTCAGGAGATCCTATCGCTTCGCTCCAGGATGACGTACTGTATGCAGTGGTTCCGTATCCTTCATCAAACTTCCAATAGGCAACAGGTGGAGCATTGCTTGTCCAGCCGGGAATTTCGAAGGTCATATTTTCAGCGCTGATATTACCGCCATAACGTGTGTACTGGAAGGTAACAATGTCGGTAAGTACTTTGTTTTCAACAGGTGTTGTTGTATACGAGCCTCCTTCAAGATGTCCTCTTATATAGTAAAGGTCAGTACTGCCGTTTACGGAATAGGGAACCCAGTCCGGTGGGGGAATGAAGTAAAAGTTTCCGTCTGCAAGCCACTCGGAAGCACCTGTTTCCTGCTCGGTGACTGTCAAGGTGGTCCACCCAGTTCCATCCCAGTACTCCCAAACAAAGTTTTCGCTTGAACCGACCCCGTCGGTTTCAAGGTCAACGTTCACACCGGAGAAAGCGGAATCACTTCCCAAATACATATATTCTCCACGATTATCGGCATCATCTGCCTCAAAGTCCAAGGCATAGTCGTCACCGGAGTCAGCCAGGTATTCATTAGAGTCGGCCGTGTTGCCGCCTTGAGCCAACTCGCTTATAGCACTACTGGTATTGTAGAGCTTGAATTCATCAATAATACCGTTGGCTTCTTCGGTCGCTGCAGCAGTATCATTACCTATAACAAGTGTGTTTGGAGCTGATGCAAACACACCATCGAAATCATCTGATTCAGGATCGTCTGCATGTGTTGGTTCAACTCCATTAATATATAATCTCAGTTGTGTGGCCACAGGTTCGCTGGCATCCCAAGTAGCTCTAATGTGAACCCAATCGTAGGCATCCCACGAATAATCCAGATTATCAATCTCCATCTTAATCTCCGTACCACCGTCGTCGATTTTCCACTTCAAATTATTGGTAGGGTCTTTTCGGAGGTGTATTTCGTTATTGTCATCTATGTATATGTTAAAAAGATAATGAGTAGCGCTGTCGTTATGGTCGTAGTACGGTTGATACCATAACTCAACCATTCCGGCCTCTTGTTCATAATCATTAGTTGGCCCTTCGCTTACGGTTACATTTAAATCATCTCCGTCAACATTGAATTCAAACCCCTGTCCATATTTACCAGTAACAAAACTGCCGCCACCGTTTGTAAGACTTGTGTCACCTACACCGGCAGTTAGATCTTCGAGTGCATAATGCATATACAACTCATCGGCAAAGACAGCATTTGAAAATGGTTTAATGTCTGCTATGTAATCATAGTCCCTTTGCAGGCGTTCGCCTTCCAGTACTGCTTCGTCGGGGAGGGTGTTATCACGGTATCCACGCATTTTAACGGAGGGGGAGTGACGTTTGGGGAGCGAGACAACGGAATTGTCTGCGTGATAGTTTATTGCCAGTTCACCTGTTGCGGGGACTCCAATAAACGTAGTACCTGATGTACTTGTATAACTAAACTTATCTCCCTCAATATATGCAACTCCCGCACTTGGAAAACCGGTTGTCGAATCAACTGTTATTGGAGTTTCCCCTGAACTAATGTGTGTTCCGTCATTTACCAGGGTGGAAACGTTTCCACCCGCATCAATATCAAACTCCACTTGGTTACTAGAAGCATCAGCGGTGTAAGTTCCCTCGGCTTCGTTATAATGTGCCGTGCCGATGTAGGATTCAGAGACAATGATGTTGTCGAGATACAATTGGTTGTTATTAGTAGTAGATGAAATAATTCCAAATCTAAGACGTTCTGTGTTGCCATCTCCTGTATCCAGTCCCGTTGCATTAAGAACACTGACTCCATTAAGCCAAGCGTCGATGGTACCTAGGGTTGGGTGACGATAAACTCTGGCTTCCAGGGAATACCAAGTGTCAAGTTGAATTTCTGAATCACTTCCCATGTTCGCACTTGAAACGGTATCTCCGTAGGAAAGTTCTAAGTTTCCACTGACTTGTTTAATCCTTATGGTGTTTGATTGGGCGTTAGTTATGTCACGAAAAATAATAATACTTAAAGTATTAACGTCAGCCAGGTCTTCGTAATCTAACCGGAAATGTATGCGGACGTGTAGTGTTTGATGGTCAAAACCATCTTTATATACTTGTGCCATATCGTTTGTCCCCGTTGAGGTGAATTTAGCAGAATACGAATCGTCATATACAGTAATTGACTCATCACCCACTGCGGTGTTGCCGCTTTCGCAATCTCCCCCAGTCCACCCGTCGCCTCCATCACAAAGATCACTGTCACCACCCTCGTATCCTGAGTGGAAGAGGACGGCGGAGGAGGTGGCTGTTCCAGCTGAAGTTAGAGGTTTATCATCCCAAAGGTCACCGGTTGTAAAATCCAGCGTGTCGGGATTAACAATATCATTAAACACTCCTTCTCTTTCTTCTTCCGAATCAAGCTCGGATTGGGGTTGGAATTGGACAAAAAACTGGGCATTACCCTTGCCGATTAGTGTTTGTGTCGACTCGTCTTTAAACTCAAAATAATCAGAAGTTGACTGGCTATAGTAGATATCAGCATTGTTGCTATTTGATAGGAACTTATTCCCATTTTTCTCCATCTCGCCCGTAACAATATCTTGATAGGTACTCACACCTTGCAAGACAATATAGTGATCTGAGATCCCTAAATTGCCGGTAGTGTTTGAAGTCCCTTCTGTTTCTCCGTCACCGTACAAGATTGTATCGGAATGGGTATTACTGGCTCCCTGATTGAATTTAAGAACAGAAAATGCCATAGCATTATCCCAATAATCCACACCATCAAGTTCAATCCCGTCTTTGAAATCAGTCACCACGTGTTTAAACACACCTTCTGTAGTAAATGTCCATTCCTCAATCACTGCCAGCTTATCGTTGTTTCCTCCAGCTACATCTTTTATACAATTTCCTCCAGCAGCAGTATCCAAACAACCCTCAACTCGCAATCGCACTCTAATGTCGCTACTCTCCAAGATAGTGGTTGTTCTTGAAGCGTCGAATTCCAGATAGTAAGAAACATTTTCATCTGCGACAGATGCACTGCGTGCTTCCATCACCTGGTCCGGATTGCTGTCATTCTGCGCCCGGTCATAGAAGAGAAGATAGTCATTTGTATCTCCCTTTTGCATGACAGCACGGTATCTATTGGGCACGTCGATGGTTATTGAGTCGGAAGTTTCAGTTAATTCCATTTTCGCAGCCAGAACTTTTTTCGGCTGGTTAAAGAATGCAAATCGTATGGAGGTTAATAGAATAAGGACAGCTAGAATGCTCGATAGAATTTTCCTTCTGCGAGTGGCTGTCAGCCAACTATATGTTCTCCTAAACAACCTCTTAATTCCTCTTAACTTTCTCTTAGATTCTCTTAAGTTACTCATAATTTCTCCTAAATTCTCCTAGGTTACTCACCAGTGTTTCCTCCAATGACTCTTTATTTCTTCTTTCAGTTTTTGTTTCTCATCAGTTATGATTTTTCTATCCAGTCCCTGTACCACCCGTTTCAAAAGCCATTCGGTTTTGTTAATAAGTTCGATAAAGATTTCGTAGGTTAAATCTTTACTCCTAATCTCGTCTCTTATAATCCTTTTAAGACCTCTTAGGTGGTCGTTAGGAGATAGGTTAGTAGGAGGTTTTAAGAGTAAACCGACACCTTTCAGGCTTGTGCTGGGTTTACTGATAATCAAGCTGTCGTCTCTCGCGTCTCCAATATCTCCCCGCACTTCCTCGAGTGAACCCTGAGAGAAGCCCAGAAAAGTTGAGTAGTCGGAAGATTTTGGCCTGACGTAACCTTCTCGGATATTTGCTACTACCGACCTGGCGGCGGAGTCGAGCTGCGAGATTAGGCGGTGGTGTTTTTTAGGGTTAAGAGAGTCGGTGAGCTTTTTGATTAGGAGGCGTAGTACAACGGCATTTCTGTAGACGGCCGAGTACTGATAGGTTTTTCCAGTTAAGGATTGGCGTTTGGTTTTTTCCAAAGCAGGGATTCTAAAAGGGGCATTAGGCCTCCGGTTCGGTGAGCCTTTAGGCTCGGAGAGAGAATTTAGGGGTTTATAACCCTGAGCTTGTCGAATGGGCTTTCCTGTTTTTGGATTAAGGCCAAGCTCCATAAACGTTTTTTCAGCTAGTTTTTGTGAGATATTTTTCTTCGTCATGGTTTTTTGTTTTCCCTTATTCCTTTCAATTCCTCCTAAGAGATATTAAGAGAATTTAGGAGGAATTAAGAGATGTTAATAATTGTTTCTCCTATTTACTCCTATTTCTTCCTTTCCCCTCCTAAGAGATGTTAGGAGAGACTTAAGAGGATTGTTAGGTGATGTTAGATTTTTCATTATTATTTATTAGCTTTTAGTTAGTCTTTGACTATTTATTTTATTCAATAATGGCGGTTTAGAAATTGAATTATGCTGATTATTGATGTCAATTATATTTCCATATATTAGGTATATATGATTGCTATTGGGCAATATACTTATACGGCTTGAGCTAGTTCTTGACTCATTTTTGTTTTCCGAAATATAGGCGAACAGGCTTTGCAAGTTCCAATTACCAAATTCCAAGTAATCCACACGCAAAGCGTCAAGCTCTGCTTTACAATATCCAAGATCCAATTTTTCAATACTCAAACAGTAAAGCAAAGCTTGTCTCTGCGAGAGTGATATTTGGTTATTGTTATTTGTAATTTGTTTGGTCATTGTAGTTTGAGATTTGCGATTTCGAATTATTTTATACGTACTCCATCCAATCCTCTTACATTTCCTTTTATTCGTACTTCTTTGGGACCGCAGGAACCGCTTTGTATATCCCAGTTCGTATTGCCCTCATTAACCTCCGTTGAGTTTTCAGCGACAATTTCTGTAGTAATAGCGGTTGAATCTTCAATGTCGGCGTAGTCAATATTGACGGTTCCCGCTCCGGTTACGTCTATTTCCCAGTCGTTGTCTGTTACGTCTGAGTCCAAGTAAACAAGATTGTCACAATCGGTTCCTTGAATTGTCAGATTGTTTGAAACAATAGTTCTTTCGGTTTGGTCAAACTTCATCTGTTTCGTGGCAGTTGATATAGTCATTCCATAAAATGTGGTGTTTGTCGAGTAGAGGAGTATTGAATCCTGGCCGCTGTCGTTGAAGACGACGGTTGAGTTATTGTGGGTAAACCCATCATCGTTTGTAAAGTCACCGGCAATAGTAAGGGTTCCCGAAGACGGAGCCGTTACCGTTCCTCCGGATATATCGAAGTTGTCCGTAAATGCTGCATCGGCGTTGAACAGCCAAGCTCCGGAATTACCTGAATCATCAAAGTCGATACTATTAAAGCTTGAACTTCCGGTCATGGTGCCGGAGAGGGTGTTGCCGGCGTCTTGTGCATCCATGACAACAGTACCCGTACTTGCAGTGAAGGTTCCACCTGCGTTATTCCAGTTATTACCCACGTTGATTTGGTACGACCCATTCACATCCAAAGTGCCGTCTGTTATGGTGAGGCTGTTGTCGACTTCCAGTGCAGTAGTAAGTTGCCAAGTGGCTGAAGTTCCCTGGTCAAAAGTTACATCATAGAAAGCTTCGTTCCCGGTTCCATCCGCGTCGATTAATTCTGTTCCTGTATCGGCATTAAAGGTAACTGCGGCGTTATTGTGGTTCATTACGGCATCATTGTCATAGCTTCCGCCGATAGTTACTGTCTGGCCATTCATGTCGAGTGTTCCTGTTGTTATGTAAAGGTTGTTGTCAATATCAATTGCACCGTTGGCAAATTGAGTTGTGCCACCAGGACTTACCGTGAGATTATAAAGCGACTCTCCACTCAGATCGATTTGGTCAGTTGCAGATGGATTATCCATTACTAGGGTTGATTGGTCTTGGGTAAATGAACCTGTTCCTCCTACAGTGAAATAACTGGCATCATAGATCCATGTTTCATCCCCTTCATTTCCTCCGGAACATGGACTATCTCCCTGCCCAGTATCGGAGGTATCCATTGTGCCGTTGATTACCAAGTTGCCATTTCCAATATCGACTTCATACTCGCAAGTGTTGAAATAGTTTGTTGCAACAACTGTAAGCGAATTCGCAGAGAAATCGGATACCAAATTGGTCGTGGCCGGGGATGAGTCGATTTGGACATCTCCCAGGTCTTGCAAAGAACCATCCGGGGGCGTCGGGGGATCAATGCTTGATGTCTGGTCGCTATAAGTCATGTCCCCATCAAAGATCACTGTTCCGCCTGTTGATTTGTTGAAAGTAGCACTGCCATCGAAGAGAATATTACCTGCAATGTTTAGGTTGACTGAATCACCATGGGTAAAAGAAATTGCACCATCAGCATCATCTAATGTGAATGAACCATCTATATCCATAGCATCAGTTGAAGATATTGATGGGCTACCACTTCCTTTGACAACGAAGTTTTGGAAAGTTTGTCCGTTTGAAGTTACAGTTTTGCTGGCACCACTCATTATAAATGTGTTTCCGGTAGTAGCCGTAAATGATCCATTTGTAAAGTTAACGTTGCCTCCAACAGTCCAATCTCCTGTACTATCACTAGTTGTTATTGACTCGGCACTTCCGTCGCCTCCTGTGTAGCTTATGTTGCCATCAATTACTACGGTAGGGTCGTAGAGAGTGGCGGTTAAAGATACGGTATTTGCACCTGCGGCTGTGAGAGTTAGATTTCCTACAATATCAATAGTTTCCGTCGCTCCGTTTCCGAGGATGAACTCACGTGCCGTACCCGAATTGCTATAGATTTCTACACCCCCTCCGTAACCATTTGCCCCTCTATCGGTTATATTCCTATTACCGTTTGTTCCGTCAATTCTTAATCCTGCACTATATGTCCCCGTTGAGGGGAAACCGGAGGAGGATGTGTAATACATTGTTCCTGCGCCGGAGATTTCACCGCTTAATGTGAGGGTGTTGGAGATGGTAAGATTTTGGCCTGAGAATAGAGATAAAGTATCACCGGAGGTGACGTCTAAAGTATCGGTTACGGTGATGGCGTTGCCGGAAGTGGTGATAGTAACGGAAGCATTTATAGTTAGGTTATTAAAGCTGATTGTTCCGGAGTTTAGAGTTGGCGTGCCGCTGCCGCTGGTTACGGTAACGGTTGAACCACCGGGAGTAAAGGTTCCTACTCTTGTAAATAGCGTTCCCGCGGTTCCGGTGAGAGTAATTGCGGAGTTATTGGCAGTTAATGTCCCTCCCGCGTCAATATCAAGAAGACCAGTTGATAAGATATGGTTGCTCCCTGTGGTGTTGAGATTTGAAGTAGCCGAACCTGACCCTTGAATTGTTGTAGTTCCGGTTGTGGTAATTGTGGTAGTTCCTCCCAAATTTACCGTTAAAGCGAAGGCGGAACCGGAGGGATTAATAATAAAGTCATTGTTTATAGTCAAAGCTGATCCAACTGTATAAACGTGTGCTGCGTCAATGCTTGGAGTAAGAGATAGGTTATAAAGAGTAGGTTGGGTAGAGAACAAAGTTACAGGTGCATTGGGATTGAAAACAACCGTGGAGGAACCAGCTGTGAATGTTCCTACAAGTGTAAACAGTGTTCCTGACGTGCCGGTTAAGGTAATCGTGGAAGTGGAACTGTCTGCATTTAGAGTTCCTCCGGTAGCGATATTCAAAAATCCGGTGGAGAGATTGTAATCGGCAGCGGTAGTAACCAGACTGGAAGTTGCCGTACTTGTACGAGTGATAGTAGTTGTTTTTCCTGCAGCTACTGTAATATTTCCACCCATGTTGACCGTCAGTAAAAGTGCAGTTGCGTCGGGATTAATGGTAAAGTCTCCATTGATTGTTAGAGCCGCACCGACGGTGTAAGTCTTTCCCGAAGTGTCCAGTGACGGTGTGAGTGAGAGGTTGTAGAGCGTAGGTGAACCGGAAAAAAGTGTTACCGAGGCGTTAGGATTGAAAACAACCGTAGAACTCCCGGCAGTAAATCCGGATCCAGCACCGGTAGCATAAGTAAACAGTGTTCCTGAGGTTCCTGTGAGTGTAATTGTAGAGTTGTTGGCTGTAAGTCCTCCCAAGGCCGCAATGTTCAGCAGTCCGGTTGAAAATGAATGGCTAGATCCGGAGGTTGTATCCAGAGTAGACTCTCCGGATGTTGTTCCTGTCAAACTTGTAGTGTATGCAGTTCCAACTGTTGTAGTACCACCTAAGTTAACGGTAAGGGTGTAGGAGGAAGAGGCGTCCGGATTGACAGTAAAGTTACCGTTTATCGTTTCGGCACCCAGAAAAGTGTAAGTGATTGAGCCGGTTATAGTGGGTGTGAAGTTTAAGGCATCAAAGGTTGTTGCTTCAATATCGGTTGTGCCAGTCCCTTGGAAAGTTGTGATGTCCGGTGTGGCAAATGAACCTCCATTGACATATAAAGGTCTGGAAGTACCCGTGCCGGAACCGGTCAATGTTAAGGTTTCAGCAGCACCTGAATAGTTGCCGACAACATGAAGCTTTCCGGTTTCGACATTTGCTCCGGGTGCATAGGTATCGCTGGTGTAAATGTGGGTTTCATAGGTAGCGGCAACTGTAACATCGGTTCCTGAAGTAGTTATCAGGTCGTCTCCATCAGCGGTATTGCCTGCAAGAACTTCTGTATTGGTGATACTGCCGTTTACGTCGTCCCGAAGTATCACCCGGTCTTGAAAGATATCGACATCTGCTTTGGTCGTGCCATTGGATACCAGGACGGAATTACCTCTGACTGACCCTCCGGAAGTGTAAACGTAAATAGTTTGGCCGGAGGTTACAGTAACACCGGTTATTTGCCAAGCTCCACTATCAGCGTCACAGGTATCGGAGTAAGAGCCGGAACCGTTGACTCGCAGGTAAACTGTTAGGTTTCCTGATGTGGAACATAAATAAGGTGATGACTCGTTGGTTTGATAGATTATTCCGGAAAAGTTGTATGTTGGAAGTACTTCGCGTACGGCTAAATGGACTGCGGCAACGTCGTCTGCTGCAACCATCTCCAAACCGACTAGCCGGCTACCTGGGCCGGCGGCAGTTTCGTATACTGCTCCAGATGTATAATTGCCGTAATCTATAGTATTTGTAGTTAAGGTAGAATTAGTGCCTGCAGTCATAGGATCTTTATGACCACTGTAAAGAGCTGCAAATCGAAGACTATTTACCCCGGGAGAGCCGTCGTCTACACTTTGTTCAGTAGCATCCTGGTTTTCTTGAAGTAAAACGATACCACTGGTGTAGACTTCGGTATCGGCGGCAGCGTTAACCGTAAATGCGACAGCCCACATTTTGGTGGAGTTGTTGGTTCTGGTGACAGTTATTGTTTGGGTGCTGGTTGGGACTGAAGAGCCTAAAAAGTAAGTGCGAACAACCCCGGCTTCACCACCGGTATCTACGGCTGTCCCTCCGGAAACCAGAGTCATTGCTGAAGCTCCGTAATCTACACTAATATCATAAGGAGTTGAAGATATAATAGTATACACAAAAACAACAACCCCTTCCGGCGAGGCGCCGGCAGTATGACTCCAACCGAAAGATCCTTCATCTTCTGAGACTGGAATATTTGCGTGGGATGTGGTGGTTGTGTCAAGGGATACCTGTGCATGGGTGGTTTTTGCGCCCATCAGGAATAAAATTGCAACCGCGAGAATAACTGTAAATTTTGAAAATAGATTAAATAGTTTATTAGTCATATTAGTTATGATTGATTGTGATATTCCATGGACGAATTTCTTCAAAATAGGTTTCCTCTTTTGAAACCAACTTTGACGGGCCGAGGGGGAAATTATCCGACGTATCATTTGGGATTTTGTATTCGTATGTGAATTCCTTTGTCTCTCCTTCTTTTATGTCAATTTCCCAAGTTACGGTTTGGCCGCTTTCGGATTCTTCCACCTTTGCAGGTCCGTACCAGACCACTTCAAGGAATAAAGGAATTTGATCCACCAGCTTTCCCGTAAAATCTTTATTTGCAGTAAGAATTAGCTTCATTGGATAGCGATTGGCTGATTGTGGATTTACTCTATGAGCACCCCAGCGAGATATGGAGTAATCCAGTTGGTTATCACCAACGGTAATTTGTAACTCGCTGGAATCATTACTATCCAGATTAGTGACCTTGATTTGATATTCACCCTCTTCCAGGGGGGCAAAATATGCAGTGTAATCAGGATTCAGAGTAGCTGTGTTATCCGGGTCACAAGTGGAGGAATGGGTAACACCGGGTTGCTCGATTGCTCGGCCTTCTTTAATAATTGATAATTCCAAGCTGCTGTTGCAAAGAATGCTGCCTTCATTGTTAAGAGAAGTTATTTGGATATTTACTTGTTCACCGAATGAGTATTGCACTTTATCAGTATTTAAGGAGAGCATTCCTTTGGCTTTTTCTAGAGTTTGTTCGGGTTTATTATCACTTGACTGTCGGGTTACAAAAATAAATAGGACGGATAGGACAAATATTAGTACTATACGTCTTGTTGGTCTTATACGACTTATTAGACTTATCATGTTTTTTTCTCCTTTCTTGTTTTTTGACGGGATCGATAAAGTCTTTCAGTAAAACCCCCTTCTTTTAGAAATTGTTGTTCGAGTGAACTAAGCTGCTTATCAAGTAAATAATTAGCTTGGTGGATAAGACAAATTATGCAATTAGCGGTCTCTTCCTCGCTTCGTAAGAAGTCGGAATAAGTCTTATAAGCAAAGCTTGTAAACTGCGTTTGCAAGCAAGGCTTACAAACTTGTTTATGGGACTTATTGGACTTATACGCTAAAGCGCGGATTTTTTGCGCTTTAGGAGAACTCTTTTCCCAAAGAGGTAAAGAGTTCTGTCTTAGGAAATCTTCGAAGTCTAGTAGAAGTTCCTCGAGGCTTCCTCGAGCAATTCCCACAAGTTTTAGTTCGATCTTTTTGCTTGTTCCAGAATTCATACTAGCCTCTGCGATATTTTGCTTTCCGGAGCGGGCAGCGCCAGTCATCTGTTCATAGGTCTTGTAGGTCAGATAGGACTTATAATTATTGCAGAATTTGACTGTTAGATCGTAGATGATCTCAGCCGTTTGATATGACTTTAGTTTCCTATAGCCACCATGAGGCGGAATGAGAGAGTTAGACTTATTCGACTTATAAGACTTATATGACATATTCATGCGAAATATTCAGTTAGAAACTGGAATCCGAGATTGTATTTAATGTTTATGTAATAAGTCATGCTTACTAAAAATAGGAAAAAGCCGGATGCGAAAAGTAAAGTTAGCGTTGTATTGGCAATTCTCAGACCCGCCATTCTGTTTATTAAAATATATTTATAAATTGTGTATGAACGCTTTTCATCAGCAACCAGCCAAGCCATCTTTATTGCTTCCAATAGGTGAGTTTCTTCTTTACTTAGTCCTTCCTCGCTTATGTTTGGAAAACCACTAGGGAGGTTGTCCCAGGAAGGGTTAGGAAAGTTAAAGTTTTTTATGAAATGTTTCGTGTTCATAGGTCTTATTGGTCTTATAGGACTTAGTTTAGCGGGTCGATGCTACAACATCGACTAACCACCAGTTAAACTCAATATCGGCTTTGGCTGATTTGTCGAACCCGACGATTACTTCTCCGTCTATCTGTTCCTTTATATATAGTGTGCTGTTTGCCGTATCGGAAGTTGGTGTGACGAATACTAGGCTTTCGGCAGTAATTTGTTCATTTCTTATGATTACTTCCTTTTCGCCCTTCGGAATTCTTGCCTTGCCTGCCGAAGCGTTAGTGTCATATACAATTCCGGCAAATGAGGCACTGGATGTTGCAGTCGGGTCATCTTCAAAGGTTAATTTGCCGGTTTCGACTGATACGAACTTGGCAGAGCCGGAGGCAGTAATGAATGCAGTTTCGGCGCCTTCGTCATTTAATATGGCTAGTAATTTTCCAAAACCGGAAGGTTGACCGCTTTCTTCCCTAAGAGTTAGAGCAGAAGACTCTATGCTACCTTCAACCGCCAAATCTCCTGCGATATCAACATTTCCGTCAGTGTCAATATTTACAAGTCCTGCCATAAGGTGCAAGGGTTGTGCGGCTGAAGACTGGATTGAGAGGGGAGCATTGATTGTATCGATTGAGTTAATCTGTTGACCTGCTAATTCGTTAATCTGGGATGAGATGACCATATCCGAGCCAATGGTTAGAGAATTCATTAACGACAGACTGTCCATGGCCGCTGTTCCGGTGACGAAGAGGTTTTCGAGTGCGAGTTCGTTTAGAGCTCCCGAGCCGGTTGCCGTATTTATTTCCCAAGCACCTGCTTGGTTCAAGAGTCCTTGGTCAACTTCGGATTCGGCAAGTAGCGCTTCGATTTCTTCTCTGGTTATTCCACTTATAGTATTGACTTGGGTATCTGCTATTACGGCGTTTCTTGATATAATCTCATCGGCATATATCTTTCCGACTCTCAATTCACCGGCAATACTTGCATCTTGTTCAACCCTTAGGGATTGGCTGGCAAGCTCGCCGGAGAATGTTGCTTGCCTCGCCGAAAGGTCTCCCTGAAGGCGGGCGTTGCCGCCTTCATCGATTTCCGCAACCGTTTCTCCGAGTCTGTTTTGGATCAGGAGTCTTCCGAATCCACTAGTGCCTAGTGCCTCTTGCCTGTTGCCTAACTCGATTGCCACATCACCTTCTCCTTCAAGTGGTTTGATTTCACTAGTTTCAATTGTCGGGGCTACAAGACCGACATTGACAAGCAGGTTATCAAAAGTACCTTGAGTTGCTGTTATCGTGTCGCTTATTACTTCGGTACTTGTGATGAAGCCGGCTCTTATATTGCCAATCACTGCGGATGCTAGTGCTTCGACGTTGTTTACTGCATTTCCTTGGGCATCTTTTACAAAATAGTAATCTGCAATTTGCGGGTCGGCAACTAGAGTTAGTTCGTGGAGGTCACCGAGTGCCAATCCGGGGTCATACCAAGCGTTATTTATAAATACGGAAATTGTGTCGGATCCAGTGCCCGGCTCCCAATTCTCAAGCGCCTGACCAACCATGCGTCCGGCTCCTTCGGCCTTCATCGCCAAACCTCCCTCGGTGCTGGTAGTTATGTAATCACCGGAAGTTATCGGAGCAGAAGTCTCGGATATCTTAACCGGAACTCGACCGGCAAGGGCTACGGGATAAGCACCTTCAATTTCTTCTCCAAGTGTTATTCCCGGGTCAGTTGAGACGATTCCGACTACTCTTGATTCATAAGCCGAAGCGCTTCGCACTACGTGCTCGGGGTTATTGATATCAACTTTTACAATTTCGCCACCATTGAGTGTTTCAGTACTAAGGAAGTATTCAGCGATGTCGTGTCCACCAGCTGCTGCTTCATCAACATAGCCGACCAATCTCCAAATATCTTCAGCTGCGTCGTAGATGAAAGTGATTAGATCATTATCAGCAAGTGTTATATCACCACTTCCGCAATCAAACTCCGAACTAGCATTACAATCAATTTGCACAGCATGTGCGGATTCAATAACAATGATATGACCGTCCTCTAAACCTCCTGATCCGGCATCAAAATCAGTTATTGTTGTTGTACCTCCTGTAACAAACCAACTACCTCCTGACACATCGGGTGTTGCGTCATCCGCAAGTGTTATTTGACTATTAAGGCGAGTAGCTCCTTCCAACTGCACGTATCCTGCGTCTGCCGGTTCGATTACGACATTGCCACTATTGTAAGTTGCCAATTTTAAATTATTACTTTCGAAACTTTCACCTGCAGTTATTGTAAGAGGTCCGTAGCTTTCAATTCCTCCGCTTGTTTGGTTAGTAAAGACCAAATCATAAGCAAGGGATACATCGCCGGCAGCGGTAAACTCATGGGGGAGAGCCGAGGTTATCTTTGTTGTGTCAACCGAGAAGAGCTCGGAACTATTATCATATATCGCGAACATGTTTCCGGTAATATCTCCGTATTGGCCAAGATTAATCTTTACCAAATCACCGCTTGCCGTTGCCCAGGAACTGGGTGACCAATCGAAAAGACCGAGGTTGCCGGTGGTTAGAGATGTGGCATCAGAAAACACTTCAAAGAGTTGCCCTTCAGTCCATGTATTACCGGAAGTTTGTATCTTAAGAATTTCTCCCGTTGTGAGAGCTGATGCGGTCAAGTCGGCAACAGTACCTGTTGTTATGGTATCGGAATCAATATCAAGAATGTTTCCACCCGCTTGTTCAATTCCTGCAATTCTTGCATGAGCTGAAGCTGTCGCTGTTCCGCCAAAGTAGGTATCATACATGACATTTACGGGGGCAATACCATCGGTCCCCAGCTGCCAATAACTTGTTCCTTCATCTTGAGCTGTCATGTCAACCCATGAGTTACCACCTTCGCAGTAGTAAACCTTGTTTGTTGCAGAGTTAGTGTATATCTCTCCTTCAGTACAGGTTCCCGGCTCTGAACCGGCAG
>Ga0209976_10000753_pt1 | contig 19983 bp, 15 predicted proteins | sample SumtaG_FD_182806 | JGI IMG/M metagenome (GOLD analysis project Ga0209976, IMG submission 182806) | Deep subsurface microbial communities from Indian Ocean to uncover new lineages of life (NeLLi) - Sumatra_00157 metaG (SPAdes) (version 2) | ecosystem: Environmental > Aquatic > Marine > Oceanic >...
AGGGCCAGGAGTTCCTGTGAATGGTAAGGCTCACGAGATATGACTTCCGGGTCGGCGGCGCTCTCGATGAAGGTGTAGTCCAGGTGGCCGGTGATCAGCATCAAATCACCCTCGTTCCAGTCGGGGTTGACGCAGCCGGCGGCGTTAGTGAGGATGATGGTTTCAACCCCCAACCGGGCGAAGAGGCGGATGGGCAGAGTAACTGTCTCCAGGGAATGTCCCTCGTAATAATGGAAGCGTCCCCGGGCGACGATAACCGGTAAACCGCTAGCCGCACCATACACCAGCCGCCCCACATGGCCGGGCACTGTCGGCTGGGGATAGTGGGGGATATCGTCGTAGGAAACGGCTACCGGGTCTGCCAGGTGATCGGCGAAGTCGCTGAGGCCGTAGCCCAGGATGATGGCTGCGTGTGGAGGCCCGGGCAGGTAACTTCGAACAGCGGCGGCTGCCTCTTCAACAGGCGTTTGTATCATGACGCAGGAAGTTAACTGACGGCAGGTAGGGTGACAAGGAGAAGGCCCCCAGCCATGTCTGCAATCTCGATAGTTCTGCCGGAGCGTCCCCTTGACTATCCCTCCGTGATCGGGTAGCTTCCCATCCCGAAGGAGACTGGTATGGAACGACGGTTACAATATATGCGCCGCCTCGCTATCCTGACAGCCCTGGTTTCTCTTCTCGGCGGGAGTCTCCAGGCCCAGGAAGAGGAGGGCGAATCCGCCTCAGTCCAGGAGCTCCCCCAACCACCTCCCGCCGGTCTGGAGGACAGTACGCGAGCAGTGACGGACTCCCTGTCGCCACCGGAAAAATTTCAACCGCCGGCAAGCCCACCCGCCCAGGGTGTACCGGTCTCACCTTTCTACCACCCTCCCGTGATCCGGGAAGTGTTCAGCCACTACTACCAGCTGGTGGACACCCTCGATGATCAGATCCTGACCCGGCGGTTCGTCCAGGCGCTGCTGGACTCCCTGGCAATGTCCATCCAGGCCGACTTCGACAGCCTGGTCGAGCGGGCCCGGGCCTTTGAGATCCGGGAAAAGGGCTATACCCACCGGTTCTACCACAGTCCCCTCACCCGTGACGAGATCCTGGGTGACCCAATTTCCGAGCAGGAAGCGTCGAATATGCCCCACTTCCATGCTATTTACGATCCCCAGGGATATCTCCTGAGAGTACGGTACGTGGAGCCCCGCCGGTGGCGAGCCCGACAGCAGTTGTTGGCTGGGGGAACTTACCAGTCCGAGACTGGCCTTCCACCGCTGGTGCGCTATTTCCAGGCCTGGGACGTCCGCCGCCTGGAACCGGTGAGCTATATCCGCAAGGACAAAGTGCCCGAAAACGAGCCTTACCTCCGGGTCATCTACAATCAGCAGGACAGTATCCAATCCATCCAGCAGTGGGATGATAGCGGGGGATTGGTGTATACCGTGATCTACCCCACCTTTGGCGGGGGCGCCGACAGCAGCACCTATGCCCGGCTCGAGTTCGCCGGGGACAGCTCCGGGTCCCTGCTAACGGTCCATCCTTACCTTTACCTCCGGGACTGGAGCATTGTCAAAGCGGGATGGAAAGTCGCTTTCACACGGGACGGAAACGGCAGCCTGGCCTCCACCCAGGTCTTCAACGAGCTGAACCAGCTGTCATACTATTACACCTTCAGCTTGCATAGCGATCCACAGACCGATAAGCGCACTCTCCGCAGCACGGTTATCTCAGACACCGGTAAAATTGAGCAGGTCTTCGCGCTGGTCTATGATAAAAAAGACCAGCTGGTGCGGCGCTCGTTTTACACCACGGAGGGAGAACTGCAGCTGACCACCACTTACGATTATCACCCCCGCTCGTCCGAACTGGTAGTGACCACGCACAATGCCGCCGGCATCGTTACCTCCCGGCAGAAGTTTATCAATCCTTCCTTCTGGAACTGAAGGCTGGCGGGACCCTCATGATCAGCCTTGTCAGAGCCGTCTCAGCCACCACCTTAGCGGGCCTGCTCACGGCGCTTCTCATGTCCACTTCGGGTTGCAGGCAGCCCGACGATACCGACAATGTTATGCCCTATATCCGAATTTCCTTTCCACAGGCAGGTGTCAGCGTACTCGATGACATTGCAACCATCCGGGCTGAGGCCCGTGACAACGTAGGCATCAAACAGGTGATCTTTATGGCTGAGGGGGACACCCTGGCCCTGCTTACGGCTGAGCCTTACGTGCTCCACTGGAACACCACCGCCTACCCCGACTGCACCGACGCCGATCCCCCTGTCCTGCTGGTGGCCACGGCGGAGGACTTTGCCGGAAACAGCCGGTCCACCCACAGGGAGTTCTATCTGGATAACGAAGGCAACCCCCCCATCCCGGTGGAACTGTTTGATCCCATCAATGTTACCAAGCATTCGGTGACGCTTTTTTGGGAACCGTCGGTGGACTACTACTTTTCTCATTACCAACTCCGCCGGGACGTCACCAGCGACGTTACCGGCGACTCCGATTCACTGGTCATGATCAACGGCCCCGATACCACCAGCTTCACCGATCAGGGCAAGGGTGTCAGTCCTTTCGGGCTCCTTGAAAACACGGACTATTACTATCGCATATGGGTGTACGACGTGTTCGACTCATCCTCTGTCAGCGATTCGGTGGTCACTAGCCGCACCCTGCTGCCCCAGCCTGTAATACTCAGCGCAACCGCTACCCTTACCAAATACACCGCAGGGTTGAAATGGGAACCCAGTACCGAGGACGTAGCCTACTATCGCCTCCATCGCGGGCCTTCACCCCTGAAGGCGAACCTGGACTCCATCGCCCGTTTCCCTGAAGATACTCATAGCTACGTCGACGCCGGCCGGACCGCCAAAACGACCTACTATTACTATCTCTACCTGATAGACGATGCCGGGTATACCCACGCTTTTCGCAGCGATGATGTCCTAGAAGTGCGGACGCTGGCCCTGCCGCCGCCGGTTCTGGAGGACCCGCCGCGCGTGGTGACGAAGTACTCCGCCACCATTGCCTGGGAGACCATAGCGGAGCAGGAGGACTCCAGCTGGGTGGCCCTTTACCGCAGCACCGCAACCGCCGTTGACAGCACCGACCTCCTGCTCTATACCACTCCCCGCAACGAAGCTGAAAATTACACCGACAGCGGACTCCAGCAGGGCGGGGCCTACTATTACCGCCTGCACCACCGGGACAGCCAGGGCAACACCGCCTGGAGCAACACCCTGGCCCTGACCACCCGCACTCTGACCGACGTGTGGAGCGGCGGTCTGGGGTATTCCCAGGGGAAATACCAGCTGGATCTCACCTGGGACCGCTATAGCTACACACCGACGGACTTTGCCGGCTATACCCTCAGCCGGGATGGGCAGGTGATCTTCACCTCTACCGATGCCGCTGATAACCAGTATCCTGACATCGGCCTGGCGAAAAATACCTCCTACTCATATCGCCTGGTGGTGGCCGACACCAGCGGGGCTTCTTTGGCTGTTACCCTGGATGATGCGTATACCAGGGACATTTACCCGGCGAAAATTGTCACCCTGGAAGCCACCGACGACTGGTCCTACAACCTGGCGTGGCTCCCCAGCCAGGAATCGGATAGCGAGTTCGACCGCTACGAACTGCTGCGCTCGAACGATACCGAGGAGATTTTTGAAGACAATGACGGCGACAACACCGCCGACTGCCTGAGCGGCAACTGCGTACAGGTAACCACCTTCCCCCAGCGCACCGATACTACCTACCAGGATGATGACGCGACGCTGGTGGCCACCACCGAAAGAGACACGACGATCATGGACACGACGTGGGTGATCACGACGCTAATGGACACGACGCGAGTGGACTCGACGTGGATGGACTCGACGTGGGTGGACATGATGTGGGTCATCACCCAGGTGGAAACGACTTGGGTGGACACAACGTGGGTTGACACGCCACTGATGGTGATCATCCCGGTGGACACCACTGTGGTGGACACTACCCTGCCCATCTTTAACTACGTGGTTCTCACTTTTGACGTGGCCGGGGAGTACGTCCGCAGTAATATCGTTGGGGACACGCTCAAACCACCGCCGACGGCGGTAACGCTGACGATCCTCTCACCCGGTTCCTCGGAAACGACTATCGGCCTGGAGTGGACCCGGGCGTCGTGGCCTAATCCGGTCCTGGAAGCGGTGTTCTTCAGCCGCTACGAGGTATGGCGCAATTCAGTGCCCCGTCAGCAGCCGGGGGCAGCAGGCTCCTCGTACCAGCTGATCGCTAACATTGCCGATATCAACGTAACCTCTTTCTCCGACGACCGGAATCTGGGGCAGGGGCTGGAATGGTTCTACGTGGTGGTCGTCAGGGACATCTTCGGCAAGGGAGCCGTGAGCAACGAGGAAATGGGATGGACCAAACCCTGAATTTTTCCGTTTGTGTCCTTTCCCCGACCACTGGTCGCAGGCACCTCTTTCTGGTGGCCTCCTTGCTGGCTTTCATGGCGTGCACCGAAGTGGAGGTAGTCAACTCGGTGGTTTTGTCCGGCGGGGCCTATGTACAGATCACTAACCGGCAAGATCTAGTCGCGCCCCTGGATACCACCTGCCTGGCCGCCCTGAATGGCGACATATTTTCCCTGGAGATCCGGGCTGCCGGTGACACCATTCCTCAAGGCTTGGATGCCCCCGTCCTGTTCATGATCGGAGACGGGCAGGATGGCAACGAGATCGCGATCTCGCGATCCACTTCCGATTCCACCAGGATATACATCTACCTCGGCGATCAGTATTTAGGCAATTACTCCATCCCCGGCTGCGACTGGAACGATCCTGAGGTATTCACCCAGGTGGTGATCACTTACGACGGTACTACCGCCCTGGTCTACGGCAACGGGGAGCAGCTGGGCAGTGAGACTGTTAGTGTCGACCTGGACGTCGCCGACAGCGACGCCCTGATCGGCGCCGACTGGGACCTGTCCAACGACCCTTCCTCCCTGGGCAACTTCTGGTACGGTGCCATTGACGAGGTGCGGCTGTGGACTAAGACCCTGCCCGCCAGCGAGATGGCCTTCCGCTACCAGAACCCCGACAAGCTCACTAAAAACTACTCGCCCACCGGCCTCGATTCGCTCCTGGGCCTGTGGCGCTTCAACGACAGGAAATGGCGGGACGGTGATACAGTCCTCGACGGCAGCGGCAAGGGTAACGACGGTGTACTGAAGGTGGCCGGCCCGGGCCGGCTTGACTTCACCGACGACGGGGCGTGATGGACTTGAGGCTTGGGACTGGTGTATTGACGATTGATCCGTCAGCTGACGGATTGAAGAACGAAGAATCTGACAGGATAAACCTATGAAAAGAGTACTCCACTATCTCGTTCTCTGCTTGTTTCTGGCTTGCGTAGGCCCGTCTATTACCGTCCAACCAGACGATCCGGCCCTCATCCGAACCTTTAAAGGGCATAAAGGTTCGGTTCGCTCAGTGGCCTTTGCGCCCGATGGCCGCTATGCCCTATCCGGGAGCTGGGATAATACCCTCAAACTGTGGGAGGTGGCCACCGGGAGAGAGATCCGGACCTTTGAAGGGCATTCAAATACAGTTCATTCAGTTGCCTTTTCGCCCGATGGCCACTATGCCCTGTCCGGGAGTGGGGATAATACCCTCAAACTCTGGGAGATCTCCACGGGAAGGCTGATCCGGACTTTTAAAGGGCATAAAGGTTCGGTTCGCTCAGTGGCCTTTGCGCCCGATGGCCGCTATGCCCTATCCGGGAGCTGGGATAATACCCTCAAACTCTGGGAGGTCTCCATAGGAAAGCTGATCCGAACCTTTAAAGGGCATAAAGGCTTGGTTTCCTCCGTGGCCTTTTCACCCGATGGCCGCTATGCCCTATCCGGGAGTGGGGATAATACGCTCAAACTCTGGGAGGTCTCCATAGGAAAGCTGATCGGAACCTTTAAAGGGCATAAAGGCTTGGTTTCCTCCGTGGCCTTTTCACCCGATGGCCGCTATGCCCTCTCCGGGAGCTGGGATAATACCCTCAAACTGTGGGAGGTGGCCACCGGGAGAGAGATCCGGACCTTTGAAGGGCATTCAAACTATGTATCATCCATAGCCTTTTCGCCCGATGGCCACTATGCCCTGTCCGGGAGTGGGGATAATACCCTCAAACTCTGGGAGATCTCCACAGGAAGGCTGATCCGGACTCTTAAAGGGCATACAGGTTCGGTTCGCTCAATGGCCTTTGCACCCGATGGCCGCTATGCCCTATCCGGGAGTAGTGATGAAACCATCAAACTGTGGGATGTCTCGCCCTTGGCGAAACCAGCTGAAGAGCCGCTGGTTCTGCCACCCACCAGGGCTGAACCGCCCCCGCCTGCTGATGTCCTGACACCAGCCGGCAGGCCGACCATCGCGATCCTTGATTTTAAAGGGGTGGGTATTTCTGAACAGGAGGCCCAGGTCCTTACCACCCGGCTGGGGACACACATGGTTCAGTCCGGTATCTATCGCGTTATCGAGCGCGATGAGGTGCAGCAGATTCTTGTAGAGCAGGACTTTCAACTTACCGGCTGCACTACCAACGAATGCGCCGTCCAGATCGGGCAGCTCATCGGTGCCCGGCAGATGCTCGGGGGCACTTTCGGGAAACTCGGCTCCACGTATACCATCGACATGCGGATTATCGATGTGGAAACGGGCAGTATTATGCGAACCACATCACTTGACATCCGGGGCGAAATCGACCGCGTCCTGACCGAGGGGCTAGCCGAAGCGGTGAGGCGCATTACTGGTAGTAATTGATTGCTCTTGGGAAACCGGGTGCCGGGCCGCTAGTAACATCATGAAAACGCGGCCGTAGGGGTCATCTCGATACTGGTCGTGGAAAGTAGCCGGGATATGATAACGTGCTATTTAATAATATTGGGCGGAATAAACGTCATGTTCGTGAAAGCCTTGAAAAGCTGGTTGGCGGTAATGCTGACTTCACTCAGGCCGCCGCCGGGCCGGAACGCGAAATCGATGCGCATAATTCCAGAACCCTGCTGGACGGCATTTTCGATGCGCAGGCCGATTCCAAAAGCGGTATGCAGTTTATCAACGCTGAAGGTTTCTTCCTCCTTCCACACTGCTCCCGTGTCAAAAAACAGGACCCCGCCCAGGCGGAAGATCCATAGTTCCAGGGGTGTGAATATCCGGTCTTCCATGTTCAGCAGCACCAGGCGCTGACCGCTAAAAGCGTAGGCCGGGTATCCCCGCAGGCCGTCAGGCGCTCCCAGGGTTACCTGGCGAAAGGGTGACCAGTTGCGACCATAGGTGCTCCTCAGGCGGGCGGCCAGGGTATGCCAGGTTGACAATCTATGGTGATGGAATACTTCCAGCTCAAGAGTCAGGTCTTTATGCCCGCCTTCCACCAGGAACGATGACAGGGCCGCCCGATAACCCAGGTAGTACTTCCTTCTGATTTTCAGCGCATATTCCGAATTAAATCGAAAGTAATAATCGGGTATATCAGGACCGGGAGGGTGGAAATTCTTCCCGACCAGCATGTTAAAGAAATAACCGACCGGGATATCTTCATCGCGCCCAAAATTATTGAGGTACCTTTCCTTATAATAGGTCCTGCGCCTGGGACTGAGGGACAGGATGACCAGATCAAGGTTGTCGTAGGGCCTCGGGGGTAGGTTGCTCGACGGTGTATGGACCCTGACCAGGGCAGCGCTGGAGCGAAGTTTCGTTACCTCTCCCGACGAGAGGGAAAACCAAGCACTCTGGTTGAACTGGGTGAGGGAAAAGGTGCTGTCTCTCACGCCGCGGTCATAAAAATATTGCTCCATGGAACGTTGGTCAACATATGCACCGGCGGCCCAGGTGGTGGCTTCGGTATGGTACGCACGATTCAGACTGATGGAGCTGATCTCAAGTTCTTCAGCGCGCTGGTACTTGATCAGGCTCTTCCACCAGCTGCCCAACAGGCGCCGCTCATGGAACGAGAGTTCCAGGCCATCCGGCGTTATCCGGTCACTGCGCCGGTTGAAGCTCACTTTGAATCTTTGAGCTTTGCCAAAGAAGTTATGCTCCTGCAGCGTTATCCTGGAGGTACGGATGCCCCCTTCCTGTTTGTAGGCCCCACCAAGCTCCAATGACCATTTATCCCGCGTATGGACCATAAGGTTGATAGTATGTGCACTGACGGTATCCCTCTGGATGAATACGTCGCCAATAATATCCATCTTTCTCAGGTTTCGCTCCGTCTCTTCCACCAGTTCGTGAACGTAGATATCCCCCTCACTGAACAGGAGCTCATTCTGTATGATGCGCATTTTTGTAAGGATGTGCAGCCGGTTGGCTGTCGTATAAAGGAAGTTGATGGCTGCAGAATTGTCCGTCTGGAAAACGGGCTGCCGATCAATGGTTACCTTCCCGACCAGGTATGAGTATACCTCCTCCTGAGCCGATAGAAGGCATCCACCGAGAAGACCCCACAGCATGGACATAAGGACAATCCTGCTACAGCAGATTCTTCCATTCATGTCATCTATTTCCGCCAGAGTTTGAATTCAAAGCCGAGCCGGAAATAGCGAGGGATAATTGCGACGAACCCAACGGCTCCCGCCTTACCCTTGCAACGCTAATCACCTTTCTTCCCCACGAAAATATAATGCGGCCACAGGTAGCCCGAATCAATCCTTCTATGCTCTTCAATTACAAAATGGCTTGCGACCAGTTGCTTCAGGTAATAATCCGCAGACATGATCTGCGGGGAATTCCCTTTAGTATACTTGAGAACCCGGATAGCGATCATCTCTTGTAGCCAGCAGATGCAATATTTCCACCTGGGTGTGTTGACCGTTTCTTTTACAATAATAATTCCTTCCGGCTTCAGATACGTGCTCGCCTGTGAAAGTATTTCATGCCATCTGTCGGTTGGCACGCTGTAAAGAACATCAACAATAATAACGAAGTCAAAACTTGCGGGTATCAGGCAACCAATTTCGGTAGTGGAGATAAAGGTAAGATTTTTTCGGGTAGTGGATTTAGAAGCAGCCTCTATCTTCCTCTGATCGTGATCAAGTCCGGTACAGTACAGGTTGGGAAATCTCTTCAGGGCCAGATGAAGCAAAAGTCCGTGCCCGCTGCCGAAGTCCAGAATTTTGCCTGATTCCTTAAGGTAATAAAGAATGATATCCCAGGGACAGACGAGGTACCTGATGATGATAAAGAGCCTGGTCAATAATGATAATTTCGCGTATGATCGCAGGATATGAACTACATCAGAAATCTGTTTCATTGAAGCCCACCAGACTGATTAATCGCGGTTTGCGTTCCTGTTCCTCACACCTCACGAAGCCAATCACAAACCCGCGCCACCCTGGTAATGATTCGCTGATTGCACCGGTATGCGGAAATAATGATCAAGGTTTACTGGCGGCTAATAAGAGGATACCTGCCCGGATGTGCCCTTGTAGTTATAACACCGGTAAATATAGAACTGTTTTCTGACCTCATTACCGGCTTTTGTCCGAATTATCAGGTGTTTTGCCAGCTCAACCCGATCAAACAAGGCTTTTACGCCTTCAGTCATCGGACGGCGCGCTGCAAATATGGCGTCCCTGCCATTAACAATGATCGCATCGTTCCAGAAGTCATATTGGCTGAACCGCCTTTCAACAGATATCTCATAAACCTCGGGATTATCCTCAACGTAAAAGGCCAGCTCGGCGTTCAGCCCATATCCATTTGTCGCAATAAAGGCGTCTCCGGGCATGACTTTTTGCAGCGCGGACACTTCCTTGCCAAGTTCTTCCCAACCATAGAGTCTATTCGCCGGGTCCAGCCGCGGCGGGAGCGATACCCCGGTCATTTTGTATACCGCGGATGGAAAGTATGCCACCCCTAAGGCAGCTATGCCAAAGAGAAGTGTAAAAATACCGGCTGAGATAATAAATATTCTTTTTATGCGCGAGCCGATTTCATACTTCTCAGAAAGGACATATATCGCTGATATCCCACCAGTGATATACCCGGATACGGGCCAGTTTGCTTCTGTCCGTCCACCGGCGCACAAAAGCGCTATAAAAATAATAACGGGCGCTGAAAGTGAAAACAGCAGTAGATGTTTCTCGTCCCGGAGCCTTATCCCGCGATAACCGCTGACGCTGATACCATAGACAACAGCAAGAAAAAACAGCGGTGTCTGAACCCCTGCCTGACCACCAAGATATTCTCCGAACGTTTTTAGCATATCAGACCAGGTTGACATCAAGCCAACCGCATGCCTGGCCATGACGTAGCCATGGGTCATATTCCAGATTATGACCGGGCTGGCGACCAGAATTCCAATGACTATTCCAAAATACAGTTCTCTGGACGTCAGCCATTTTCTTCTATTACTCGAAAGAAGCACAAATAACGCGACTTCTGCTGAAAAAAGGATAAACATGTGGTGTGATAGAAATCCCAATCCAAGACTTAAGCCTATAAGATACCACCACCGTGAGTCATTGCCTTTAACAAGTTCCCATAAGAAAAGCGCGGTGACAGCCATGAAAAACACCTGGGGCGAATAATAGGTGATTATTATCCCACCTGCTGTGTTGATTGGCGTTATATGAAATAATAACACTGTGATAAATCCGAGTAAGGATGATTTGGTAATATCCGCCGCAAGAAGATAAATAACTATTGCGGTCATTGCGGCCAGAAGGGGAGCCCCTATTCTAACCGAGAATTCCGATAACGGCAGCAGGAGGGTGAAGAATCTGATAATCCATGCGACCATAGGACCCATGTCATAATAGCTCATCGCCGGATGTCTCGACCAGTCCCAGAAATAAGCCTCATCCTCCGCGAGATTGTAATCTGTTGCAGCAATATATACAATTCTGAAGATCAGGAATCCCATGATAGTGGCCCAGGAGAGATACGCGTATTTCTTACTCATATCCTTCCATAGTCTGTCAGCTCGATACCATTATCCTGAATAAACGCCTTTACTCTTTCTGAGGTAACTGCCATCAATTCATCTTCCCAGCAATGCCCCCAGTCGTATTTATCGGAAGCATCATAGCCTGGATGAACCATTAATTCCGTAATTCCATTTTGTATGCCCCTTAACAAGGACAGCAAACGCGCCTCGTTCAGCTTTCCACTATACTTAAAACCCGTATTCCAGTCGGTGAAATTCAGGCATTCTTTCCTCATTTCAGACTTGAGCCGGCTGCCCAAAACATTCATCCCCAGCCCCCAAATATTTAGAGCATTAGAACGTGGCAGCCGTATCCAGCTGATCTTAAATCGTTTTGCGAGTCGGGTGACGATATTCCTTACGTTCGGCAAAAGATGGAGATGCTGATGGCTGTCTATGTGTGTTACGGCTATGCCTGCATCCATCAGCCGGCACGTCTGATCATATAGCTCTTTTTTAAGCGCCTCCCTGTCAAATCTGCCCGTGACGATTTTCGCGACTACTTTTTTATATCCGTGTAGAAACAGCCCGTTTTCATCCACCAGCCCGTCAACAGGTCCTGAGACGGGCTTCTCTCCATTGACAAACGTCAAGTGTATTCCCGCATCAAGTCCGGATTCCCTCAACAGGGATACGCCCTGCTCGAAATAGATGCCGTTAGCAACGACGGAAGTGGAGGTTACCACACCCTGCGCATACGCCCTGATAATTCCCGCTGAAATTTCTTCACATAAGCCGAAGTCATCCGCGTTGATAATAAGCAGGTTACTCATTGCCAATCGGACGGATAGACTTTATTTCTCCATATAATAAAGACATTTCTTTGAGAACCCCGATGATAACCCTCGAAGTAGAAAGAGTTGACACACCACGATGTCGGGGAAAATAGTTGGTCCCGAACTGGATGATTTTCAAGCCGCATTTATTGCCCTTCGCGAGCAGTTCAGCATCGATAAAGCTCCCGTCGGATTTCAGATTCACGTGGTTGAACACTTCTTTCCGAACGAGCTTGAAGGAAAAATTGATATCTTTTACTCTAAGCTTGAACAGTATTCTTATCAGAGTATTGTAAACCGCGGAGTAAATAAGTCTGCGCAGTCCTTCGCCGGTTCTATCAAATCTGAATGCCGATACGATGTCTGCCTGGTAATAGCGCATAAGCCGGTATGCCTTCCTGAGCTCCATCATATCAAACGGCAGGTCGATATCAGAGTAAAGGATAACATTCATCCGGGCGTTGCTGAATCCTGTCTTAAGCGAGCCGCCGAGACCTTTGTTGATATCATGATGGATAACACGTAGCCTTGCATTCCCGGCGGCCAGCTCATCCGCGATGCTGGCAGTGCTGTCCGTGGAACCGTCGTTTACGATCAGAACTTCATAATCGGTCAGTTCCTCATCCTTAATCATCCGGTTTCCGACCTCCTCAGCGGCCTTCACCGCCCGCCTGATGCAGTCCTCTTCATTGTAGGCCGGATAAAATATCGTAACGCTATTCATAAAAAACCCGCATTTACAGCTCGCTGAAACTAACAGACACATCACGCGATTCCAAGGTTCTCCTTCGCTGGAGATGTCCTGTAATAATCAAGTGAAACCAGGGAACTCTATTCAAATAATTGGCTATAAAGAGCGACTGAAATCACGAAAGCCGCAAGAGTCGTGGGTATGTGATGGGCATCATGCCGGCAACAGCGGCGACGGGGTATATTCCAGCCGGTTTGTATGCGAAACTAATGGATTAGGAGATAATACAGAGATGAATAAAATCATAAGGCTTCTTCCCATAGCTGCTGCGGGAGTAGTTCTGGGAGCATTTTTCACAAGTTGTGACTCACTATTTAATGGCAATGGAGATGGCGACACCGGCACCCTTACCGTCCTGCTGACGGACGCCCCTTTTCCGACAGATTTGGTGGAATCGGCCTTCGTGCCCATCGATAGCGTGGTCATTCACGCTAAGCACACTGACGAATTCATCACGCTGAGCAGTGATCCCGCCGTGTACGATCTCATGGACCTGCGCAATGGTGAGACTGCCCTGCTGGCGGATCTCGATATCCCGACCGGGGAATACAACCAGATCCGCCTTTATGTCAATAACAGCGAGGCCAGCGTTATCCTAAGCGGTGGTACCACCGCTCCATTAACAGTTACCAGCGGCGAGGAGAGCGGCCTGAAGATCAACGTTCTCCCACACCTTTTAATTGAGGCCGAAACGACCGGGGAAGTGCTGCTGGACTTTGACGTGAGCAAATCCTTCACTATGCTTGGTGAATATCGCGGTCAGGTCGGCACCGCGGGATTTCACTTCAAGCCGGTTGTCCGGGCGGTGAACCTGGCCAGTGCCGGGAAGCTTCAAGGGACGGTAACCCACGCCTTCTACGGTACACTCATTGCCGATGCCCAGGTGTGGATCGAGAAGGATACTGTGCTGACGACCACCTTTACTGACACTAGTGGGATCTACACTATTCTGGGCATCCCCGTAGATGTTTATACGGTGACAGCGACGGCTGCCGGGTATGATACTGTGAGTGTTGCTGACGTGTCCGTGGAGGCTAAAGGGATGAAGACCCAGAACTTTCAGCTCACGGCTCAGTAGGCATAATGCGAGGTCGGTATATCAGAAACCGACTAGGCAGCTGAAACAGGTATAAGGGCGTCTTTCCAGGCGCCCTTATCTTTTGCATGATGCCGGGGCAGGGGCATATCGTCATTTGCCCCTGGACTAATCCTTGAGCTCAGGCCCCGCCGTGAAGAAGGGCGCCCACTTTTCCTGCGGTGAGGGCTTAGTAAGCAGACTCACGGCAAATAACAGACCCGTCGAAATAAGCACGCCGGGGATGACTATGTACTGGCTATCGGCGAAATCGAATGCCGTGCCGCCGAGCGTCAGGGTAAAATCCACACCGAGCCGGTTCAGCAGGGCGATCCCCACAATGCTCCCCAGGCCACCGGCGATGCAGGCCACACCCCCTTGCGGGGTCACTCTCTTCCACAGGAAGGCGGCTAGCAGGGCCGGGGTGAGGCTCGCTCCCACCAGCGAATAGGCATATAGGGCCATTGAAAGCACGGTCTCGAACTGGGTGAGAATGAGCAGCCCCACCCCTCCGAAGAGCACGACGAAGATCCGCTGCAGGCTGATCATCTGCTTTTCGGTGGCGCGGGGGCGGATGAAGCGCTGGTAAATGTCCCGGCTCACGTTGGTGGAGGGAACCAGCAGGAAGGTATTGCCAGTGGAGAGCACGATAGCAATGGCAGCCGCCAGGAGAATCGCACCTCCCAGAACGGGCAACCCGTGCCGGGCAATGTACAGGATCACTGTTTCCGAAGCAGCTCGTCCGAGCACCGAAGTCTGTGTTATCAGGTCGGGAAAGGCGGCCCGGCCCACGATGGCCAGCAGTGCCAAGGCTGTTTCGAGTACCACTACCCCCACCACCATACCTACAACCGCCCTGCGCGCGGCGTTCTCATCCTTGGCTGAGAAGAACTTCTGGTACATGCCGCTCTCGCCCAGAAGAAGCAGGAAAGTGGGCAGTGCCACACCTATCACCCATAGCAGGTTGTGCCCACCCAGCGGAGTCAAGTGGGCCGGCGGCAGGTTTCCTATTACCTGTCCCAATCCACCGACTTCGAAGACCATATACGGCAGTGCAAAAAAGACGCCCAGGATGATGATGATGCCGTTGAAAATATCCACCGTGACGATCGACATCATTCCAGCGAGAGTGGTAAAGATGATGATAGCCGCCGCAGTGATGTACATGCCCTGGGTCGGGGAGATGGCTCCGTCGGTTACGATGCTAAGGATCCACCCGCCGCCGCGAAACTGGTAGGAGGCGATGGTCACATAGGCCAGGATGACTGCCAGGGAGCCCAGGAGACGGGCGGCGGCGTTGTAGCGTTGTTCCAGTAGGTCCGGAACCGTGTACTGGGCGATGCGCCGTACCCTGCCCGCGATGAAATACGCGACTACCAATCCCACCCATGCTCCGAAAGAAAACCAGAGCATCGATATCCCCGATCGAAAGGCCAGGCCGGCCCCGCCAAACAGGGAGCCGGAGCCGATCCAGGTGCAGACCAGGGTACCTACCAGCAACACCACTGGCACCGAGCGCCCCGCTACCATGAAGTCCTCATGGCTCTTAACGCGGCGGGAGCGCCACAGGCTGACGGCGATCAGGATCAGCGGGTAAATAAATACAACGGCGACCAGCAGGTTCATGGAGCTCCTCCAGCCAGGTGTAAAATGGAAAACGTGAGGGGGTAACTTACAGCCTGTTTACCCCCTCCGCCATACGCGCCACGGCCTCCCGGATAATCTTACCCGAGTTGGCGTAGGATAGGCGAAAGCGCCTCCTCCGGTTAATGCCGAAGGAGACGCCTGAAATGAATGTTTACTGTTCGGCGGTTGCCAACCTTCCTCCCAGGTGCCTGGCCAGGAATTCTTCCATCGCTCGGTAAAAGTCAAACCGGTTTTCCTCGTTCCTGAAACCGTGGCCCTCATTCTCCTTGACCATATAAGGCACATCAATCCCGCGCGCTTTCAGGGCTTCAACGATCTGGTCTGATTCGGCCTGCTTTACCCGGGGATCGTTCGCTCCCTGGGCTACCAATAGCGGAATCCTGATGCTGTCAGCATGGAACAGGGGTGAGGCGGCCCGCAACAGCTCCTGATCCTTTTCCGGGTCGCCCATCATTTCATACATCATCTGTCGCATCAGTTCCCAGTAAGGGGGAATAGTCTCCAGCAGGGTGAACAGATTTGACGGGCCCACATAGTCAACGCCGCAGGCGTACAGATCAGGGGTGAAGGTCACGCCGGCCAAAGTGGCGTAACCGCCGTAGGAGCCGCCGTAAATCCCGATGCGTTCAGGATCGGCAATGCCTTCATCTATAAGCCAGTGGACGCCGTCGGTGATGTCGTCCTGCATGGTTTTACCCCATTGCTTAAAGCTGATCTCCCAGAACTCGCGGCCATAGCCAGTGCTGCCCCTGAAGTTCATCTGAAGAACGGCATAGCCCCGGTTGGCCAGGAATTGGACCGTAGGGCTGAAGCCCCAGGTATTGCGCGACCAGGGACCGCCATGGGGATTAACAACAACGGGCAGGTTCTTGGCCTTCGCGCCTACGGGCAGGGTCAGGTAGCCGTGGATGGACAGTCCATCGCGAGAGGTATATTTGATCGGCTTCATCGAGGCTAGGTGCTCTTCGTTGAGCCACGGGCTGATATCCGTCAGCTTCACCAGTTCATCCTTCTCCCGGTCAAAGAAGTAGTATGAACCCTGCGTCTTATCGTTAAAGGTCCTGACCATGCACCTGGTCTCGTCCTTGCTTAAGTCCGCTACCCGGACTTCAACGCCCTTCAGCTGCGATTCCAGCCGCTTTTGAAGGGCTTCGCGGTCTTTGTCAAAGAAATGGTACTCGGTCATATCGGTTGTATAACTGACGCCCGTTATCACCTTGCGCAGCCGCGAGTACATCAGGTTCGTGACGTCCACCTCGGGATGCTCAAATATGAGTTCCCCTTCCTGAGCCGTGCTCAAGTCGAAGATGTAGATGGCGTTTTTATCCCGGCCCCGGTTGGAGGCCACGTACAGGTTCTGATTATCGAAGGTGAAGAACAGCGGTGAAAGCGTCTCCTTGAAGCTGGTGGTTACGATGGTCTTAAAATCGTCTTCTTCAGTCTCGCGATAGAGGATGCTTTCCATAATGCCGTCAGAGGTGACCGCCGCCCGGAGCTTGCCACTGTGGTCGGTAATCCAGCGATTGATGTTGCCGGGATTCTCGGCAAGCAGCGTCAGGTCGCCCGTGTTCACATTCACCCGGTAGACATCGTGCAGGCGTGGATCCCGGTTGTTGAGAGCCACGAGCATTTCCTCCGGAATATCTTCCAGATCATCAATCAGCCAGGCCCGTACTTCCTCGAACGGCGTCAATGTCAGCTCATTTTCACCATCGATGTCAACGGCATAGATCCTGAAGTTCTCATCGCCACCACGATCCTGAGCGTATACGATGCGATTGTCGCTGGCCCACAGGTATCCAGCGATATCCCTCTCGGTGGCGCTGGTGACGCGGACGACCTCGTCGCTGCCGATCTTTTGTACGTGCACGTTAAGGCGTCGCTCCCAGGGCTGCGTGAAGGCGATATATTCGCCGCTCGGAGACAGCTCGAAGTTGATCTTGGTCGGGTTGCGAAAGAAGTCCTCCATGGGGATGATGGGAGCCGGGGCGCGCTGACAGCTGAAGGCAGCGGCTATTAACGTTATGAGGAAAAGCCCTTTTATACCTCTATTCAGCATGATAACCTCCATTCCCGGACCGGGACTTGGTTGTGATATATTAGAAAGTAGCTCTACACCATACGGAGGACGAATTTATCCACCGCTGACAGTATTATCAAAGTAGTAAACCGAAAAGGGGAGTCCGCAATATGGGGAAATTAGGGACTATACTAAAGTTTCTTGACCCCTTCCGCTATTCGCTCCAGGGCCTCCCGGATGTTCTCTATGGAATTGGCGTATGATAGGCGCAGGTACCCCTCTCCATAGGCGCCGAAAGAGGTCCCCGACAGAGTAGCGACGCCGTATTCTTCGAGGAAGTACTGCTCCAGCTCCTTGCTCGATCCAGGCAGGGCCTGCACATTGGGCAGCACGTAGAAGGCTCCTTGAGGCCGGCGGCAGGAAATACCATCAATGGCATTGAGCTCCTCCACGATAACCTCCCGGCGGCGGCGAAACTCCGATACCATGGCCCGGGCCTCATCCTGGGGACCTTTGAGGGCCTCCACGCAGGCCATCTGGACGAAGCTGTTGGTGCAGGAATTGCTGTTGGTCATCATCCGGGCTACCCAGAAGGCCAGCTCTTCCGGCATAACGCCGTAGCCCGCCCGCCAGCCGGTCATGGCATAGGTCTTGGAAAAGCCGTCCAGCAGGATGACGTGTTCCTGCATGCCAGGGAATGACAGGAGGGAAACGTGCTCGCCTTCATAGATGATCCGGGAGTAGATCTCGTCGGCCAGGACGGTGAGGTTGTGCTCAGCCACCAGTTCGGCGATGCGGGCCATCTGATCGCGGGTGATCAGGCCTCCGGTAGGGTTGCCGGGTGAGTTCAGGATCATGAAGGTGGTCCTGGGGGTGATAAGACCGGCCAGCTCGTCTAAATCCACGCTGAAGTCGTTTTCCTCGCGGATCGGCAGGGGGACGGCCCTGGCACCCATCCAGTTGATCACCGACTCATAGATGGGGAAGCCGGGGTTGGGATAGATCACCTCGTCGCCGGGATCAACGCAGGCCAGGAGGGAGAAAAAGATGATCGGCTTGCCTCCCGGAGTCACCACCACGTTATCCGGGCCTACCCCCACACCCCTGGTGCGGGTGATCTCCTCGGCGATGGCCTGCCGCAGCACGGGGAGTCCGGCGGAGGGGCCGTAGTGGGTATAGCCTTCGTCCAGGGCCGCCTTGGCCGCCTCCCTGATGTTGACCGGGGTATCGAAATCGGGCTCGCCGATCTCCAGGTGGATTACGTTCCTGCCCTGGGCTTCCAGCTCCTTGGCCCTTACCAGGACCTCGAAGGCGGTTTCAGTGCCCAGGCGGGCCATGCTCGATGCAGTTTTCATAGATTGGTTCCGTCAGTTAGGTATATGGCTAAAGCTATTCAAAAGTACTGCGGGATGGGCAAGAAATCCACAACCCATCCAGGAATGCTGTCGGGGCAAGTTCTGCCCGGCTGACGTTGTTAATCGAGAGTAGCCATCGTAAATTTTGTTAATAGAACCAAGGAGGTAATTTGGAACTTTTATACGCTTTCAGCCAACCGGGCGGCCAGGAATCAGGAGGCGGCATGCTGGCCTTCCTGCCCATGATCCTGATGTTCGCCATTATCTATTTACTGTTGATCCGGCCCCAGATGAGGAAACAGAAGCAGCAGCGGGCAATGCTCGGTACCCTACGGAAGGGTGACCAGGTGCTGACCCGCGGGGGCATATACGGCAAAATCGAGGCATTCAAGGGCAAGGACGACAGTCAGGTCCTCCTGGACGTGGGCAAGGGGAACAAGATCACCGTGGCCCGGGCCTATATCGTTGGTCCGGCTTCAGAGGCGGTCGAAACGCCCAAAGGCTGATGGCTGTCCTGCCTATCGTGAAATACGGCGATCCGCTTCTCCGCAAGAAAACCGAACTGGTGACCGATGTCCAGGCCGTTCCGGACCTGTTGGAAGACATGTTCGAGACCATGTATGAAGAGGCCGGCATGGGGCTGGCGGCCAACCAGGTAGGGCTGGATATGAATTTCGCCGTTATCGACATCAGCCACGAGGAGGATGACGAATCCCCTCGTATTATCATCAATCCCGTGATACTCGAATCTTCCGGCAGTGATGAACGGGAGGAAGGTTGCCTGAGCATCCCCGAGATCAGGGCCACTATTTCCCGTCCAGAGGAGGTTCTGGTGCAGTACCAGGACCCAACAGGGGAGACTCACCAGGAGCATTTTGACGGGCTGCTGGCAAGGGTAATTCAGCATGAGGTGGATCATCTGAACGGTGTCTTTTACATTGACCACCTTACCCCTGTCAAACGTTCCATGATCGATAAGCGGCTGGCGGAAATCGCGGAAACGGGAGCACCGTCTACTGGCATCACCCTCTAAGCGCTAGCGGGGTTGCTGTGCGCCTGGTCTTTATGGGGACCCCCGAGTTCGCCAACCCTTCTCTCCAGAAACTGCACCAGTCTTCCCACCAGGTGGTGGCGGTAGTCACTGGTCAGGACAAATCCTTTGGGAGAGGACGCAAAGAGGAACCACCACCGGTGAAGCGCCTGGCCAGCAAGCTGGGCTATCCTGTCCTCCAGCCCGCCAGCCTCAAGGATAGCCGGTTTCAGTCTCACCTGACCGACATGGCCACCGACCTGTTCGTGGTGGTAGCCTTCAGGATTCTCCCCGATGCCCTCCTGTCAATCCCACCACGAGGGGCGGTGAACGTTCACCCTTCCCTGCTCCCTAAATACCGGGGCGCCGCGCCCATC
>Ga0209976_10000755_pt1 | contig 19967 bp, 22 predicted proteins | sample SumtaG_FD_182806 | JGI IMG/M metagenome (GOLD analysis project Ga0209976, IMG submission 182806) | Deep subsurface microbial communities from Indian Ocean to uncover new lineages of life (NeLLi) - Sumatra_00157 metaG (SPAdes) (version 2) | ecosystem: Environmental > Aquatic > Marine > Oceanic >...
ACAATAGTTGGAAATTTGGTAATCTGTTTGATAGAGCCAAGAGATATTGTGCTATGTTGCGTAGTTTTTCCATATTTTGATAAAAGTAATCCTGTAACTATAGCAATTGCAACTGCATACATAGAATATTGGAATAGAATTCTGTAAGTTACTTCCAAGTTTTCTAAAAGAAATGTTCCAATTAATGGTCCTATCATTAAACCGCCAACAAAAAATCCCATGAATCGAGCTATAGATTTTACACGATTCTCTGGTGACTCTAAATGTGAAATTATTCTTTCACAAGGTGGCCAAAAAAATGCATGGGCTACTCCAGTAAGTGCTCTATACAAGGCAACTTCTGGAACTGTTTGAGAAATTGATAACAAATACACAGATGCAGTATTTAGTGCAATTCCTGCAGATAACAATAGACCGTTGTTGAATCTATCAAGTAACACTCCAACAAAAAGTGGAATGAACATGTATGGAAGAAAATTTGTAAAACCTATAATTCCTAATTCAAAATAAGATGCTCCTATGATTTCTTTTGAAAAAACTGGAACAATTGGGTTGTGCATTCCATAGGATAATCCTACAATTAACGCAGTAAGATATACAAGAATTATTGGAAGTTTCATTTACTTAAACGCAGCAACCATAATTGCGCCGCCCATCAAATCCTTCTCAAATTCTACTCTAGAAAATTTTTCTTGTAACATTGCTTCTAGTTTTTTATTTTTGGGCCAACGTTTGTAAGTACCATAAAGTGTTGCAAATTTTAAACCAAGTTTTCCTGCAGCAATAAATGCAATAATTGGTAAAATCACTCTAAGATAAAATGACACACCCAATCGTACAAATGCACCATCAGGCTTTCCCAAATCAACAATAACAAATCTGCCATTCTTTTTTAGAACTCTGTGAATTTCTGAAATAGCTATTCGAAGGTTTATTGCATCTCGGAGAGAATAACCACACAAGACTGCATCAAAATTTTCATCCCGAAATGGAACGTGTTCAAAAACTCCACATGTTAGGATTGGTTTTTTATCAAACTTTCCACTAGTGTTCTTTAACATCGGAATGAGTGGATCAAATAACGTGATGTTCAAGTCAGGACCAGAAACTTCAAGGGCAGTTTTTGACATGTTACCAAATCCTGAACCTGCATCAAGTACAGAGTCACCCTTGTTTACTCTTCCACTTATTCCTCTAATTCTATGTTGTTTGTCCTTTCCAAGTGAAATATACGAATTAACTTTATCATATACTGGAATTATATCTCGAAGAACTTCTAAAACTTCATTCCAATAACTTCCTAAACCCACAAGAAGCCTACTTTAATTGAGTATTATATGTGATAGCAGAAAAAACACAAAATTATCCCGTTTGGTTAGGCTGGGAACTTTTCTTTTGCAATTTGAACAAATTTTTCAATTTCGCTTTCAGAAACTTTTTCTAAAATTTTTTTATCTTTTTTAACCCAAGACATTTTGACATGTTTCGCACCATCCTTTTTTTCACTTTTTAGATTTATTGCACCAGTTGCAAGTGCTGCACCGTCTTCTAAACTCATTTCTGGTTTGTAATTTTTTTCCAAAAAGTCTGTTACTTCTTCAGAACCTGCTCCAATTGCTACTGCTGCATAAGAAACATAGGTTCCACTCGGATCAGTTACATAGATTGCTTCTCCCTTTTGATCAACTCCTGCAATGATTAGTGCGACACCATATGGCCTTACACCAGAATATTGAGTAAACTGGTGACATTGGTCAGCAAGATGTTTTGCCACAGTTTCCACCTCAACAGGCTCATCATATGTTAATTTGCTACTTTGAGAAAAAAACCTAGCATTATCCACTTGAACCCGGGCATCTGGGATATATCCTGCTGCTGCTACTCCAATATGATAATCAACTTGGAATATTTTCTGAGTAACATCTGCTACCTGTAAAGCACGTGGATTTTCTTCAACTGCAATAATAACTCCATCTGAACAAATTATTCCTATAGCGAGGGTGCCACGTTTAACGGTCTCAATAGCATATTCGACTTGGTATATTCTCCCATCTGGAGAATACATCGTAGGAGTCATATCGTAACCACGTGATGCCATCAAGATAAAACGAGTTCTAAGATATTCAATTTAAGGGTTAGTTATTTTCAAATGTCCAATCTGATATCAAATTTGTAATGAATTTGGAATAGAATTGGAAATACTGTTTTATGCTAATTTTTTAATTCATTCCTAAGGTTCAGATAAAAATGAAAACTAACCAACTAATAGAGTTTAGAGAAATTGTAAAGGCAAAATCCGATCCTGTAAATCGAAAACCTGATCGAGAGACAAGAAAGCTTTTACTGTATTTGTTTACTGGTACCAAAGGAGGATATACAAGATTACGAATCATTATGCTTTTGACTGAACGACCTTTTAACACTCATCAACTCTCAAAAGAACTTGGTTTAGATTACAAAGCCATCCAACATCATATGAGAGTTTTAGAAAAAAATAATCTAGTCATAAAAGTTGGTGAAAAATATGGAGCGATGTTTCATCTTTCAAACTTTTTGGAAATTAATATTAGAGCTTTAGATGAAGCAATAGAAAAATTAGAAAGAAAGATGAATTCTAAGAAAGTCTATTATTAACCATAATTTTGATTCTTTTCTACTTTAATTGAGAAATTACTGCTTGTACACCTTCTTTGTAAGAAGGATAAGAAAATTTGCATAACTTGGAAATTTTTGCATTTGAAGTTTTAATTGAAGTAGTTAGAAGTTTTACAAAATCTCCACCTAATACTGTTTTTGCCAAAAAGGTTGGAATACTTCCTGGATGTTTAACTCCTAATTTGTCACAAGTAAAATTGATAAAATCTTTGAACAAAACTGGATTAGAATCAGTTACGATGAAAGAATCATTATAGGCATTACTTTCAGCAATAGCGGTGAGTGCGGTGACTACATCGTCCACATGAACTACGCATCTATGATAGTCTCCTGACTTTGGTAGTCTAAAACTTCCTTTACGTAACCTACTGATTATTTGTGATGTGAACCAACCTCCATTACCATAAACTTCACCTAGATAAACAACTGTAAATGGTATAGAATGTTTTTTACAATTTGTTTCCAAATATTGCTGTGCTTCTAGTCGCACTTTTGCATAATTCGTATGAGGATTTAAAGGAGAATTTTCATCTATTGTGCTGTGACTAGCCTCACCAAAGACTCCCAATCCTGAAATATACACAAGAAATTTTGTTTTTTCTTTAATTTGGTTGAAAAGGTTTACCGTCCCATCATAGTTCACTTTTCTAACTTTGTTTTTGTTTTTTTCCATTGGTGTTACTGCTGCTAGATGGAAAACAACATCATATTTTTCATCAGGAATAGAAAAAGCAGAATCAGTCAAGTCGGCATTCATTGTTTTTATTTTAGAGTTTTCAATTTTTTTTTCATTAACTAATGCTGTAACTGAATGTCCATTCTCTACTAGCTGTAGTGATAACCTAGAACCAATGAATCCAGATGCACCTGTTACAAGAATTTTCAATTCTATTTTTTTTAATTCATCCTCATGATTTAATGTTTAGAACCAAATATTGGATTTGACTGGTTTAAAAAACAAAAATCGAAACCAAACTTAAATATAATCTGGCATCATGATCTGAGTATCTTGGCAAAGGGCGCAGATCCATATGAGAATGCAACCAAACAAGTCTATGATGCATGTGATGTTTTAGGAATTAAAGACAAAGGAATGCGTGAATATTTGGCAATGCCAAATAGAGTTTTGCGTGTCAAGCTTCCAGTAAAAATGGATAACGGTAAGATTAGAGTTTTCACCGGTTTTAGAAGTCAGCACAACAACGATAGAGGTCCGTACAAAGGTGGTATACGATACTTTGATCCTGAAGGTGGTGTAAAGTACATGGAACATGAAGTCATGGCACTTTCATCATGGATGACATGGAAGTGTGCAATTGTTGATATCCCTCTTGGTGGAGGAAAAGGAGGAATTTTCATAAATCCTAAAAAAGAAAAACTTAGTGATGGTGAGTTAGAAAGACTCACAAGACGATTTGCTTTTATGATTTCAGAAGTTATTGGCCCAGAAAAAGACATTCCAGCTCCTGATGTTTACACAACTGGAAAAGAAATGACGCAAATTATGGATACTTTTAGCAAATTACAAGGAAATCGATATCAACCAGGTGTAATTACTGGCAAACCAATTCCTATGGGTGGTTCACTTGCAAGAAACGTTGCAACAGGATTAGGGACTGCATATTGCGTAAGAGAGGCAGCAAAAGGTTTGAAGCTCAAACTAAAGGGAGCCAAAGTCGTTCTTCAGGGATTTGGTAATGCGTCAACCTTTGCAGGTGAATACTTGGAAAAAATGGGTTGTAAAGTCATTGGAGCAAGTGACTCAAAAGGTTCTATACTTAATCCTAATGGAATGAAAACTCAAAAGTTAATTGAATTCAAACAAAAGAAAGGTACCGTTGTTGGATTCCCAGGAAGTAAGAAAGTATCTACTGAACAATTGCTTACAGCAAATTGTGATGTTCTAGTTCCGGCTGCACTAGAAAACCAAATTACGGCAAAAATAGCAAAAAATCTCAAATGTAAAATTATAGGAGAAGCTGCTAATGGTCCAACATTGCCTGAAGCGGATCCTATCATTTACAAGAAGAAAATTATGGTGATTCCTGACATCTTAGCAAACTCAGGTGGTGTTTGTATCTCATATCTAGAATGGGTACAAAACAACATGGGATATTATTGGAGCTTTAATGAGGTAGCAAAGAAAATGGAAGAACATATCGTCAGAGGTTTCAACGATACTTATGCTTACTCAAAGAAACACGGAATCGATATGAGACGAGCTGCAATGGTTCTAGCTGTTGATAGGGTTGTTGAAGCATTTAATCTCAAAGGAATCTGGCCTTAAATTTTAACTGAAAAAAGATTCGTAACAAACAAGCTGCTCAATAAATCTAATCTTACCTTTAGTAATTTTAACAAGTTTTCTCTTAAATAATAAATCAACTTTTGTTCTGCGTTGAAGATGCCCAATTATTTTTCCTGTCAAGTATTTGCCTTTTCTATCCCCATCAAGTAACATAATCAATCGATCATATTTTGCAACAGAATCTACAAACTTTATCATTCCCCCAAATTTGTGAAATTCTAAAACTGTACCTGAAAATCCAAGTTTTTTTAAGGCTATAGAGTCACGTTTACCCTCAACTATTACTGCACTGTTTAGTTGGTAATTTAATAATGAAATGAAATTTCTAACATCCTGAACTTCCTGTTCAGTTACTTGCACATAATACATTACTAATTGACATATTAAACACTTTTTGAAAAAATAAGGAAATGTCAGATGTATTGGTAATTCAAAACACAAGAATAGAAGGTTCTGGAGTCTTGGGAGAACTTCTAAAAAGTGATGGATTTAAGATCAAATCAGTTTTTGCAAAAAAAGAACAGATTTCATCAAATGATTCTTCTTTACTCATAGTTTTAGGTGGGCCTCAAAGTGTAAATGATTCTCTTACTTTTCTTAGGGATGAAGAACAACTAATCAGAGATTTTGTATCAAAAGAAAAACCAGTGCTTGGCATTTGTTTAGGTTCTCAGCTAATTGCTAAAGCATTTGGAGCAAACGTACACCCAAGTGAAAAAAAAGAAATTGGTTTTTACGATGATCTTGTAATAACTGATACAAATTCAAAATTATTTTCCGGATTTAAAAATCCCTTTACAGTTTTTCATTGGCATGGAGATACTTTTGAACTCCCAAAACACTCTGTAAGACTAGTTCATTCAAAAAATTATCAAAACCAAGCCTTTCAGTTACAAACTGCAGTTGGTTTACAATTTCATCTTGAAGTTGATGCAAATATGGTAAATCTCTGGTTGAATAAAACTGAGGAAAAATTAGAAAACATTCCTTATATCAAGCCAGAAAAAATTCGTCAGGACATTATTGCAAATATTTCAATAGTTAGAAAAAACATGGAGACTTTTTACAAAAATTTCAAATCTACTTTCCAACTTTGACCAAAGTTTAATATACAGATTAAAAGTGTTCACGATCGTTTCATGAGTAGTACAATCCAAGTTTTCGAAGATACTATAAAGACTGACCACAAAGTAATCACAGAAGAAGAATCAAAAACAATTCTGAAAAGATACGGAATTTCTGTACCTCCTTATGCTCTTGTAAAATCTGCAGACGAAGCTGCAAAAGCTGCAAAAAAAATTGGATTCCCACTTGTAATGAAAGTTGTTTCTCCACAAATTCTTCACAAGACTGATGTCGGTGGTGTAAAAGTTGGCATCGACAATGTTCAAGATGTTAAAAAAACATTCACCGATATGTATGGACGACTTTCTAAAAAGAAAGGAGTTCATGTTAAAGGAATTTTACTTGAAAAAATGGTTCCAAAAGGTGTAGAACTTATTGTTGGTTTACAAAATGATCCTCAGTTTGGTCCTGTGATTATGGCAGGACTTGGTGGTGTATTGACTGAAGTGTTTCGTGATGTTGCATTTAGAATGCTTCCAATCACGACATCTGATGCAAAATCTATGCTAAATGAATTAAAAGGTTCTAAAATTCTAAAAGGATTTCGTGGAAGTAAACCAATTGACATAAACATGATTGCCAAGGCGCTAGTTAAAATTGGAAAATTGGGAGTAGACAATGCAAACTTCTTTGATAGTATTGATTTCAATCCAATTATCGCTTATCCAAAATCATACTACGTAGTAGATGCAAAAATTCTCTTAGGCAAAGAAGTAAAGAAAAATGCCGTTTCCAAAGCAAAACCCAACGCCCAACATATGGAAAAATTTTTTACACCAAAATCAGTTGCACTAGTTGGTGCTTCTGCAACTCCAGGAAAGATTGGTAATTCTGTATTAGATGCACTTGGAAAACAAGATTACAAAGGTAAAGTGTATCCAATTAATCCTAAACAAAAGTCAATTCTTGGAATCAAATGTTATCCATCATTAGATGCAATAACCGCAAAGATTGATCTGGTTGTTGTCTGTATTGATCTTGCAGCATGTGGGCCTATTATGAAAACATGTGCTAAGAAAGGAATTCATAATGTTGTAATAGTTTCTGGTGGCGGTAAAGAGCTTGGTGGTAACAGGGCTGCAATGGAAGCTGAAGTAAAAGAATTATCCCTAAAACACAAAATCCGTGTAGTTGGTCCTAATTGTATTGGAATGTTCAACGCTGCAAATCGTCTTGATTGTGCATTCCAAGGACAAGAAAGAATGGTACGTTCAAAATTAGGAAATGTTGCATTTTTCTCACAAAGTGGAACCATGGGAATTAGTATGTTAGAAAGTGCTGATGTGTTTGGTTTATCAAAAATGATCAGTTATGGTAATCGCTCTGATGTTGATGAAGCAGACATGATATGGTATGCTGCAAATGATCCTCAAACAAAAGTAATTGGATTATACGTTGAAGGCTTTGGAGATGGAAGAAAATTCATCAATACTGCTAAAAAAGTAATGAAAGATAAGAAGAAACCAATCGTTATTTGGAAGAGTGGAAGATCTTCTGCAGGTGCAAAACAAGCAGCTTCTCATACAGGCTCACTTGGTGGTTCAAATGCAATCATTATGGGTGCTTTTAAGCAAGCAGGAATTATCTCAGTTGATAGTTATCAAGAACTAGCTGGAGTCTTAAAGGCACTAGCATGGCAACCTCCTGCAAAGGGTAATCGTGTTGCTTTGACTAGTAATGGCGCTGGTCCAGTGATTGGTGCAATTGATCATTTAGAAAGATTAGGTCTTACAATAGGAAAGTTGTCGCCACAACTTCTCAAAAAAATGAAGGATCGTTTTCCACCAACTGTTCCTATTCATAGTGGTAATCCAGCAGATGTTGGTGGTGGTGCAACTGCAGATGATTATAGATTTGTCATTCAGCAATTTTATGATGAAAAGAATATTGATATTGCTATGCCATGGTTTGTCTTCCAAGATGATCCACTTGAAGAAACAATTGTTGGTCATCTAGATGATTTCTCAAAGAAAAAGAAAAAACCACTTGTAGTTGGCTGTAATGGTGGTCCATATACTGAAAAAATGATAAAACGGGTTGAGAAACACAATATTCCAGTTTACCAAGACCTTCGAACTTGGGTTGCAGCTGCATCTGCATTAGCTCAATGGGGCAAAGTACGCGGAACATAGAGAGAACATTTAAGTCCAGCATAAATTCGAATTTGATTATGTCTCTAATTACAACCTCAAAGTCAGATGGCATTTGTACTGTCAAAATAAACCGTCCAGATAAACTAAATGCAATGAACATGGATGCTGCAAAAGAACTGACAGAAATTTTTGAAAATCTAGGCAAAGATAATGACGTTAGGGTAATTATTCTCACAGGTGAAGGTGACAAAGCATTTTCTGCTGGAGCAGATATTGAATACATGTCTAAAATCAGTCCTGAAGAATCTGAAGAATATGCAAAACTCGGTCAACTTGTTACTGCAACTGTTGAAAATGTAAAACAGCCAACAATAGCTGCGATAAACGGATTTGCACTGGGTGGAGGATGTGAGCTTGCAATGTCATGTGACATAAGAATTGCTGCAAATACTGCAAAAATGGGACAACCTGAAGTCACAATAGGAATACCTCCTGGTTGGGGAGGTACTCAACGATTGATGAGAATAGTTGGAATAGCAAAAGCAAAGGAACTTGTTTTCACCGGAAAAATGATCAAAGCAGATGAAGCAAGAGAAATAGGTTTAGTAAATCAAGTTGTAGAACTTTCTACTCTAATGGATGAAACAATGAAAATGGCTAAAGTAATTGCTGGAAACTCTGCAATAGCTGTTAGAATGTCAAAAACTGCAATTAACAAAGGTAGAAATGCAGATCTCGATACAGGTCTTGGAATTGAACTCTTAGCATGGCGTAATTGTTTTACACATCCTGATCGTGAAGAGCGTATGACTGCATTTGTAAATAAATCAAAAAAATAAGGCCATCCTAATTTTCTTCACAATTTCATTAATTACTAGTATGCAGGGTGTGAAAAGTTTATTATAATTAAAAACGAGATGTTGTTTATTCATGGCTACTGAACAATCACAAAAATTGATTACTGTTACTCCAAAAGCAGCAGAAAAGATCAAAGAGTTTATGAAAGAAGAAAAAGAAAATCCTGAATATCTTCGAGTTTATGTTCAAGGTGGTGGATGTTCTGGTCTTTCATATGGGATGGGTTTTGAAACAAAACCTGAAGATGACGATACAATCCTTGAAGAAACAGGAGTAAAATTGCTCGTTGACAGTTACAGTCAAGATCATCTAAAAGGAGCGAACATAGATTATATTGAAAGCTTGATGGGTTCAGGATTTAAGATAAACAATCCTAACGTCACAAAATCTTGTTCCTGTGGTAGCTCCTTTAGCACAGAGTAAAATCATTTTTTTCTAATTTTTTGAAATGCTCTAGTGGAAACTAAATTTTTCATACCATCTTAATATATCCATTGAGTAAACTGTGCGTTTAATTCTGATAAGCACTTATATTCTTGATAGAAAAATAAATTCGTTGATTATTAAGGAGATGATTACGTATTGCATAAATCAGGAATTGTCAAATATCATGTTAAGTTATCCTTTGACGTTGATGGACTGGTCGAACGCGCAGATATTATAGGCGCAATTTTCGGACAGACTGAAGGACTTTTAGGGCCAGAGATGAATCTAAATGAACTTCAACGTGTTTCAAAAATAGGTCGAATCGAAGTAAACACACACTCTACAAATAATGCAACTACTGGCGATTCTCTAATTCCAATGAGTACTGACATAGATACATGTGCTCTAATTTCTGCAGCAATAGAGAGTATAGATAAAGTGGGTCCATTTGATTGTAAATTCAAATTAGATTCTATTGATGATGTTCGAGCGTCAAAAAAGGAAGATATCGTAAAACGAGCAAAAGAGATCAAACAGAAATGGTCAACCAAATCAGTTAGTGAAGGTGATACCATGTTAAAGGATGTTCATGAAGGAAGTAGTGGTAAAATAACCACATATGGTCCTGAAAAGTTACATTGTGGAAGTGGAGTTTTTGATGCGTCCTGGATAATCTTGGTTGAAGGTAGAGCAGATGTCATTAATTTACTTCGTGCAGGTTATAATAATGCAATTGCAATAGAAGGTGCAAAAATTGATGAATCCGTAAAAGAGCTATGTGATAAAAAAGATAAAGTTGTCGCATTTTTAGATGGAGATAGAGCAGGTGGTTTTATTCTCAAGGAATTAAGATCACTAGTACATATCGATGTTGAACATAGAGCGCCTGAAGGAGTTGAAGTAGAAGAACTCACTCCTCAACAAATTGATGACTTACTTAGAAGTACTGCAGAAGACATGAAAGCCGAAACAACAAAACCAACACTGGATGACCCTGGTGATAAATCCATTGCCGAAATTGCTAACAAAGTTTATCCGGACTTAAACGAAACATTAGAAGCTGTAGCTCTAGATGACGAACAAAAAGAAATTTTCAAAGTTCCAATAAGTGAAGTTGTAGACAAACTTTCCTCTCAATCGGGAATAAAATACCTTATTTTAGACGGCATTATAACACAAAGATTGCTAGATGGAGCAAAACAAGCAGGAATAGAATGTGTCATTGGACATCGAGTTGCAAAATTGGCAAGTCATGATGGGTTAACTCTGAAAACATTTACAGAACTAGGCATTGCCTAAATTATATGACCGAACTTAAAGTTCAACATATTCTTACCCTAACTCAATTAATTTCTAAAGGAGCTAGGCATAATTTTGTACCAATAACTACATCTTCGTTAGGCAAGAGTATTCAAAAATCGCAACAAGCAGCATCAAAACATCTTTTAGAATTAGAAAAAGATGGTTTCATCCAAAGAATTATGAATGGTAGAAAAGTTTCAGTCAAAATTACTCCCAAAGGTTATTCTGAAATGGTAAAGTTGTCTTCAATTTTAAAGACTAGTTTGCACACTTTTCCCTCCTATATAGAACTCAAGGGAATTCTTGTATCTGGAATGGGTGAAGGATCTTACTATATGTCTCAAAAAGGTTATACTGAACAATTTAGAAAAAAAATTGGTTATGTTCCATTTCCTGGAACACTAAACGTGAAATTAAATCAAAAGGAGTACGTTGAGGCTGCACAACAATTTAACGCTTTACCAGGAATAGAAGTTCAAGGATTTTCAGATGGAAAAAGGACATATGGTTGGGTAAAATGTTTCAAGGCAAAGTTAAACAATTCTATCAATTGTGAATTAATTACTCTTGAAAGAACCCATCATGATATTTCTATTATTGAGTTGATTTCAAAATTTAACTTAAGAGCTGAAGCAAAAATAAAAAACGGTTCAAAACTTTCTATTAGAATTCCTATTCCTGTTTAATTCTGGAATTTTTTGGCAATTTAACAGTAAATACTGTTGGATTATTGCTAATAGAAATCGTTCCTCCATGTTGTTCTACAATATTTTTGCAACTAACTAATCCCAAACCAGTGCCAGTTGGTTTTGTGGTAAAAAGCGGTTCAAAAATTTTTGATATATTTTCTTGTGGTATGCCTGAACCAGAATCTTCTATTTCTACAATCACTTCCTTTGGTTCTTCGTTTATTCTAAGGTTTAATTCACCATTGTTTTCTATGGCTTGAACTGCATTTGTAATTAAATTACTAAATACAACTTCCAATTGCCTACTATCGCAAAGTAAATTAGCATCATTGTTAGACTTCGAAATTTTGATATTTTTTGGAATTGTTACTTTTAGGGATGAATTAAGAATTTCAGAAATAGAGTTGTTTTCTAATTCTAATGGTTTAGTTCTAACAAAATCTAGAACATCATTAACCTGACGTATCATTCTGTCTGATGCATTTTTTATCATTGTAATTCTTTTTTTCATTTTTTCATCAAAATTATTTTTAGAATCAATTTCAATCAATTCTATTGCGTTTTTTATTACTCCAAGAGGATTTCTAAGATCATGAGCAACTCTTGCAGATAATTCTCCCATTACCCGGAGTCTTTCAATTTTTTCTACAGATTCTTTTTTTTTAGATGTCATGAATATGTTCTCCATATTCTTCTTCAATTTTAGAACTAGATATCTCTGGATTAGGTGATTGTAATCTAGCTACTTTTACATTCAAATTTAATTTCCTACAACCATCAGTAATGAATTTCTCCTGATGAATTTGATCATAACCTAATGCAATAATTTCAGGCTTGACCATTTCCACTGTTTTAAAAATGTCATCTTCATGACCAATTAAAGAGAGGTCAACCATTGACAATGAATTTACTAGGTTTTGTCTATGAATTTGATTGTGTAATGGAATTCTTTTTTTCATCTTAACAGCAGTTTTATCAGTTGCAACAACAACAACTAATACATCGCCTAACAATTTTGCAGAATTAAGAGTATGGATATGACCTGGATGAATTATATCAAAAACACCTCCTGCTAAAACTACCTTAAGAGAAGTTCTACCAAGTTCTGTAAGAGATTTTTTATTCTTTTCTACAAGTCCATTTTTTTGTAGATTGTTTAATCGTTCTTCAATTGCTTTATCGGTCAGGAAAATTTTTTTCTTTAAAATTTCATTAACATTCTTGTTTGTTAGAGATGCAACATACAATGCCACTAGGATGTTTTTATCAATGATATCCAACTAGTATGACAACCTTCCCTTTCTTTTTTAATTCATACATTAAAACTATATCTTGGGTTCAAAACCTTTTGAAATCCTTAAAGCATCTACTAGCCCATCAGCATATCCTATACTCAATATTGCTACCTCGTCTCTTCCTTGTTCTAGGAATTTTTCTGCATCTTGTATGTATAATTGGGCGTTTTCTAAAACTGGTTGAAATTCTTTAGATTTTTTAAAATAAGGAGTAATTTCTTCTAATTCTTTTTTGACCATTGGAACATACTTTTCGATCATTTGTTTTGAAATTTTTTTTATTTCAGATGAATTATCAATTGGTTCATCAACGCATTTTGCTAAAACCTTTAGCGCATCTGATTCTGTAAAGTGTAACAAACCTGGAATTATTATTGAATGAGGAGGTTTTCCAAAGTTTAATTTTTTTAAACTTGATATTTTTCCCGCAATTATTTTTTGATTTTTAAATCCAATCCTAGATGCTACAATCGCAAAAGTTGATGGTTTAATGACCCTTCTTTTTTGCTCCTTTTCTGAATCCAAAAGTGCTGAAAAGGCATCTTTAGGATCTAGAAAATATTGTGCATCTTGATTGTATTCTAATAGTAATACGGTATGATTTCCTGCCACCATGTTCTGATAAATTGTAAAGTATACTGTAGCGAGAGTTTGAAATTCCTTCATGATAGTAATTATTTTGCCAACTTTATAGTAATGGAGGCCGCACTCTCCAACAAGCGAAGTAATTGATGAAGCAGCATGAATTGTTGCAGTTTTGATTTTTTCTAAGATAGCCCTAGTTCTAAGTTCAATATGGGTGGTTGCTATGTAAGGATCGCCATAAGACAGCAACACTACCTTTTTCCGTTTAGCATTTTTTAAAATCTCTTTGCCATCCTCTACCTGCCATCGTTTAGCAATTTTGAATTCACCTTTGACAAGTTTTTTTATTTTAATAAGATTTGATTTACTTATAGGACTTGTAAATTGTTCAAGGTATACAATATCTACTTGACCAAGAAGTTTTTGAGTTTCTATCGAAATTGATTCAGGTCCTGATAATCCTATGCCAACAAACCAAAGCATTACTTTGCTCTATCGTGTAGTCTTTTTAAATGGTGTAAAGTTCTTTTAAGAACTTCTATTCCTTGTAGATATTCTTCCATTGAGACCTTTTCATCTATTGAGTGAGAAGCATGTGGGTCACCAGGTCCATAAGTTACAACGGGAATGTTAAGTTGATTGCCAACTATATTCATGTCTCCCGTACCTGTCTTTCGAATCAACGTTGGTCTTGTGTGTTCCACATCTAATACTCCCAGAGTAAATGCTCTTACTAGTGGAGACCTATGAGGAGCTTCAAAGGGTTCTGTTTCATCTATTGTAGAATAAAATGCTTCCACTCCTTGTTTTTTTGAAACTTCTAAAACAGATGTAGCAATTTTTTCTCCAACAGTTTTACAATTCATGTCCACTGGAATTCTAATGTCCATTGTTGCATCGCATTCTTTTGGAGTAACATTGTGACTAGTACCTCCTTTAATTTCAGTAACTGTAGCAGTTAACAACATTCCTTTTTGCTTGTTTTCTTGCCCTGATTCCAATGTTTTTTTTAATTCATTAGTAAATATCATTGATTCTTCAATAGCATTTTTTGCAAGCCAAGGTGCACTTGCATGAGTACTGTTTCCTACATTTACTCTAAGATTAATTGCAATGCGTCCCTTGTACGCTATCGTAACTTGTTTTAAACCACTTGGTTCTCCAAAAATAGCATAATCTATGTCGAGCTTACCCTTTACTAGATTTTTTATCCCAGTTGCATTTCCTTCTTCGTCAACAGCTCCAACAAACATTACTGTTCCATTATTATTTTGAATAGTAGAAGCTGCAAACAACATTGCCAGTAACGGTGCTTTTGCATCAGATGCACCACGACCGTAAAGAAAATCACCGTCTTTTTTCACCTTTATTTTTCCAGGAACAGTATCCATATGTCCACATAGAAGAATTTTAGGTGAACCTGAACCTTTTGTGGCAATTAAATTTCCAACCTCATCGATATGAATTTTTTCAAAACCTAAATCATCACATTTATCTGCAAGAAAATCAGCCATTGGTTTTTCACTAAGTGAAGGTGTGTACAGTCGAAGTGCCTTTTCTAACATTTTAACTGCATACCTGGGAGTGACTGTAAAAGAAGTGTGCAATTTTTACTTGTTGGATTTTAGAACGTAATCAAGCATTAATGAAGGAATGTCTATTCCACAGACTCTAACTGTATTCTTGTATTCAGTTGTATTATTTACTTCATGAACTACTAAACCCTTATCTTTGCTTTCCATCAAATCCACGCCCACTATTTGTCCTTGAACTGCATTTTTTGCCTTAATACATATTTCTTCCATCTCATTTGAGACCTTGCATTCTTCAGCTATTCCTCCTAATGCCATGTTTGTTTTCCATGATCCATTACCTGAACGTCTGTAAATAGCCGCAACTACTTTATCTCCAACCACAATGGCTCTAATATCCCTAGGAGGACGTTCTACAAACTCTTCTAGAAAATGTATTTGGTATATGGGATACATCTTTTCTCTGCTTTCGATAATTCCTTCTGCAGAATCTCTATCGTTTAACTTTTGAATCATCCTACCCCAACTGCCAACTGTTGGTTTAATCACCTTAGGATAGCCATTTTTTTCTAATGATTCAAGAGCGGCCTCTTTTGAAAATGCAATATTGACAAAGGGAGTTAGTACACCTTGTTTTTTTAGAAGCATATGTGTGAATAACTTATTTCCAGCAAAAATTCCCGTATTTAGACAATTAATGACGTTGACTCCCATTCCTTCCAAAGCAGCAGTTGAATGCAAATTTCTATAGTAGCTTACACATCTCTGTAAAACCGTACCGTAATTTTCTGGATTTTTGTCAAGATCTAAAGATATTTTCTTGCAATCTAACATCTGAAGATTGATGTTCTTTTTTTTACCGGCCTCTAGGAGTGCTTTTTCTTCCCATCGGATGGTGTCATAAAGAACAGTAATGTCAGGGGTCACTGCCCCCAATCCTCACCAACTGTCTGGGCGGGCTTTAGTTCAAAACCATCTGATGCCTTTACAAGCTCAAAACTTTCGCCACAGTCAGGGCAAGTCACTATTTCCCCCTCAAGCGCATCGCTTGGAACAGCAATATTTGCATCACATTCAGCACAGTTTGTCATTTTGTTTCCTCTCTTTAATCCCCCTTATTTGTCATTAATTATCTTTTTTTCAAGTCTATCCCCAAGTGGAATTTCTATTAGGTCTCCCATTCGCAGATTTTTGAGACCAGCCGCAACATCTCTTGCGCTATCATCATTCTGTTCGAGACCAAGAAGTGACATAAGATAGGCTGCACCAGTTTTTCCTGCTAATTCTCCAAAGACAATTTTTCGTCTATTTCCAACTACTCTAGGTGGAATTGGTTCATATGCAGCGGGATTTCGTAAAATTGCCGCTAAATGGGTTCCAGCTTTATGTTTGTAAGCACTAGAACCAACAATAGGTTTTGAGTCATATGGTTTGATTGTGGTATATTGTTCAATAAGTCTTGAAAGATCTACTAACATGTCTAACCTAAAATCATTTGGTGATTTGTAAAGATAGGTTAGTGCAACTGCAACTTCTGCAAGAGATGGAATTCCAGTTCTTTCCCCAATTCCATCAATGGTTGTATGAATCTGATCAACTCCTGCATCACATGCTGCAAAAGCATTTGCTAGTGCAAAACCAATGTCGTTATGTACGTGAGCGTCAAGAGGAGTATCAACTTCACTCCGAACCATTTTAACAAAGTTGTACATGCCAATAGGTCTCATTATCCCAACCGTATCTGGAAGACTAATCCTGTCAACTCCTGCTTCTTCAATTGCCTTACACACTTGAATCAAAAACTTTGGTTCTGCTCTACTACCATCTTCTATCGTGAATCTTATTTTAAGTCCATGAGATTTAGCATACTCAACAGTTTCCACTGCTCTTTTTAGTGCTTCCTCACGTGATATTCTTAATTTATCTTTAAGATGAACATCTGAGATAGCAAGATAAGCTGCACACCATGAAGCATCACAGTTTAATGAGATGTCTATATCTTTTTTCAAGGCACGTCCATGCGAAACAATGTCTGCATTTAATCCCTGTTTGATAATTGTCTTGGTAGCTTGTTGATGATCCTTCGAAATTACTGGAGAAATCTCTATTTGATCAACACCAAAATAATCAAGCATCCATGCTATCTGAATTCGTTGTTTGTTAGTAAAAGATACTCCAGGATGTTGTTCACCCTCTCTAAGAGTACTATCTAGCACACTGATCTTCTTTGGCTTTTTGTTATATGCATTATATTGGTCTGCATAGTAATTCGGATCATTCATTGCGGATCTAGGTTGAAAAATAATATGATATAAACATATCCGTACTAAAATCGTCGAAATTGATAATAATCGATCCTACTTTAGCAATGAAATAAAAAATTGATCCGAATCTCGTTTTAGTCAATTGTTCGAAGTATTATTACTGAATTAGAATCAATTACTCCTGGAATCTTTCTTAACGAATCTATACATGTGTTAATTTCAGTAATACTTGGAGCAGATATAATTACAGTAATGTCGTATTGCCCTGTTATTTCATAAACTGTTTTAATTCCCTCAAGTTTTGCAATCTTTGAAGAAACCTTGGAAGTATCCATAACTGAATCAACTGATATTAATACAATTGCACTGGTATTGTTTGAATCACCTACTTCTACTGTGAATTTTTTTATTGTTCCATTATCAACTAGATTTTTAACTCTACGTCGAACAGCGGATTCAGATAATTTTAATTTTTTACCAATGTCAACAAATGATTCCCTTGAATTTTTTCTAAGAAAATCTATTATTTTTTCATCAATCTTATCTCTAAACATTTCTTCGTTTCTCCTCAGAGCTAAGTAATACATCTAAGGTTTCTAATACTTTTGCTATATCTTCTTGGGTAATGACTAATGGGGGGAGCAATCTGATAATATTTCTTCCAGAATACAAAAGTAAAACCCCTTTTTCTATTCCTTCCAAAAGGATATCTTTTACTTCAAATTTTAATTCAATTCCAATCATTAATCCTTTTCCTCTAATTTCTCGGATTATTTTATGGCGGTCCTTTAGATTTTGTAATCCCTCAAAGAAAATTTTTCCCATTTTTGCAGCATTTTCAACTAATCCATCTTGTGTTAATGCTTTAATTGCAGCAGTTCCTGCTGCACACGATAATGGATTTCCACCAAACGTCGATGAGTGTTCTCCTTTACTCATACATGCTAAAATATCATGTCTTACTAGAGTAGCTCCCATAGGTACTCCTCCAGCAATACCTTTTGCAAGACACATTATATCAGGAATTGTATTCCAGTGTTCACTAGCCCACATTTTTCCGGTACGACCAAAACCTGACTGAATTTCATCAAATACCAGAAGTATGTTTTTTTCATCACATGTTTTCCTTACTTCTTGTAGGAACCCATCTGGTGCAACATGAATTCCACTTTCCCCCTGAATAGGCTCCAAAATCACAAAACCCGTATCTTCGTCAATTTTGGAGCGAAGTGATTCAATGTCGCCAAAAGGTGAAAAAACTACCTTCTCTAGCAATGGTTGAAAGACTTTCCTATATTTTGGACTGAAAGTTAATGATAATGCACCCATTGATTTTCCATGATAGGAACCATTCATTGCAATCATCCCTTTTTTTCCAGTAAATTTTCTGGCAAACTTTATTGCTGCTTCAACTGCTTCTGCACCACTATTGTTTAGGTGTACTTGGGACAAGTTTTTTGGTGCAATTTTTATCAAATTCTCAAGAAACTCTTCACGAGTTTTGTTGTAAAGTGAACTGTGTACAGTAATTATTTTTTCTAGTTGTAACTTGATAGCATTCACCACACGTTCATTTCGATGGCCAACAAGTGCAACACCATATCCTCCCATACAGTCAATGTACTCTTTACCATCAGTATCCCATACGTGAGAACCCAATCCTTTCTCTATTGTAACAGGAAATCTTTGGTAAAGATTTCCCATAAATTCATCTTCAGTCATTTTTGAATTACCGTGCAATTATCATGAGCAATAGCTGATGATATAGGATTTTCTTTTTGTCCATTTGCAATTATAACTTCTTTAACTCCCATGTCTAAAGCTTCTGTTGCCGCCAAAATCTTTTTTTCCATACCTGGGCCTACTTTTGTTCTAATCTCTTTTGCCTCTGCTAAACTTAACTTTGGAACAAGTTTGTCATCCATTAGTAATCCATCCACGTTTGTAACAAAAAGAACTTTGTCTGATTTTACTGCGGCGGCTACATAAGCTGCAGCCCTATCTCCATCAACATTTAGAAAATCAAATTCCTCACTTATTGCAATTGGTGAAATAACCGGAGTCAATCCCTGGTCAAGAAGGGAAAGGATGAAAGGTGCATTTACCTTTGAAATTTTACCTGTATAACCTCCATCAATTGCTTGTTTTCGCCCTTTTTCATTAACAATTAGAAGTTTTTTCTTTCGTTCTGCTTGAATAGTTTTGGCATCAACTCCTGAAAATCCAACTGCATTAATACCATTTTTTTGTAACATTCTGACAATTTTTTTGTTTATGCTACCCGACATTACCATTGTAAAAATTTCTGCAGTTTCTTTGTCAGTGTATCTGCTTTTGATTCCGCTAGGAGATGTTACAAACTTTGGCTCTTTACCAAGTTGTTCAGATATTTTAGTAACCTCTTTTCCTCCACCATGAACAATTATCACTCCTTGTTCTACAACATTTTTGATATCAGAAATTGTAGTGGGATGTAGATTATCAACTACGCTGCCACCAATCTTTATCGTAATCATTTTTACACAGGAGTAAGAGGAGTATAGTTAAGACCACGCATTTCGTCCAAACCTGACATAACATTCATGTTTTGTATGGCAGACCCAGCTGCACCTTTCATTAAATTATCTGAGGCAGATAATGCAATTAATCTGTGATTGTCCTCGTCAATATCAAATCCAATATCACAAAAGTTTGAACCAACAAGAAATTTAGGATCTGGGAATTTGTATAATCCTTTTTTATCACGAATCAATCTTATGAATTTTTCTTTTCCATACGTATCACGATAAAGTTTCCAAAGATCTTTTTCTGAAGTGTCATCTTTCATGAAGGTAT
>Ga0209976_10000756_pt1 | contig 19959 bp, 39 predicted proteins | sample SumtaG_FD_182806 | JGI IMG/M metagenome (GOLD analysis project Ga0209976, IMG submission 182806) | Deep subsurface microbial communities from Indian Ocean to uncover new lineages of life (NeLLi) - Sumatra_00157 metaG (SPAdes) (version 2) | ecosystem: Environmental > Aquatic > Marine > Oceanic >...
CTCACCGTCTTGCCCATACCCATGTCAAGAAAACCCTGACACCGTTGGTGCTCGATGATGTAGCTAGTGAATATATCCTGAAATTCTCGGGGCTCGTATCTCATAGTCACTCAGGTAAGAATCAATTGCGTATTTCGTATCAAAGACCAGCACGGGAAAGCCGGACCATATTAAGATGCGCGCGTGCTCTCGTAGCTGCGCTTCTGTTGGAACCTCGCCGGGCTTCTTCAGCTCGACAAATTGCATACAGATACCCGGAAGCATCATGATCCGGTCAGGGACATTCCTGCGACCGGGTACTGTAAATTTGTAACAGCGCCCGCCCAAGTTTTTGACCTTCTTGAACAGGTGCGTCTCGATGTCGTCTTCGCGGATAATCATGACACGCGATTCAGAATCCAACCGTACAGGAAGCGCTCATCTTTCTGCCGGCGCTCGGTGAGCGACATGTAGAATTCGAGTTGCAATCCGTTGAGTGCGCGCATCATGACAATTTCACCGTCGTGGCGGCGTGTGTGCAGGAACACATAAAGTGCTCGCCGTGTTCGTGGGCCAAAGTGCCCATCGACGAGCATGTCGTCGTAGTCTTTCGCTTGACGGTTGAGCGCGTTAAGCGAGCGCTGCAAGAAGCCAACTGCACGTATCGGACCAGTGTTAAATCCTGTGTCGAACATTTCCTCGGCGATAGCCGGCGAGACTCTGTCAACGTCATCAAGCGACATCACGTCCCAGTAGTGTTCCTTCGCTATAGCTTCCGCTTGAGCAACCCGCATGTCGCGCATGTCGCCATCGTAACCGTTCTGTCGTGCGACACGTTTCGTGATGCCGTGATTCGTTTCGCCGCCGCTGTCTTCCGGGTCATCGACGTAGCCGCCCTCGGCGCGTCCGGTCTTGTACCACGCGTTAACAAACGCCGCTGAGTGTCTGGTATCTAAGTTCATGGCTTAATCCTTTTTGTATCTGTCGCTCACGTAGCCGGCAGCCGCTAACGGCAATCCTTTCGACCACGGAAGCTCTCTTGTCATTAGTTCGCTCAAGTCTGCAAGCGAACGCGTACCGTACATTTCTTCGTTGATGATTTCATCGTGGACATGGAGCACGGTCGTCCATCCCTCACGCTTACAGTCTCTCAGTGATGCGCGCAGCACGTCGTTCGCGACAGCCTGCGTGATGTTCTCTGCAAACTTCCCGCCGTAGCTCCGCTCGCGACGCCACTGCTTAACGTTGGCGTTCATGTAGCTGATCGAATCACGCGCTACCGGCTCGTCTGATTCTTCGTCATGCTCGTAGATAATTTTGACTTGCGGGTTTGCGTAGAGCAGCCGGCGTGTGGAAGGCAGCTCAATGATTAGCCACTTGCCTGTGTACCATATCTTACAGCGCCCAACTGTCCAACTGGTGCCGGGGTTGCGTAGCACACTCTTAATGGCACGCTCTAGCGCCCACCACAGTTCCGTGATAGCGACGTGCTGTGTGCGCCACACTTGTTTGAGCGCGTCGCACGCGATGAACACAGCGGGCTCAAGCCCTAAGTCTTCACCACGAATATATTGATGTTCCCATCGTGCGGTCGCCTTCTTCAAAACTTTGGGCTGTACCAGATCGGGTACAGTCCGGCCAAGCTCGTCAAGGTCGAGTCCGTATGTTGACGCGACGTTGCGGAACGCGCCCACGCCGCCGCCGAACCCCATGCTCAAGTCCATGCCTTTGCCCATTTGTCTCTGAGCGCCTGTGACTTCGTCCACGCTGATTCCGAATGAGCGAGCGTACAGCGCGACGTAAGAGTCAGGACCGTCGCCCGCGTCGTGTGCCGCGTAGCCGTCGAGCTTCCACTGTTCGCCGGCAAGCCACGCGAGTACGCGCCCTTCAATGTTCGCCCAGTCAGACACTACCAGCTCTTTGCCGGACGGTGCGACGATCACACTGCGCAGCATGTTCGAGCACGCTTCGTTTACGTTCTTGTGTACTTTCTTGACGTTCCCTTTCAGGACAGCCGGGATGATTTCGGCTTCGATGAATTCCGGCTTGAGTGTCGGACGTGTCATGTTGTGCGGTTGGAAGCCACGACCAGCCCACCGTCCTGTGCGGCCTGCTCCTGCGAACTGCAATGTGTTTCTGATGCGACCGTCCGCGCCGGCAGTCTCTTTAGCACGTCGGTATTTTGCAATGCTGGTCATCGCGCCTTCGAGCCGCAATTCAAGCAACTGTTTAACCGGCTTCGGCATAGTATCTTTTTCTTCAGCCAAGATTTTCTTGATGTTGTCGGCTTTCAAGTCGATCATGATGAAGCCTTCCTCACCGACAAGATGGTGAAGGATGCGCTGACGCTGAGTCGCTGCGGTTATGATTCCGTTGGTCAGCTTTTCACACTGAGCATCTAGCGCTTCCCTGTTCCGGTCGCACACGTCCATCGCTGCGTCGATGAGCTGCATGTCCACCATGAAGCCGCGCTCGTTAATCTCTTGGTCGATGTGGTACAGCTCCAAGTGCTCGCCGACATAGTTATGTGACGGCAGCAGCTTGCGAATTTTGCGCAGCGTGACAGCGTCCTGTATTCCGTAGGCTACAAATTTTTCCCAGTCTATCGGGTCAGTCTTGTACGTGCATTTGCGATTACCTTTTCGATCAGGCACACAAAACATTTGAATGAGTCGCTGACCGTCTTTGTTCTTCTGCTCGTCAGCGGGTAGTCCGAGCACGGCGCCCAGTGCTCCGAGCGATCCGGGCAGCGCGTGTGAGTACGCCTGTGCCATCGTGCAGCGCCACTGATCCAAGTCGGTCATCATACCGAGCCCAAAGAACAGCGCGCCACGGTCGAACGGTGCATTGTGAGCTGTGAAAATAGTTTTGGGGTCTTCGTGCCTTTCTTTGAGTGACGCCGGCATTGGTTCGCCTTCGTCCACACGCCAGCACTCGACAGGCTGCTCACCAACAGTGTAGGTGACAAGCAGCGTGGCGAACGTTGGGGCGCTCATGTACCTGTCAATGCCAGCAGTGACATTGACAGGACTGAACGTCTCAGTGTCGAGACATGTTTCGTCGAGCATGACTAGCCGATTTTGCCGGACAGCAAATTGGCCTGCCAGTTTTCCATCCACGGCTCGGCGTCTTCCTCATTGACGTTGAACGTCACATCTTGAACTGAAGCGACAAACGCGTTGATGTTTTCTTCGAGCTGGTCGATGCGACTCTGGTACGCGCGTTCGACAGTGAAGCGCTGTTGCGCGTCGCCGCTGCGTCCGGGGTCTGTATCTTTGAATCGTGTGCCCATGATTTTTCTCCAAGTAGGGTTGCAGCGCGTGGGTGCTTTGTGGTTCGCCGTCACCACGCGCTGCGGGGTTTGCTATCCCGCCAGAAATAGCAAAGTTAGATCAAGCCTTCGAGCGGATCGGCGCCTGCAACTGGGGCTGCGCCATCTGCGCCGCCTTCGTTAACTGTGTCGAATTCGCTGACATCAGCAACGTGCCCGCCACCGAATGAGTCACCGTCTCGTAGGAACTGTACGCCGCCGAGCTGCGCATTGATGCGCTTGCCGTACTGGTTCTGTTGCGCCCAGATCGAAACCTGACCGTTGACGTAGCAACCACTGTACGGCTTGCCGTCGCTCTCTGCGAGCGCTGACTTGTCTGCGTTGATGATGAGCGGTCGAACGTACCCGCGCGCAGCCACGTACATGTTGCCGGCAAACCCATCGTAGTTCGCTTTAGCGTCGCCGTTGCGCAAGCAGACGCGATCACTCGCGACCAACTGTTGCAAGATCGGACCAGCTTCGTCGCCCCACTTTTCGATTGCGACTTTCTTAATCGCTGCTTTCACGTCGGCAAGTGCCGGGTGCTCGGGGGGCATCAAGAACGTAGCGGAGAATGCGGGTTTGCCCGCGCCCCCAACTTGTTCGGCTTTCCACAGTGCAGACGTGAACGCGATACGCACGTTGTCGAGTCTGACGATTGTGTCTTCCTGTTTTTTCTCTGTCATTTTCTCTTTCCTCTTAGGTTCAGTCCCCAGACTATAAGGGACGCTTTGTGTAATCTATAATTTTGATGATGACGTTGCGGATTTTCGCTAGGTCGATCAGCTCGCCCGTCGTCATGATTGCGCCGCCCGGTATGTGCCAACGGTACGTCGGCTTGCTACTCAGCGGGAGCGTGACGGGTATCAAGTCGATACCGTTGTACACGAGTCGCTGTTGTGGCGGCTGGCGTGTTTGCAGGTGCAAAATGTTATTAGAGTTTCTTAGCATCACGAATCCTTTGTAAGTAGCGGTCCCATTTCAGTGCGGCAATTTCTCTTTTCAAGTTATCGGCGTGCAGTTCCATCGCTCGCGCTGCGCGTTTCCAATGGCATGATCTGAGTCGTGTGGCAAGCAACATCCCTAAGCAGAACGCTGACCAGATCAGGAAGCCAACCATCATATTAAAATTCAGCTCCATCATGACCAGAACCAGCGCTGCGTCCAACCAATAGCCATCGGGAACGCAACGAGGTAGTAAATCGCTTGCACTCCGAGCGACGCTTCACTCATTTCAAGATACGGCATGGCAACCCCGAACGCCATGACGACAATCGTCACGAGCATACCGCTACGCCACAGCCTGAATCCTTTTTTCGTCACGAGGATCATGTGCTTTCACCCCCGATTGGTTTGCCGTCCCACAGCTTGCACGTTGTTAGGACTGCGCCGGGGTATTTATCGGCGAGCGCGCGGAACGCCGCAGTACAAAAGACGTTCACGTTCTCGTCTAACGTGCGGGTGTTGTTGTGCGTAGTCTCAACTGACGTGATGCCGCACTCGTCGCCCGGCCCGCCCGGAAACGAAAAACAAATTAAAATTAGGATGATGTTCACGGCTATGCTCCTGTGCAGCCTGACCCTATTGGAGCGTCAGGTTCGTCGGTGGCAGCGGTACAAAGCCCAGACTGTCCGCTGTTACAGTGAAAAAACTTTCGTTGCTGTACTCCGACTCTGTGCTGAACGCAGGCGAGTACGATGTCGCTGCGCAGTAGTAAGTGCCCGGCCTTCCTTGAACTACGATGTCCATGTCTTCGTTCGAGGGGGGAGCGCCCGGATCGTCGAGTTGAATCATAACCTCGTACGGGGCGCCCTGCTCTCCGGGTATGTCGTTGCAATACAGAAACGTTTCGAGCACGTCCGTGCCGGGTATTGGGTTGCCGTTGGTGTACGACACTGGGTTATTCCAATCCCACGTTTTCCACGGATCGGCGTACAGTGTGAGTGACCCCAAAAGTAGCAAGGTCACTATCGCTCTCACAAAAAATTTCATCAGATTAAATCTCCAAAGTCTTCAGTTGCTTTCTCGGACACGTCTTCAAACGCAGCCGCAGTGACAATTGCCTCGCGCTTATCTGTCTCGTGTGCGAGGGATGGCTTACCGTCCGACTGCGTGATGAGCGGTAGGATTTTATTCCACAGCTTCACGCGTTTCTTCAGGCTCTTTTCTAACATCGTTGGCGTCATGAGTGTACGGCTGTACATTTCATCCACCTTCAGCCGCGCAGACTTCAGCAATTTTTCTGCTTCAGCTTTGTCTTCAAACTTGCGCGAGCCTTTCTTACCGTGAACTAGCTTGTGACGTGGTACAGACTTGCCGTCGCTAGTGACGCGTCGCAATCCTTCCTCGGCGACAGCCTCGCACCACTTGCTAATCATGGCGAGACGTTCGAGACAGTTAGCGAGCGACTGCGGTTCGAGCTTTGTTGGGTTTGATGCGGTCATCGTATCAGTCTCCTGCGTTAAGTCGTCGAAGCCGTCAAAGATTGTTTCATGCACGAAAGCCGCTGCTACTGGGCAGCCGCCTTTGACTGGGCACCACTGGCATTGAGCCGGGCCGGCGACCATGTGAGCTGCAATCTCTGCATCGGGCCTGCCGATTAAGTCCATCGCTTCACGCGCCGATTTCTGTGTGTCGCTCATCCACTCTTTCAGCTCTTGCACGGTGATGATGTGCTCATCGTAATGCCCGCAGCGCGGCTGATGGATGGCGACCTTGACCGTCTCCCAGTCTCCGAGCATGTCGAGCAGCACGAGTGCGCCGCCACCGTACGAGTACATCTGTGGATTGTCTTCCGCGTACACAACTATGCCGCGTCCGAATTTCAGATCGTCCACGATGATCTGCTTCGCTTCCACATCCATCGTGATCGCGTCGCCAGTTCCGAACTGAAGATCGACACCGTAAACTTCCTGCAAGTCGAGGCATTCTTCGATCAGCTTCGAGCCCTTGCGAGTGCGAACTTTATCGACGTAGATTTGGACAAACTCGGCCATTTCGTCATCGACTGTGAACGTGAAGCCGTCATGCTCCATGACGTTGCCAACTTGGTCAGCAGCCTGCGTGTCATTCTTCAGACAGTAGGCTGCGACCTCGTGAGCGACTGAGCCCTCGGCTGCGTACTCGCTCGGGACTTCCGGGGGCAAGCCCTCAGAAGCCGCCACGGAGCCCGTACAGGGAATCCAACGAGCGGACGCAGACGGGGCGAGCTTCGCGTGCTTTGGTGGTGCCGGTGGTCGCTTGCTCGTGCTCATTACGCTAACGCAGCCGTGAGTGCGACGACTAGATCGCCGTACTTGTCTTCGGGACACTCGGTAGCTTTCTTGATGCCGAACTTATCGAAGACCGGGACTGGGGCGCTACGACCTTTCGCTGTAGCGAGCGCAATCGTGGCGTCGATCACTTGCTGCTTGGTAGCCGCTTCGACGGCTGCCGGCGCTACGTCGGTCGCAGGATCAGGCACGTTCTCAGGCTTAATCGCCAGAGCTTCGTCGAGCGGGTCAACTGTAGGTGTCGCCGCAGCAGGTGATGCTTGGGCCGCTTCTTTTACTTTGACGGCGGGTGCAACTTTCTCGCTTAGGGCTGCGGCGACTTTGTTTCCGGTTAGTGTGGCTGTAAGAACTTCGACAGCAGCAGTCAGTTTTTTGATTTCTGTTTCCAACATTTTATTGTTCCTCGTGGTTAGTATTCGATGCGAAAGAATTTGAATCCGTTGATGTAGTAGCGATAAAGTTCGCTACGAAAACTTTGGAGCAGTTGAACGTTCGGGTGGTCGAGCAGGCAGTATTGCTGTATCTCACGAAACATGAGCGAGTTGCCTACATAGTGCCGCGTCAACATCGGACGCCGGCCAATCTCGAAACTCTCGACGACACGCCGCTTGAAAAATACGAGCGTGACTTCCTTAGTGGCTTTCGGCAGCCTCACGTAACGGTGCAGACCTTTGGCGCATACCTGCACGCCATGACTGCACACTGTCATATACTCCTGAAAGTACGGCGCGTTCTGTAGCTTGCCAAAGTCGTCGTCTGGGTCACAGTTCAACGTCAGTTTAATCTCAGGCTTGTAGAGGTTCATGACAGGCGCACGTTGTTGACTTGCATCACTGAGACAAAATGTTTTTTGGAGCAGGCACGACGCACAATGATAGCGTACGACTTCGCAGCATCCTTCGACGGGAACATGCCGTAGCTTCGCAGCATCCCGGCTTCAAGATTTTCAATGACAACCCAGTTCTCTTTGACGAGTGGGACAGCCCAGTCCGGCACAGCTTTTGCCACCTTATATATAGGTGCGCAAGTGTCGCAGATCGCGTCTTCGCAGAACATGCAATTTTCAACTTCCGCTTTGCGCTTCGCAATGCACTGGTCACACTTGCACGTTCTCATGATGTCGCAGTTGTCATCGTGTGGTGCGCCGCCGCACGTACAGGCAGGGTCTTGCTGCTCGTCCGGCTCTAACGACTCAGCGTACAGCCTGTCGTCGATCAGCTTGTCGTGCTTGATTGCGTCCATGACGACAGCGCAGCACGCGCGCAGGTGAGTAAGGTGCGGTCGCTTGCTGTCCGGGTCAAGGTCTTCGCCGTCACACCATGATTTGTAGTGCCGGAACATTGCGCCGACATAAGTGCTCGCGCGAATCTCGTCGATTTGCCAGTTGTTCTTGCCGTACTTGTCGCCGCCATGCTTGTGAACATACGCGTCGTCTTCGAGCACGGACAGCACCAGATACTCGTACGGAATTTTCCCGTCTTTCTGTGCCTGAACTTGCTTGGGGTTTTCCTTTGGGATGCCGACGCCTTGTCGTCCTACGCCGCCGCCTATCCGACTGTACGTCGGACCGCTTCCTCGTTGTCGGCTCACGAGCCGTTGATCCCTTGGACAAGCCACGTCTTCACGCCTTGCTTATCCAAGTGCTTGAAGCTGCCGTCGATGTACAGGCCAAACTTCAAATTCATTGCGAGCGCGATGTACGCTTCAGTCTTCGCACCCTTCGAGTTGTGCCAGCCCGGCAGAAAGATAACGCCGCCAACTTCATCGGCAAGAATCTTCATGTCGCGAGCGAGCATGTCACCGTAAGTTTCTGCGATTGAAAGATCGGCGTGGTCGCCGCTTGCAGAACCGAGCGCAGCCTTTCGCGTTTCGTAAGTGTCGCGCTCTGCTGGTGATACGATTGTGAAGCCTTGGCTTCGGAGTGAGTCGGTGGCCTCATCAAAGGCCGGAATGTTGAACTGTGCGATGCCGGTCATTGGTCCGGCGAGATACCATTTCACATCCATGAAATTTTCTCCTGTTCTCAGTGCGGGCGCTACCCTAATGCCGGGGCGCCCGCAAGTCAAGAAGTTTCTCAACTATTTTCGGGAATGGCTAGGAACCAAAGGCTGCGACAAGTTTCTCGACGGCATTGTCGTAGGACCGCTGAATCCCGCGCGCCTTTGCCTCGGAGATTTCGCAGTTGCTAACCGCACCCTCGGAGCACGCAACGTACGTCGATCCTTCCAAGGCATCTTCGAGGCAGAGCTGTTCGAGGGTGGTCAGTTCGATGAGCTTGAGTTGCTGACTGCGGATTTTTCGACTGACTCTTATACATGCAAGTTGGAAGTCTCCGAAGTCATAGTCGAGTCCGGCCTGCTCACAAAATTCCTCGCACGCGTCGAAGATGCAGTCAGGCATTTCTAGTCGGTGGTCGATGATTTCACACTGTAACTTTGTAAATCTCATGGTCTTATACTCCTATGTTGAAAAGACATTATAACATTTCTGGAAAATTATCTCAGGTTTATTTTCAAAGGTGCGCAGCCGAGAGCGGGGGAGTCGGCGACCAAACCGTAGAATGCCCGCCCTCGACTGCGACTTATTTAGTAACCTGCTCGCTGCATAGCTTCGCGAAGATCGCCCGGCGAGATACACTGATAATCGCGGAGCCGGTCACGCTTTCCTATTTTGCACTCACCAAACTTGTCAAGGTGAGCACCTTTTCCTATTCGAGTCGTGTGTGATCGGTAAAGTATAATGAACTTCGCAGCGCTGCAACTCTGCATGACGGCGCAGAGTGTGTCACGTTCGATGTCGCGCTTTTCCTGTCGGTCATATTCGATCTGAAAGAGTAGGTCTTCCATAGCCTTGTCGGTCGCTTCGATGATGCACGTCGCGTCATCGTTACACTCGACATTGATCTGTGTGACTTGATCTGGTGTGAGCTGCGGTCCCGCACAGCCGGCGCCGAAAAGCACGCCGAGCAGTACCGCTATAATGTAGAGTAGCTTTCGCCCGTTCTTTGGTTGCTCTTGTCGCTTCATCGTGTTGACCTCACTCTGTTTTCAGTTCGCCGTGTGTATCTTACGCCCATGCAGCGCGCCCACATCCTGTGATTTCTTTGCGAGCTGCAATCTGGTGCTGGTGGAATTCCTAGAAACCTGGGAGCTGTTGTCGGCTCCACGGGCGCCGTCATGTCATCTAAGATAACACGAGCGACCGTGAGTGCAAAGGCGCTGCCGATAATGGCGACCGAAGCCGCCACTATCAAGGGCTTATGATCCCTCATGTGATCCAAAGGCCGAAGGCTTGCATGAACAGCGCGCCCACAAGCCCGCAGATCGTAGCGCCGACTAGGAAGCGCGTGACGCTGCGCACACGCAACCCGCCGCGACACTCAGGCCAATAGTTCATGAACGCGAGCGCCATCACTACGAAGCTGAACACGAGAAACGCGCCGAGCGCCGCAGCGGTCAGCATGTTGCCAAGCAGGCTCATGATCCCACCGTTAACTCGACAGTCTCAGTCGTCGGCTTCGTGACCTTGCGCACGAGCTTAATCGCTTTGTAGATCACGATACCTTTGTGCGTGTCACTCCATGCAGCGACTTTCTTTTCAGCGCTCTCGACAGCATCTTCGAGAAAGTTTGTCGCGCACTCTTTGACAGTCGAGTGACGCCCGCTTCCCGTGCGTGTCCCCAGACTAATCAGTTGATAGCCGGTGACACCCTCGAAGCCGAACACGTCAGGACGTTTGCGGTCGCGTTCGCCGGCACACGTCGAGCAGTCGCACCTTTTGAACGCGTCTCGCATTACCCTTCGATCTTCTGTTCGTGCGCGGTACGCTTCCTTCACTGTGTTGATGAGCACCGTATGGTAGCCGAGATTGCGTAAGCGCTCTCTGAACTTGCGAGCGGGTCCCTCTCTGCCGGGCATGTATTTCTCCGTTCGCACTTGCCCAGTTTTTCGATGTAATCCTGAAACAATAATCATTAGTCTTTACTCCTGTGATGTTTTGAAAACTTCGTACGCTTGCTCGTCTATTATAAGAGTGTCGCCGCTCTTGTACGCGAGGCACTCTTTCCATGCAGCTTGAAGCGATGCGAGCGTCCGCGCTTCGAGCTTTCCAAAATCCTGCGGCCATGTAGTCACGCCCACGTTCGGGCGCCACCATGAATGTTCTCGGAGCCCTCGCCCGTAGCGAGCTGCAATAAAGCCCGGCCCTTTGCCGTGCGCGTGGTGCGACACTCCTGTCATGGCGTGCGCCGGCACGCAAGCCGCTGTCACTGCGGCTGCGAGCGTGCCGAAAAACTTGCGCCTGTTCACATCACTGCCTTTATGCAATTGCCGGCATATTTCACAGTCTTTGCCCACTCAATGTCGAAGCCGCCTTCAATCTCTCTGGAAGCCTTCAGCTTTGCTCGCATCCTGACGTATTCTTTATCAGCCCACTCATATACATCAAGGTCAGGGAATTCTTTTTCCCACGCGCGCAAGTATGGGAATGACCCCTCTCGCCATATCGTTGCCATTGATGGATTGTCTGTATAGTCCATCATCAAAGCAACGTGCTCTATCGCAGCAATGCAACTGCTAATAGTCATCATCTTATCTAGCTTGTCTGTCTCCGCATGTGCGGGCGCTGCGAGTAGCAGCATTAAAATCCAAAATTTCTTCACGGTGATTTACTCCTGCATTTGTCACACTTGCCACTGTCGTGATGTGGCGCTGTGCCTGATCGGATGTGCGGGCACGCGCACGGTTGGCGCGTTTTGCCCGGCCCCCAGTCCTGTCGCGGTGAATGCTGCACGGTCATGAGTATGCCTGCCACAAATTGATAGCGGTGCCGATGAAAAAGCACGCGCTGCCGGCAAGGTAAAACCAATTCGCAGTCATCGCAGCATATCCTTGATGCGCTGCACGTCTCCGCGCTGCATGGCGTCAATCAATGGGACAACCCACGTCTCTATATAGAGTCGCGTCGCTTCGCGAATCACTGGCGTGTCGTTAGTCGCCAGTATGTGATTGCTTGGAAAGCGCAAGTGTGCCGTCTCAAAGCGCACGCGTGAGCGTAGCGTGTCACACGCGCGGCTGAATGTTTTGCTTTCAGTTCTCATGACGTTTTGCCTCTCGTGTCAACAGGGAAAGGGAACGGGCGCCCACGCCATTCGCGACTAGGCGTCAGTCCGAGGTTAGGTGCGCGCGGATCGCGCGGCCATGCGCCGGCATGTTGCTGCATTATTTGTCTGATTGATTTCATGGTCTGTACTCCTGTCAGTCATCGAACTGAATTGTGGCGCCGCTCGTGCCCAGTCTGAAAGTGACCGGCAATACTGCGCCTGAAAGCTGATTCAAATGTTTTTCAAGCTGCGCGAATGTTGGCAGCGTATCGCAGGCTTTAGTTATGCCCGCAGGACTGCGCGAAATGTCTGGCATGTTGATAAAAATTTTCACGGTCTGTACTCCTGTCAGTAAGATTTGCCGGCGGCGTGCAGTTTGCTTTGGTAGCGTGACAGCACGTTGCCGAATTGTGTGATCGTCTCATCACTGTAATGTTGCAAGCACTCCGCAACGTAACAGTCAGGCTCGTGACGTGATCCCATTGCGCCGGCACGATACTGCCAAGCATCAGGCACGCCGCAATCGCGAATGTCTAACTCAATCGCAATCGGGAACATCCAACCCATGCAGTTGCCGAAACCGTCGCCGTCATTTGACAGCTTGAATTCTGCTTTGATGTCATCGTATTCAGTCATGGTCTTTACTCCTGTAGCGAGTTTGCTAATGGTAACAATGGCATCATGCCAAAGTCGAGAAAAATCTGAGATATATCGTGCCCCGTGAGTGCTAGCAAGGCGCACAGCACAAACGAGAGCACGATACAGAAGGCTAAATCAAACATCTGCGCGGAATTTCGGCTCGTATTCCACGTCTGAGAATAGATCGGTTATGGTGCCGTCTTCGGTCCCGGTTATAACATCGACGTGGAACTGTGAGACGTGGGCGCCGCTATCCCAATTGTACGGGCGCAGCTTGGCAACGTAATCGCACCAGCGCGTCCAAAGCGCGACAGCGCCGCCTAGCCCATTGCACAATTCCACGTAACGTTTAACCTTGTTGGCATTGCACGCCGCGCTGTTCTCATATCGGTATCGAAGCGCGCTCACTGGTATGTCGTAAAGTTTGATGTTGTGAGTATCAATGCAGCCGACAGAGCCGGCGAAAATTTGACACAGAAAGCCGGCTTTCACTAACGCCATACCGGGAATCGTTAAAAACAATTCCATAAGGCTAACCGGATCGTGGCGCCGCTCGTATGCTTCGCCGTATAAGCGCTCGTGATTCGCTTCAATGAATTCCACGCCTTTCGACTTGCTACCCCATGCGAACCGGGACGCCATGCCAAGCTCACAAATATCTGTGAGCGCGACCGGGACCGTCTCCAATTGTTGCTGAACTGTAGCGAGCACAAACAGAGCCGCGCGTCGAAAATTGTCCGGGCTTGCCTGTGAATAAACGTTACATGCTGTTATGTGATTGTCGTAATTCATTTTGGCATTGCCTCTCTGATAAAATCGCGCGCTGCTTTGCTACTGCCGTGCGCTTTGGCAAACTTGCGGAAAGTTTTGAGCGCTCGCGCCATAGGGTACGGTTTACCCTTGTGCTCAAGCGGTCGCATGTGATCGCGCTCACTAGCGGGCACTTTTTCAATGCCCAGTGAGCGGTCGCGCATCACAAGCACGCGTAACCATTTTGTTTTACGGTCTGGCGTGTGCAGTAGCGCGACATGATCCGAACCGGACACTAGCCGGTATGTGTGCAGGCTATACACCTATTTTCGCCCGCGCTTTATTGCGCGCGATTGTCTTAACGTTTTGCTTTGCAACATGGCGCCTGATTTCTGCGCGCGGCTCTGCATTGCACGCGGCAATGAATGCCGCACGGCTAAAGCGCTCGTTTGATTCTGCGAAAATGTCCGCTAGTGTTTCGACTAGCTGCGCGCTGTCTTGATCGCTGTCACTTGCGCGCTGCTCTGCAATCGCTGCCGCGATTTTCTCAAAGTGCTCTCGTGTGAACATGGTCTATTTCTCCAATGTTGGCAGACAAAATGTCCGCGTGCAGCGCTCGTGACTAATCGCAAGCGCTGCCCGCGTCACTCTATACCATAGCGTGCGGCTGCGGTACTCCTGCAATTTTGATGCGATGGGCGCAGCATACCTTACCGTCTCCATACATTTGTTTTCCTGCTTTAACTTTCAAAGCGTAGTGACTGGTTCCACGTTTTTTGGTTTCTAACGTGGTGCGATGGCGCATGGCGCGCGTGCTTGTCTTGTTGCGTTTCATAGTCTGTTACTCCTGCATTAGTTCAGTAGTGTAAAAACGTTCGCCGACACGAGTCCACGCGTCACATGCACGCGCGGCTTTTTCTGGCACGTTGCGCAGTATGCCGAGCGATTCAATTAGCTGCCCGTCACAAGTCTCTAGCCGCGCGTGTCTGTTTGCGTCGATAGTCAGTATGCTTTCCTGCTTGAGCAGCCGTGACAAGCGCTGCACAATGCCGCGCGCATGGTCTGTATCTAGCACCACTAGCGCGGGTTCGCAGTCCTGCTTATAGCAGCCTTGCGCGATGGCGTATTCCACGCCATGCTGCTTTAGCTGCAATTTGACCCACGCGACGTTTTTACGGTTCTGTTCCGTATCAATGTCGCGCTGCCATGCGCTAAAAACTAGCGCGGGTTGCTGTATATTCATAGTCATATACTCCAATGCGGGAAAATGCCCGCGTGCAGCGCTCGCGATGTGCAAGCGCTGCCCGCGTCACTCTACCTTGTCGAGAATGGATACGTGCGCCCGGTATGCTCGTGCCAATGGCGCGCGAAGTGCAGCACATTAGCGGCGCCGCCATATGGCGTGACGCGTGAAGCATAGCCCGGTTTACTGTACGGCTGTATGCCGGCACTAGCGGCAAGCACGCGACCAGTCACGCGCGGCATTAGCGTGCCGATAATTGTGCCTGTCTTCGCGTCGCGCATGATGCGCGGGTTTGCTGAATCCCAGTTCACACATAATACTTTTCTCATGGTCTTAACTCCAAAGTTAGCGGCTCAAAATGTCCGCGTGCAGCGCTCGGCTAGTCGCAAGCGCTGCCCGCGTCACTCTGTCTTATACGATGCCAAAAGCTCGTCTAACACGTCCGAGCGATCTAATGCACTAAAATCACCGGGAGTCTCTATCAGGTGTAGTGCAGCACGGCACGTCCCTTGCAATGCTTTGATGTGCGCGACGCAGTCTTCGTAATCATCGGCTGTCGCTTCGCTGCCTGAATCGCGCAAGTCTGGAATAAGCGTATTAGTTAGGTACGCGGTAAGCTCGTTTGCGCTGTCGAAACTATTGAATTGTGTCATGGTCTGTACTCCAAAGTTAGCGGCTCAAAATGTCCGCGTGCAGCGCTCGGCTAGTCGCAAGCGCTGCCCGCGTCACTCTACAGCGTAACGTGTTCCACTAGCGCGACGTGTGACTCCACGAGCTTACCGGATAGCGTGACGTGCAGTCCCTCAGTCACGTTAGTGGTGCGCGCTGCCCGCGTCGCTGCATCAAGCCGGGCACGCGAGCGGACATCATGGAGACGCCATAACTCCGCGTGAACGTAATCAGGGAATCGCGCGGTTCTGTCATCGTATGACATGCAGCCGCTCACAAATTGCGCGGGATAGTAACGTGCCGTGCGCCCGTGCAGCTTGCGCCTATCGTAAATCAGAAAGGCCCCGTCATCGGCTAACGATACGCGGTAGCGTGGCGCGCGTGCTTGTCGTGTTTCAATTGTCATGGTCGATACTCCAAAGTTAGCGGCTCAAAATGTCCGCGTGCAGCGCTCGCATGGTGCGCAAGCGCTGCCCGCGTCACTCTACTGGGACCAGCGCTCAAGCTGGTACGCGTCTTCGCGACATTGCTCACACACATGCGGGCACGCGTGACGTGCGCGGCGTACAATCAATGCGTCGATAATCGCGAGCGACAGCACGAGCACAGGCAGAAAGCAGAGAGCGGCAATCATCGCGCGGAATACTCGCGCAAGTGACGGGCACGTCGATACTTTAATGTGCTGTCGAGACGCGACGCGCGGCGCAGCTTCTTTACCTGCTCCATTGATAGCGTAGTGTACGGCTGCCCAGTCACGGGCGAAAAGAATGTAATGTCGCTTGCGGGTTCAATGTATCGGTTCAACATGGTCTAGACTCCATTGGGCGCTCGCACAGCGCGGGCGCTACCCACAATACTACTCTGATGCCTGCTAGAGTCAATAGACTACCCGTGATAATTGCGACAAGCTAATGAGAGCGCGCGTGCTGCACACAATCGGACCCCTGATGTTAGTATCAAGCCGCAATAATTACGCGTTAGACGGGCTCTGACGCGGCCATTTGTTGCGAATCATTCGCATTAGTCCGCAAACGTGCTGATTACGTTTGCGGACGTTTGCGGACATGGCTAGTTGTTGCGAGTCATTCTCATTAGTCCGCAAACGTCCGCAAACGTGTATTTTACTAATCGCAATACAATCAATCATTTATAGTCGCAATAATTGACGTTTGCGGACATTGATAAAATTGGGATAGCCGCAAACAACGTACAGCCGTTAGGCTGACGTTTGCGGACCGTGCGGACACACATGGAGACAGGTAACACGCAAGCATTGCGGCTTGTCATGGAACACGCAAGTATTGCGGCTTGCTATTGGCTGTGTCCGCATTGCGACTAGCAGCCCGGCTTGTGTCCTACTTGCGGTATGTGTAATGCGCTGTACACATTGCGAATCGCAATGCCTGCCCGGCCTGAACGTACAGGCATTTCAGTACATACAGAACGTTCAGAAGGTACGGCACCCCCCGAACGATGGGACCCGCGCCCGGTTCCCTAAATCGGTCCCTTATGCCTCAAGCGCTAGCGGAATTTTTTCAAATTTTTTGCGAAAATTGCGACTTGACGATTCAGTTAACGATTCGCTTAACGATAGGGGGTAAGGCAGCCGGACAGGGGGTAATTTGCATCCTGCTTTACCCTCTTACCGCTCGGGCGCATTCGATCTGACAGGCGCAAAGTATCGAAAAATGATACCGTGCGGGAGTGAAATCGAAGACGTGTTCATTAGATCGACATGTCCACGGAACGTGTACATTGCGATCTGCTGAACGCTCGGGTTATAATCCGGGGCACCTACAATAAGCTGAGACTTATAATGAGCAGATTCCTGAAATACAAATACGCGTGGATCGCTTGGGCGCTCCTGTTCGCCGTCATCGAAATCAGCGCCATACTCGACGACGACGAAGACGAAGGCGATTACACGTTGTCACATTATCTGCGTCGCGCTGTCGGTACGTTTAAGACGAGCGGCAAAATGACAAAAGCAAACTGGGCTGCGCGAGGCGCAATTATCGCGCTTCTAGCTTGGCTCGTTCCACACTTGCGACTTTTGATTGAGTTGTTCTGATGCGAACTGACCATGAGAAAATGATCGACGACGAATTCATGACCGACGAAGAAAAGTCGCAACGTCGCATCGCGGAAGCCGGCGTCATACGTGCGCCAATCACGACACGCAAGCTCGCGAATGAACGTCTGCGCGTAGCGATCTGCGAATTAACGGACGCCAACATTAAGAGCGTGCAAACGTGGCTCGACGACATCGCCAAAGATGACCCGGCGAAAGCGCTCGACGTGATTTTACGAATGCTCGAATTCAGCGTGCCGAAACTGTCGCGTGTCGAGGCTCACATTTCCAACGACAACGCGACGGGCACCCTTGGTGATCTGACAGTGCGTGACCTACAGGAAATGGTTCAACGTGCGCAACAGGAGCGCGTTATAGAAGGTGAGTCTGAAGCTGTTGACGCCGACTTCGAGGAACTGATTTGACGTACGCACCTTATATAATCATCGGCGCGTACCTCGGCGGCATCGTCATGTTTGCCGGCGCGCTGTGGCTCGAAGCCCGGTATCAGCGACGTACCAAGAAGTAGGGTGTCTCCACCTACTAAGCAGGTGGGTTGACAGATGTGGCCGGTAAAGCGTATTATCGCCGGGCGATACGGGAATTCAATCATCCGAGGATCAAACAATGTTAGATAAGGCAATTTCAGAAGGCGAATACGTCTTCACCAGACGGTCAGCTCTCCAAGTCAAAACAGGCACAGCCCGCGTCGGCGACGACGTTGACGGCACGACTGATCGCGTAGCACTCCCCACAGGCGCAAAGCTCATTGAGCTTTCATCGACCGCAGACTGTTACATCATGTTTGGCACGGTCGCTGTTGAAGCGTCGAGCACCATCGGTAACGACGGCACGAATAGTAAGCTGTTTATGGCCGGCGTTCAGATCGTTGAAGTGCCAAGTCCGGGCGGCGTGCTTGCAACGCACATTGCGTACATTCAAGTTGCAGCAGCCGGCTTCATTCAGGCCGAGCAACTGGTTTAATCATGTCACGACGAATGCTTGGCTTGCGTAGCCCAGTGCGCGCACGCGCTTTGCGTGCAGGCGCGGGCGGCGGCGGTGGCGCAGCTTTCGATCCAACCAGCATTGCGGGTTTGGAATTGTGGCTCGACGCTGAAGACGCCGCGACCATTACCGGCACAGCTTCTCTCGTTACCGGGTGGGACGATAAGTCTGCCGCTGGCAACGACGTAGTAGCAGCCGGCGCAGCGCGACCGTCGCAGAGTACAATCAACGGTCTTAACGCGATGACTTTCGATGCTGCGGCTGAAGCAATGTCGCTAGCTTCAGCGGGTGTCACAGGACTTGACGGCGCAGACATGACGATATTCGTCGTAGCCAACAAGCAGTTTGACGAAGCAGACAGTTGGCCCGGCGCAGTCGCACGGGGCAGCGGCGCATGGGGTGACGGTTGGCGCATGGGTGCTGCCGATGGTGCCGGTTCCACTATGTATTTCTCAGGAAAGAGCTACACGGTCAATAAGGTTGTAATTTCAACTACGGCTACCGGCGCGGACGCGTTCCATTTGTGGGCAGCCGACCATTTGGGGTCTAGCACGACGAGCCACGGATACCTGAACAATGTAATTGACGGTACTCAAACTAACGCCGGCACAATCACAGACGCCAATGATGAAGACCTTACCATCGGGCAACCGGGTACGAATAGCACTTACGCGCTGTTTGGTTCAATCGGCGAGATACTTATATACAACAGCGTGCTCGACTCTGACGACAGGTTGGCCGTCTCAGCATACCTCGCTACCAAGTGGGGCATTACATTACCGTAACGGAGATTTCAGATGGCGCGAGTACAAGCGTTCACTGAGGAAGAAGCCGCCATCGAATTGCTGAAGCGCAAGCGCTCTCAGCAATCTCTCCATTCGTTCGCACTCAACATCGACATACCCGGCGCACCGATGGACGCGCTGTGTCCTGACGAAGACTTGCTCGGCCCGGCGCGTGATCTGATGACACTCCATCACGCGCTCATCTTGGAAGCTGCGCAGACCACGATGAACACACCATTCGGGCGTGCGATGTTCTTTCTCCCGCCCGGCAGCGCGAAGTCGTCACTACTGACAGTCGTGGCGTCCGCGTGGGAAATGGGCCGAAAGGCAAAGTCAAGGTTGATTACTGCGAGCTACGCAGATAAGATTGCAAAGAAGCAGTCGCGTCGTTGCATCCAGCTTTGCAAGTCCGATAAATACAGTCAAATTTGGGACAAGCCTGTTAGCATGGTTCGCGACGCGACTGACGATTGGTCGCTCAGTAATGAAAGCGAATACATGGCTGCCGGTATCATGGCCGGCATCACAGGTAACAGAGCGTCAGGCGTAACGATTGATGACCCGGTCGCCGGGCGCGAGGAAGCCGACTCGCCGACGACACGACAGAAAACTCTCGACGGCTACCAAGATGACATACTCACCCGGTTACTTCCGGGCGCGTGGGTCATGCTCATCATGACACGATGGAACGAGCAGGATTTGGCCGGCTGCATTCTTCCAGAAGATTACAACGGTGAGTCTGGTTACATTAAGTGTCGCGACGGTATGATGTGGTTCGTCTTAAACATCCCGGCGAAAGCCGAACGCCCGGACGACGCACTCGGTCGCAAGATAGGCGAATACTTGTGGCCCGAATTTTTCCCCGAACAGCATTGGAAGATTTTTGAAAACGCAGCAGGCCGAGAAGGTCGTCGCGTATGGGCGTCTCTGTATCAGCAACGTCCGGCACCAGAAGAAGGCGGCGACATCGACCGCACGAAAATCAATTGGTACAAGCGCGGTGAAGAACCACCGTTTGAAAACATGGCGCTGTACGGCGCATCAGATTACGCAGTCACAGATAAGGGTGGCGACTTCTCGGAACACATGATCTGGGGCCAGGATGGCGGCGGCGATCTTTGGGGTTTGCGTTCGT
>Ga0209976_10000757_pt1 | contig 19957 bp, 17 predicted proteins | sample SumtaG_FD_182806 | JGI IMG/M metagenome (GOLD analysis project Ga0209976, IMG submission 182806) | Deep subsurface microbial communities from Indian Ocean to uncover new lineages of life (NeLLi) - Sumatra_00157 metaG (SPAdes) (version 2) | ecosystem: Environmental > Aquatic > Marine > Oceanic >...
CATTGATGGCCCCACGGACGCTACTTGCTATGAGTCTTCTAGATCGGTCGAGTTGTCCCGCCTGCCCTGAGTCTGTCGAAGGGTGCAAGTCACAGATCGCACGGGTGACGCGTCGAGAGGCACTCGTAGGATTTCCATAGATGGTCACATGGGCTGCACTCGCCGCGAGTTCGGGCCAATGGGCGCAGTGCGTTATTAAGCGCCTGCCCCGAGCTTGTCGAGGGGTCGAGGGGCACGCTGCTATTTGTTCGTGGCAAGCTTTTTGCTTTTCCATCTGGCATGAGCAAAATTGAGAAGCGCTACGTCTACATCCTAAAATGCTCCGATAACACTCTTTATGTTGGGCACACGAGCAACATCAAGAACCGTTTGTTCTGGCACCGATCAGGTTTCGCTTCTCAACACACAGCTCAACGCCTCCCAGTCAAACTGGTCTATTCTGAAGTACACCTTGATGAAACCTCTGCTCGACAAAGAGAAATTCAGATCAAACGTTGGAGCGGACAAAAAAAACAAGCCCTCATCTCCGGTGACCTCGCCCTCCTTAAAAACCTGAGCAAAAGCAGAGACTAACCACCCTGCTCATTGCCAAGTTGGATCGGTTATCCAGGACGGCTGGTGTAACCTTTAATAACCTATCAACAGGATCGGCTGCGTGGATTTTGATAGTGCAATATCAAAGGATTCTTATGTCTATTGATAGGTGAGACTGAAGGGATCGCCATCGCCAAACAGAAAGGGAAATATAAGGGCCGCAAACCCACTGCGCGTGAAAAATCTCCCCAAGTCACGGAGATTCTCGAAAAGGGTATGACTAAACAGTCCATTGCCGATCAACTAGGCATTGGGATTGCGTCAGTCTATCGGATTATTAAAAGGCAAAGGGCTGCTTGAAATTGCGAAGTGGCCCCAATCTCCCAATCAGATGTTTAATGACAACTTACAGCACTTGACAATGTCAGAAAAATCTCTATATTTTCTGACAAGAGGTGTGCCATGAGTGTTATGAAGCAAGTGAGACAATATGCCAGTCGTTTGCCAAAGGGTAAGCCTGTTCCAACTTCTTCCTTTATGAAGTTTGGGGCGCGGGTAACTGTGGATCAGGCTTTGTCCAGATTGGTGAAAGAGGGCACACTTTCCCGCGTTGGTCGGGGTCTATACGTTCGTCCAAAGAAGAACCCCTATGTGGGAGAGGTTCCTCCCAGGATAATGGAAGTTGTCAGAGCCAAAGCCGGTAAGGCCACAGTACAGGTCAACGGAGCAGAAGCAGCAAGGAAACTTGGACTAAGCACCCAGGTTGCCACCAAAACAGTTTTTCTGACTGATGGACCAAATAAGCATTTTAATGTTGGGGAGCTGGAAATAACGCTGAAGCATGTGGCTTCAAGAAAGCTTCTCCTGGCTGGCCGCCAGGCGGGACTTGCTATTTCAGCTTTCTGGTACCTCGGCAAGAATGAACTCACTGTCGAGATTGTAGAGAAAGTAAGAAAGGCATTGCCTCCCGAGGAATTCAACGCCCTAAGAGGTGAACTTTCTTCCATGCCTATCTGGATGCAGAATGTATTTCTCGAAAATGAAAAAAGATACTTGAATGCATGATTTCCTTTCACTGGATAGAGAAGAACAAGCGGACATCATCACCGCTGCTGCTGCCAGGTTGGGTAGAAACCTGGAAGTCCTTCAGAAAGACCTATGGGTCTGCTGGGCGCTTCAAACTTTATTCAACATCCCGAACCGGGTTGAGATGGCTTTCAAAGGAGGCACATCTCTTTCCAAAGTATTTAATGTCATTCATCGCTTTTCCGAGGATGTAGATGTCACCCTGGATTACCGGAACTGGGGTGACGACCTGGATCCATTCTCTGTATCTTCCAGGACACAACAGAAGATCCGGTGCGAAAAACTCAAGGAGAGAGTCGGTCAGTATGTTCATCAGACGGTCTTACCTCATTTTGAGGAGCGTTTATTCAGGGACACAAAAGGAGCCGGTACCATTGAAGTGAGCGAGGACGGGGAAAAACTCTATGTCACCTATCCCTCAGTCTTCGATGAGAGTGTGTCTTACATAGCCGACAGGGTGTTCGTAGAATTTGGTGGGCGGAATATCACCGAACCAAAGGAAAGCTACACGATCAAACCCTATTTATCTGACATCGTGGGAGACTTGGAACTTCCAACTGCGGTGGTGGATGTTTTATCGCCAAAGCGAACTTTCTGGGAGAAAGCCACTCTCATTCACGTTGAGTGCCACCGGAACAGAGGAACCACCCCTGAACGAATGTCAAGGCACTGGTACGACATGGCCATGCTGCTAAATGTCGATATTGGAAATGATGCGCTCAAAGACGTCATATTGCTTCGGGATGTTCTGTATTACAAGAGAATGTTCTTTGGCGCAGCATATGCCAACTATGACGCATGTATTGAGGGAGGATTCAGATTGATCCCAGAGGGCCCTTTACTCTCCTCCTTGCGGGAGGATTATGGGAAATTGATATCCTCTGGGTTGTTTGACTTGGACCCACCAACTTTCGAGGAAATTGTACAGGTTCTAGAAAAAACCCAGGAGCGGATCAACGAGGAAGTTTTGAAAGCTTCACCCTGATCTTCAGACTACTGCGGCCCCAGTTACTCTCCCTTCAAGCGGAGAAGTATCGCGACACAGCTATGACATGAGCTATGACAAAAACAGAGCACCAACAGAAGACGAGTCGCGTACAGCGGAGCGTGACGAACTGTACCAACTGCGCGAAGAAAACACCCGTCTTAAGGTTTTGCTGACCAGCCACAACATCACCTGGGAAGAAATCCCGAATGCGACGCAGGAATCCTCTCCTGAAGAAAAAGCACCAGTACCAGACCAGTTAACCACTGCCAATAAGATAGCACTTTTCCGCAACCTGTTCAGGGGGCGGAGCGATGTCTACCCGCTACGCTGGAAGTCAGCCAAAGGCAAATCCGGCTACTCATCGGCCTGCGGCAACGAATGGAAGTCCGGCATCTGCCACAAGCCGAGAGTAAAATGCGGGGAGTGTACCCAGCGACTATTGCTGCCGGTCAACGACCAGGTGATCCACGACCATCTGACTGGAAAGCACACGGTTGGTATCTATCCATTGCTGAACGACGACAATTGCTATTTTCTGGCGGCCGATTTTGATGAAGCCGATTGGCGCGAGGACATCTTGGCCTTCATACAGTCCTGCAGCGAATTGCATATACCGGTCGCTGTGGAAATCTCCCGTTCCGGCAATGGCGCACACATCTGGATCTTCTTTGCCGAACCAGTTCCAGCTTGCGAGGCCCGGCAACTGGGTGCTGCGTTGATAAGCCACACTTGCGATCGCACGCGGCAATTGTCACTGACAAGCTATGACCGCCTTTTCCCAAATCAGGACACCCTTCCCAAGGGTGGGTTTGGGAATCTGATTGCACTACCCCTGCAGAAACAGCCCCGCGAACAGGGGCGCAGTGTATTCGTTGATGAGAGACTGACACCTTATCCCGATCAGTGGACCTTCCTTGCCTCAATCCGACTTATGACCAGAAAGGAACTCGAAGATGCTATTCTGAGGGCAAGCGGGGGTCGACATCCGCTGGATGTAGTTTTTCCCGAGAATGATGAGGATAACAAACCCTGGCAGCGTCCGACACCCGCTCCTTTCAAGGTTCCTGGGCCGCTTCCGAAATCGCTGACAGTTGTTTTGGCCAATCAGATCTTTTTCAAGAAGGAGGACCTGCCCCAACCACTGGCCAATCGCCTCGTTCGCTTGGCCGCTTTTCAAAACCCTGAGTTTTACAAGGCCCAGGCTATGCGCCTGCCTGTATGGAATAAATCGCGCATCATCGGTTGTGCCGAGGAATATTCCAAGTACATAGGTTTACCTCGGGGCTGCCTCGATGCCGTATTCGAAATGTTGAATGAGAACGACATTCGGCCAGAGCTTCATGATGAACGCCTGTCAGGTCGGAAAGTTTCCGCAAAATTTATCGGCACCCTTCGTAAGGACCAAAAGACCGCAGTGCGAGAGATGCTTAAGAGTGAGGTTGGGGTACTCTGTGCGCCTACAGCTTTTGGTAAGACTGTCACCGCTGCTTCGCTGATCGCTCGGCGCAAGGTGAGTACGCTGGTACTGGTTCACCGCACCGAACTGTTGCGCCAGTGGCAGGAACGGTTGATCAGTTTCCTGGAACTTCCCAAGGAATGTCCAGGTGTCATTGGAGGCGGCAAGAAGAAGCTTTCCGGAAAGATCGACATCGCCGTAATGCAGTCATTGTTACGTAGGGAAGATCTGACGGAACTACTCGATAGCTATGGACAGATCATAGTCGACGAGTGCCATCATGTTTCGGCCTATTCTTTCGAGTCGATACTCAAACAGACCAAGGCTCGCTATGTGGTTGGCCTTACTGCCACGCCGGTTCGCCGCGACGGCCATCAGCCGATCCTCTTCATGCAGTGTGGGCCGATCCGCCACAGCGCCAACAGACCCGATACCGCTCCCACTCATCTGGAGGTGTGGCCGAACAATCTGCCTGCTCCAGAGATTCCGCCGGATTCACCCATTCAGGAGGTATTTCGCATTCTGACCAACGATGAAAATCGCAATCGTCGCATAGCTGCTGATGTATTGACCGCTTACCGAGAGGGCCGCAAGGTGTTGTTGCTGACTGAACGGATCGGGCATTTACCCCTGCTGCATGAAGCTTTGAAGGATGAAGTCGAACACTGCTATGTTCTGCACGGCCGCTTGTCGAGAAAACAGCGGACTGCCATTTTTACCGAACTGGAGAGTTTGGACGATACTTCCCCACGGGTGCTTCTCGCCACGGGCCGCCTGATTGGCGAAGGATTCGACCACCCGCCATTGGATACGCTGGTGCTGGGCATGCCGATTTCCTGGAAAGGAACACTGCAGTAGTACGCTGGCCGTCTGCACCGGGAACATGCCGACAAGCAGGATGTACGTATTTACGATTACGTCGAAAACGACCAGCCACAACTTGCCCGGATGTGGAACAAGCGTCAGCGTGGGTATCGAGCAATGGGCTATCTGATCAGGCCGCTGGATTCACATATCTTAGAGATTGGTACGAATCAAAAGTAGCAAAGGATGACGCAGGTCCGGAGTGCGTTCCAGGTGTTCCACCCTCTCCTGGGGTGGTGCCAAGGTGGTACCACCACCCTGAGAGCCCTTTATTCATGCGGTAGACAGCGGGTTCCCTTCGACAGGCTCAGGACAGGCGACTCCCGCCGCCTCCACCACTCGACGCACAAAAAGGCCGCCTCAGAATGAGGCAGGCCTTTTTGTTTGCTCGTGGCAGGCCACAAAGGCTTTTCGAGTGGCCCGTTTAAGTGACATGAGCGCGTCGTATGCCCTGAGCAAGTGAGGCCTGGTGATAGAGCCGAACGCGTCGAACGGGCACTCGATTCTGTTGCTCTAACCCACAAAAAGTCCAATCGTGGCTTTTTGCTCCACTTAAAAGTGAAAAATGTCATTGTCACTGTCCTTGCAAATCAATGACTTACATCTCCTGTCATTGATTTGGGCGCCCCACCCGGGGTGCGTTGATGACTTTTTGCGAAGTCATCAACGTTTAAGCTTCCCCCATCAGGCGAGACACTTCATGGGCTGCATTGAACTTGAATCCAAGCATCTGTTCATGGTTCTCCAGACCGTTTACATTGCTTTAGCCGGCTTCGCGCCGGTATGAGGTGTAGGTATAAAGATATAAATCGAGCATTACCACACTGACCTCGATAAGAACGGGAAATTGACCTGGAAGAAGTATCCAAATCCCTTCCCATCCCCAATGGAAAACCACCCTTCCTGGCTGGTTCGCCAGGAAGGGTGGTTCTTACCTATACTCACAACCTCCTAGTTTAGGCTGGACTATAAACGGTTTTTTGAGGCATATTGCAAAGGCAATTTGACGGTTTTCAAGGGGGTTGCGGACGGAATGCCACGTAATCCTCAGTTATGTTCTGGTCCACTTGGTGGTTTGCTCCGCAGGCAATATCTCGCTTTAGGTCAGTTGTTGGCGACCTGCTATTGATTTGTCACACATGTCTGACAGGGATCCTCGATACCGATAAAGGGTGAATTGGAAGGACTTGGAAAATTGGTTGGAACCTGGAATAGTTAATTTGAATCGACATTATGCCAAATAACAACAAAAAAAACATTATTTTGACCGGATTTATGGCCACCGGGAAGACCTCTGTTGGCAGAACCCTGGCATCGCAGATCGGCTATGATTTTGTCGACACCGACCATCTGATTGAATCAAAGATAGGCATGACCATCGCTGAATTCTTCCAGGAAAAGGGCGAAGCGGCTTTTCGAAAGATGGAGGCAGAACTTGCCCGGGAGCTTGCAGATAAAACCGGCCTGGTCATTGCCACCGGCGGTCGATTCATGCTGGATGGTGACAACGCAGCCGTACTGGGCAAAACCGGCAGGGTTTTCTGTCTCGTGGCGACACCGGAAGAGATCCTTGAACGCGCCGAGAGCGACAGCCATGTTCGCCCGCTGCTCCAAGTCCCGAATCCCCTTGAACACATTGTCGAATTGCTGCAGCAGCGTAAAAAAGGATACGGCCAGTTTACTCAATTTACCACGTCTGAAAGAAGTCCGGAAAGCGTTGCTGAAGAGATAGCAGGGATAATAGTGGGAAGCCAGGACGAAGAGGCCCATCTGTGTCCGCCTGATCCCTGATCTTTCCAAAAAGCACAACACCCCAACTTTTTTCTCAAGACCCAGCACCTTCGACTCCAACTGGAGTCCATCCCACAGTGCTTCGTCCGCAATAAAGTAGTCCCCTTGCTACGCCCGCCTTATAAATGCAACCTGGTATCACAGCGGATTGTTCCGCAAAGACCGGGATTAGGAATTACTCCCTGGATATTTCAAAAGAAAGGTCTTCCGTGCGGTGGACCACGCTCAGCTGGGGGCAGAGCAGATCGTGGTCAACTCCCCACCAAGTGCGTGATTGAACAGGTCTATTGGAAATATGCAGCAAAACAAGCCATCCTTGATTTGTGAATAATGCTTGGTACACTTTTACTTATTATGTTTAGGGCCGTTGGGGGAAACCGCGCCGCAGCCTTGGCGAAGGCGGGAGATGCCCATCCTGGATCACACCTACCTGTCTTTTTCTGTCCACATCGGTCTGTTGGTACCTGCCTGATCCCCTCGGCTCCAGGGTTTGATTGACTGGCTCTCTCCGGATATAATATTGATGACTTTGCAAAAAGTCATCAAAGCGCCCCGGGCGGGGCGCCCAAATCAATGACCGGAAATGTAACTCATTGATTTGTAAGGAAAGCGGAAACGACGCTTTTCGTTTTTAAGTGGAGCAAAAAGCCTATAATGGACTTTTTGCGACCCTGTCAATATTTGGATACCAATCACATCCCTGATCTTTAAGGAGCCCGCACCATGTCGATTATTCCGGGATACTCTCCCCCCGACTTTACAGCGTCGCACCTTGTCTTAGCCCCTGTCGTCAGCGTTGAGCCTGCGCCGGCCGACGGCGTCGTCCCCAGGCAGTTCCATGGCACATCAAACCACCCGGAATATCTGCATCTGGGCAACGGCCGTTGGCTGCTAGTCCCGGAAAACAGGATGGATGCTGTTCTTGTCATGAAGGGGGATGTGGTAGAAGCCGTGGAACCACGCAGGGTACGGCAGGGTGATCAGGTCGTGGTCGGCCGGACAGAAAGCGGGGAGGAGGGGATATATGTTCACGTCGGAGGGTTTGAGCAATCTTCGGCTGAAGCTGTCGACAAGTTCTCCTTTCGTACGCGTGGCACCCGTGAGACGCCGTTTTCCCGCAGCTATGATGAACTTTACAATGTACTGCGCCATGACCGCGACCACGGCCATATCGTCTGGGTCCTCGGACCGGCGGTCGCATTCGACAAAGACAGCCGTGATGCCATGCAGGGGCTGATCGAGAACGGCTATTGCCATGGCCTGCTGGCTGGGAACGCTCTGGCTACCCATGACCTTGAGGCGGCGTTCTTTCGCACCGGTCTTGGCCAGGACATCTACTCGCAGACCCTCAAGCCCCTCGGCCATTACAATCATCTCGATATCATCAACGAAGTCCGCCGCCGTGGTTCAATTGCGAAGACGATTGAAGAGCTTCAGCTCAAGGACGGGATCATTTATGCCTGCGAAAAGAAGAGAGTCCCCTATGTCCTTGCCGGTTCCATCCGTGATGATGGGCCGTTGCCGGAAGTCATTTCCGATGCTAACTCAGCTCAGGATGCCATGCGTGAGCATGCGCGCAAGGCAACGACCGTGGTTGCGTTGGCCACCCAGCTGCACTCCATTGCTTTTGGCAACATGGTGCCAAGTTACAAGGTGCTGCCGGATGGCGACGTACGGCCGGTCTTCTTCTACATTGTCGACATGACAGAATTCAGCGCTGACAAACTGGCAAACCGCGGCTCTGCCCAGGCGGTTGCTATCCTGACAAATGCTCAGGACTTTACGGTCAATCTCTGGAACAACCTCAAAGGATGAATAAAAAGATAAAAGCCAATTAACCGCCGAGGACGCGGAGGGACGCAGAGGGAATCTTGAATTTTGGATTTAAAATCTTGGATATGTGTATTTCCCTCTCCCTGTCTCTGACACCTGGAGTGAGGACGCGGCTTGCCACGTCGACTTGCAACGTCGTAGTGCCTGGAACGAAGACGGAAGCTGACTTGTGAGGGCATCGTGTCAAGGCGCAGTCACCATACTAGCGTGACGAAGACGGAAACCAAAAGCGACGCCCCAAAGCGAAGACGGGAGAGGCCATGAGCAAAGTCGTTCAGATAATCGGTGTTCCGATAGACCTCGGTCAATCGCAGCGTGGCGTAGATCTCGGCCCGGGTGCATTACGCTATGCTGGCCTGTCTGCTCGCCTGGAAGATCTCGGTTACGAAGTGCATGACTCGGGCAACCTGCCTGTCCCGGTGCGTGAATCCCTGGCGCATGAGCGCCCTCACCACTACCTGGCGACGATCAGCAACGTTTGTGAAGCGGCATGTGCTGCCGGCCGTCAGGCTGTCGAGGAGGGGCGAATCCCGGTCTTCCTCGGCGGCGATCATTCGATTTCCATCGGCACGATCGCAGGCGTCACATGGCAGGAGCCGGCTGGAGTCCTCTGGATTGACGCTCATGGCGATTTCCACAGTGACAAGTCGTCCCTGTCAGGAAACATCCATGGCATGTCACTGGCGGTTCTGCTTGGTGACGGTTACCCTGAACTGGTCGGGATAAGCAGGGCTCATACCAGATTGCAGGCGCAAGATGTCGTGATTGTCGGAGTACGGGATCTCGATGAAGGCGAACGGCAGCGTCTGCGTGACAGCGGCATGAGGGTCTTTACCATGCGCGACATCGATGAACGGGGGATGGGCGCAATTGCCAAGGAGTCACTTGAGACGCTGGGACACATCAAACGATTGCATGTCAGTATGGATATCGATGCCCTTGATCCGCAGATGGCGCCGGGCGCCGGCACCCTCGTGCCGGGTGGTTTGACCTACCGTGAGGCACAGCTCCTGATGGAGGTAGTCGCTGACTCCAGGCGCCTGAGTTCGCTGGATATCGTTGAGATCAACCCGATCCTGGACACTCACAACAAAACAGCTAAAATGGCGGTCGAACTGGCGGCCTCAGCCTTTGGCAAAAGCATCCTCTAGCCTCCCGTCCCCGCTGGGATCACGTAGAAGAGTACGGCCAGAAAATGCAGGATGCTGCCAGTCAGCACAAACCCGTGCCAGATTGCGTGATGATAGCGCAGCTTTTCCCAAGATGATTATCCCCGCTATAAAAGTGATAAACTCATACCAGTCGAGGAAAGAGCTGTCTTTAGGAAAAGGGTAGAAATGTATCTCAAAGAGAGCCCGCGCCTGCGGAAAATTGAAAATTGAGAATTTGAATCGCTGCTACCGCTCCGAATTCTCAATACTCAATTCGTAATTCTCAATTGACTTGTCCTCCGAATGCTTTCACCAACCGTCCAAGCGCTTCGTCCAGCATGGACCGTGGGCATGCGAAGTTAAGCCGCATGTGTTTATCCCCTCCGGGGCCGAAAGTGGGGCCGTGGTTAAGGGCCAGCCGCGCCTCTTCCTGAAAGCGGCGGACAATCTCTTTCATGGTAAGGCCGGTTCCCCAGAGATCCAGCCACGCCAGGTAGGTTCCGTCCAGCGGCATGGAAGTCACTCCCGGCAGACTTTCCCTGACCACACGATCCACCCGGTTCCGGTTACCCAGCAGATAATCCAGCAGTTCATCCAGCCACTGTTCACCATGTTTGTAGGCCGCTGTTGCCATCAGAGGTCCTAAACTGTTGGGACCGTAAATACCGCACCTGGACATCTGGAGTTGGAAACGGCGGCGCAAGGAGTCGTCGGAAATAATGACGTTGCCGGTCATGGCTCCGGCGAGATTGAAGGTCTTTGAGGCCGAGGTGCAGGTTATCACCCGGCTGGCGACCTCCGGTCCCAGGGAGGCGAGAACTGTGTGCGTGCAGCCCTCGTAAACCAGATCATGGTGGACCTCGTCGGAGATAATGAGGATGTCCCGCTCAAGGCAGAACTCGGCGATCGCCTCCAGCTCTGCCCTGGTCCACACACGGCCCCCTGGGTTGTGTGGACTGCACAGGATCAGCATGCGGGCAGCCGGGCCGGCCTGGTGATCCAGTTCTTCCAGGTCCATACGGTAACGGCCATCGATCCGCACCAGTGCATTGTTTATCACCTCGCGGCCGTTGGAGGTGACAGCACCGAAAAAGGGATAGTAGACCGGGGGCTGCACTATCACTTTATCGCCAGGTTCGCTGAACGCCTGGATCAGAAGGTTGACCGCGTTGACTATCCCGTGGGTGGTGGAGATCCAGTGGGGTTCTATCTTCCACCCGTGGCGGCGTTCCATCCAGTTCACGATGGTATTATGGTAAGAAACAAGGTTGCCGGAGTAGCCGTGGATACCGTGGTCGGCGGCGCTCCGGATCGCCTCGTTGACTTCAGGTGGGGGGAGAAACTCCATGTCGGCCACCCACATGGCGAGGCCGTCATCAGGAGACACTCCATACCTGTCTTCCATGCTGTCCCACTTGAGGCATTGGCTGCCACGACGGTCGATGATACTGTCGAAGTTGTAAACCATGGGGTATTTCTACGTCAGGGCAGGGGAAAATGCAATTATGGGGGGGAAAGAACGGTATGGAAGTATGGAGGTAAGGGAGTATGGGGGTGACGCAAAACGGAGAGAAACCGCCTGACAAGGAGAAGCTTTCGACTGGGCGACGGAGCGACTGGACGAAAAGACAAACCCTCAACATAATATACCACAGCCTGTCCTGAGCAAACGGAGTGCGTCGATGGGCACAGCCATTCTCAGGCCGCACCTCCAACCTGCGCCAAGGCTACGGCTGGCCGGCAGGGTTACACAGGGTAAGGTTTTTAGTTTGGGGGGAAACAACGGTTCCTGCAACAACGGTTAAAGCTGGTTTGCATAAGGGCCTTAACGTAGACTTACGCAGAGGAATAACAGAAGAAACGCTTGTACCAATCACTAATCACTAATCACAAGTCACAGTATCTCTTGAGATATGAGATTTGAGATCTGAGATCAAAAACCCCATGCTCGACCGTCTGAAAAAATGGGCACACAGTGTAAAGCGGGACATCCTAGCCCTATACTTGGCCGTCCGTGACCCCAGAGTGCCGTGGTATGCCAAGGTCCTGGCAGCGCTGGTGGCCGCTTACGCTCTGAGCCCCATCGATCCCATCCCCGATTTCATCCCTGTGCTCGGGTACCTTGACGAATTGATCGTGCTCCCGCTGGGTATCATGGCTGTCGTCAGGCTGATACCGGTCGAAGTAATGGCAGACCTGCGTTTGCAGGCTGAGGAACGGATGCTCACGCGGCCCCGGAGCATGGCAGGAGCCCTATTGATTGTTCTGCTATGGTTTGGTGTCGCGGCCTTTTTAGTGTGGATTATATTTACGCGCACAGCAATTTGAATACAATACTCGGTGTACCAGGCATTGGACTGAGACTTAGATTGAGTCTTAGGAGTCTGTCGGAGAACCTCATACGGTTCCTGGCGTCACTGGAAGACGCCTCATGTTCGGCTCGCTCCAGACATGCCGAACTCTCACCTGTTAAAACGGGGGTTGCCTTCTCTCAGTACCACCTTGGAGCCGTCCTTTTCCAGGGTTGGACTGGTATCAACCACTGAGACTCTATCTCCGAAACTAACGGCTATTTTTGATTTTCTCCTCATGAACCAATTAAATGGATCATCATAAGCGTGATCGCCCGGATCCCTCTCGTAATGGTATCTGTAGGTGTAGGTTCCCTTGGTGGCGTTTTGGGACCACCTCAGGGACTCATGGGGTTTACCGTCCAGGACGATGTTGATCGTACCCAGGTTGACCAGGGTTCTCCGTTCGACGGTGAAGTTCAGTATGTCGATCGTTTTCGGCTCTTTGTAACCTGGGCGGTCATTGCGTTTTCTCGTCAGGCTGTATTCCCCGCCCGGCAGGCTCTGAAAGAAAAACCCGTTACGATTGGGACGGATGAGGAATCTTTTACCATCTTTCACCCTCAGGAGCCTGAAACCGGGGAATTCGACGTTGTCTATCCCTTGCTCGTGCAGCCGACTACTGTTGTGAAAATAACCCGGGAATTCCCTCAGCGTACCTGTCATACGGCCGATGACATAGGACTCGCTGGCAGATTGAGCCGCGCTGGGAGTCAAACCCAAGGCGAGAAACACGATGATCGTGAAAAAAGCGATCCGCTTCAAAACCTACACCTGTCTTCCTGTCTGATCCTCCATGCCGATAAAAGTACTTCCCTACTTAATAATATAACCTGTTTGGCATCCCAGTGCCTTAAAGGCCGGTAACCAATTCAATCATAGCGCATGCCGTGGGACAGGGCTCCCCCAACTCCCCCAACTCCCCCAGCTCCCATTGTCATATATTGGGACTTGATACCAGGAGTCTACCGGAGAATACGCACAGACTCCTGGATATAGTTTTTAAGAAGTGTCACTTAGCCCGAAAGGGGAAAATAAGTGGAATATTGGGTAAATCACTACGTTGATTCACCGGTTAAATACCCATGTTTCCAGAAATGAAAAAAGAGCTTTCCGAAAAACGCACAGTCACGCCGCCTGTCCCGCCTGCCTTGCTTGTCCGTCGTCTTGTCCGCCATAGCTTCAGCGACGGCGGAAGCTCGTCAGAGCGAAGTCGGAAGCCTGTCGCCTGCCCTGAGCTTAGTCGAAGGGAAGGGAGCTTAGTCGAAGGGCCGAAGGGTTGGCGTGATCGAGGTTGTCCGACGCGCTGCCGGGAACTGATTTACTCAACTCTGGATGATCTTGAAAATTTGGTTCTTCCGGACAATGCGTACCTGGTTGCTCTCATCTCGTGCGCAGTTCCTGCAGAAGCGGTTGAAAGCATTAACGCAGAGTTACGCAGAGGCGGCCCGCTGGTAGGCCGCATGTCCCGCAGAGTTTCACAGTCAGGTCTTAGAAAAAACCGGATCCAGGGGTTCAACCGCGGCCCTCTGCGACAGCGCCAGGAAGGTGGCGCTACCTGCGGCCCTCTGCGTTAAGGCTTTAATTACCTGGGAGCCTGTCGAAGAATCTCATTAGGCTCCAGGTACTCATTTCCTGGATGAGCCGAAAATTTAATCCGGTTACGACAGATCTCGCAGATCGAAGCATCCCGTAGTGGTTTTGTTCGACTCATCCAGCAAAGTCCGGGCTTGACACGCAAATTCTGTCTCACCCTTTTTATTTATCGTGCTCCATCAAGCTGTTGATTTTTTTGGATTTTTGTATGCAGGCCCATATGGTATGGGCTTTGCGAAGACTAGCTGTGTGTTCATGAAACTGTGGGAAGGAGGGGGGGACCAGGAAGGTGATGTTTTCGCAACTGTCCGATGCGTTAATACAACTGGAATGGGTTTCGTAAGAGAGGTTGATCATGGAACTGAAGCCGATGGATTATATTTATTTTGTTCTGTTTGGGTTTGCGCTCGGTGCATTTATGAAGCTGACTCTCCTGCTCTGGGTTCAGGTCGCGAGAAAGTTCTACTTGGAGGGGTTCAACGGCTTTAAGGATCTATTAAAGCCATCTCTGAAGAGATCTCGATGCGAGTGGAAGACCCACGAGTGGAGGACCCTGACGTTCGAGATCCTCCGGCGGTATGGATGGTGAGACCGGGGGCGATGCTAGGAAGCTGAAACGATCCAATATCCAAGAACCAAGATCCAAGAAAGGGATGCCCCGAAAAAGTAAATTTTCCCAAAAATGGATCAAGCGCTTGATCGTTCTGGACCTTGGATTTCTTGTCCGTCATAGCTGAGCGATAGGCGTTAGCGACGGCGGATAGATCTTGGATCAGGCAAAAAAACAGGGGCCTTCCGGCCCCTGACTGTTTTTCTGAGATCTGAGATTTGAGATCTGAGATTAAATCATCCCCCGAACGCAACAGTTTTTCCGTTATGTATCAACACCCTGTTTTCAGCATGCATGGCGACGGCTCTGGCGAGAACCACCTTCTCGATGTCCTCTCCCTTTCTTTTCAGGGTCTCAACGTTGTCACGGTGGGTGACCGTTACTACGTCCTGGTAGATGATGGGGCCCTGGTCCAGTTCCTCTGTCACGTAGTGGCTCGTGGCGCCGATGATCTTGACGCCTCTTTTGAAAGCCTGCAGATACGGGTCGGCGCCGATGAAAGCCGGGAGGAAGGAGTGGTGGATGTTGATGATGCTGTTGCGGTACGCGGTGACGAACTTGTGTGTCAGGATCTGCATGTAGCGTGCAAGGATAACGGTGTCCACGTTCTCTTTCTTGAGGATCTCAAGGGCCTGATCCTCCTGCTCTCTTTTGGTTTCCTTGGTCACTGGAAGGTAGTGGAACGGGATGTTGTAGTAGCCCGCCATGTCCTTCAGGTCTTCGTGGTTGCTGATGATGCAGGGGATGTTCACGGCAAGCTGTTGGCTGCGCCAGCGGTAGAGAAGGTCCAACAGGCAATGCCCTTGTTTCGAGACCATGATGGCAATAGTTTTTTTCCTGTCGGAGAAGAAAAGCCGGTTAGCCATGCCTAAGCGCCAGCAGACCTTGCTGAACTCCTCGTCAAGATTCTCCCGCAGGATCTCGAATCCATCCATGTCCCAGCGGATCCGCATGAAGAACATGTCCTCCACCGGGTCAGTGTGCTGGTCCAGGTAGATGATATTGCCGCCGTGATCGAAGATCCAGTTCGTGATGGTGGCGATGATCCCCTTTGTGTCCTTGCCCTGGATCAGCGCTGTTACTTTGGGAGCCCCATTGGGAACCTCAATTTCGCTCATGGTACGTTACCTCGTTCGGATCGTTTTTAATTAGAATGAATTTCTACCCTTCATACCCCTGAAAACTATCGTAGTCTAAAGAAATAATTTTAAAGGTCAATAGGGGAAAAGGCAGACGCGGCGAAACGGTGACTGGGCGACCTGGCGAAAGAGCAGGATCCAACGCTGGAAACACGGAGTTCGTCCTTCGACAAGCTTCCGACTTCGCTCAATAGGAGCTTCCGACTTCGCTCTTTGAGCTACGATGGACAAGTCGACGGACAGGCAGGGCAGGCAGCCGAAAAGCAGGGTAAAAATTTGAGATCTGAGATGTGAGATTTGAGATTATCGACCGGTCACGAGTCACGGCTTTTTTCATGAACCACCGGTTCCGGGTATGTGTGGGAGAATGACGACCAGACGACGTAGACGGCCAGACGATGTATATGTTAAACAGTATCGAAGCTGAACGTTTCGACAGCTGATTGGTGACACTCCCCATCAACTATCCTGATGTCCTGAAATCGGATGGATATCCAGCCGGGTGATGCTTTCCATCTTCCGCTACCGGTTAAGCACAAACGCACTGGCCCCATAATTAGCGTAAGGAGCCAAAACACCATGGAAAAAAGAGAAAGGCCGAGGATTCTTATCGCGTTGGCGATCACCTACGAATCGGGAGACGATTTTCTGTCCAGTTTCCTGACCGATATCAGCGGAGGAGGAGTGTTTATAGGAACCACCAAACCTATGGAGATAAGCACTCGACTCCAGGTCTGTTTTCACATCCCTGGAATAAGTGATTCCATGTTGGTAACCGGGACCGTTGTCTGGGTCAGGAATCTCGAGAGCAGTGACAATCCCGGGATGGGTGTCCGTTTCGACGAGATGGAGCCGGGTGATCGCGAGAGGCTGGACCATTTTCTTGCAGAGCATGAGGGGGGGTAGGGGCAGTGCGAAGTGCGTGGTGCGGAGTGCGGGAAAGTTAGAACGTAAATGCAGAAGAAAACCTTCGACTGAGCGACTTGGCGAAAGAACAAAATCATAGCTGACCCACCACAAGAGGCACACAACTCATGAATCCTGCTCGATGGATTTTTTACTATCCATCAACGTGAAACTTCAAACCTTCATTAATGATTATTTCTATGCTAACTTCCCCTCTCTGCTAGCGTTGTAATCCGACTTATACCCTTGCTGTACAAGAGGATTTCAGGTGGTTGATTCGGGAGGAAAGTGTTGAAGATCACTCAGGAACTTGTTGATCATGTGGCGCGTCTGGCCAGGCTGGACCTTACCGGAGATGAGGCTGTCAGAATGCAGGCTCAGCTCGGGGACATTCTGGGCTACATTGGTCTTCTTGATGAACTTGATCTGTCCGATGTACCGCCGACTTCCCACGTGATCGATATGGTCAACATCATGCGGGACGATGAGGTGAAACCTTCCCTGCCGCTGGAAAAAGGCCTTGCCAACGCCCCGGCGAGGGAAGGGACGGCCTTTAAAGTCCCAAGGATAATAGAAGGATAAAAGCTGAAGGTGGAAAGTGGAAAGTGGAAAATGGAAGGTGGAAATATATCTAAATTATTCATCGCTCCTCACCCCTGATTAGACTCGAGATATTGAGTTACCGAAGGGCTTCCCTATTTCTCCTTCCGAAATTTCGGAGGATAATCAATGAGTACTCAGAGAATAGCAGCATTGGAAGGACGTATCACAGATGTCATGCACCATGTGGCCGCATATGAAAATGTGGAAGTATCCAAAGTCCTGGAACTCCTGGCCTCCGGCCAGGTGGCCATCCCGGCTAATCCCCGACACAAGTCCCTCGAGCCTCGCGGTGTGGGCGGACCCCTTACGGTCAAGGTCAATGCCAACATAGGGACCAGCCTGGCGTGTAACGACCCGGAGTTGGAGCTGAAAAAGCTGGACGCAGCCATCCAGGCCGGGGCCGATGCCGTTATGGACCTGTCCACGGGCGGGGACATGGATGAGCTGCGAAGGGAAATTGTCAAGCGGTCCACCATCCCGGTGGGGACGGTGCCTTTTTACGACGCAGCTATCCGTGCGTATGAGTCCAAAGGGGACCCGACCCTCCTGACTGGCGACGACATGATAGATGCTGTCAGGCGCCACGCCGAGGACGGGGTCGACTTTGTCACCGTACATTGCGGCGTTACCCGGTCAGCTGTGGAAACAGTGCGTAAAACAGGAAGAGTGACGCGTATCGTCAGCCGGGGAGGGTCCATGCTGGCCGCCTGGATGGAAAGAGAGGGGAAGGAGAACCCCCTTTACGAAAGGTACGACGAACTGATGGAGATACTGCGCGAGCATGACGTTACCATCAGCCTCGGAGACGGCCTCAGGCCGGGCTGCATCGCGGATGCCACCGACCCGGCTCAGTTGGAGGAGTTGGTTGTCCTGGGTGAACTGACCAAGCGAGCATGGGACGCGGGTGTCCAGGTCATCGTCGAGGGGCCTGGCCACGTTCCGCTCCACCAGATACATGCCAATGTAGTCCTTCAAAAGCGACTTTGTCATGGTGCCCCCTTCTACATCCTTGGCCCCCTTGTTACCGATATAGGCGCCGGTTATGATCACATTACCGGGGCTATCGGCGGTGCTATTGCTGGAATGGCGGGGGCCGATTTTCTCTGCTACGTTACCCCGGCTGAACACCTTTCCCTGCCGGATACGGACGACGTGAGGAGGGGCGTCATGGCCTCGAGGATCGCTGCCCACGCCGTGGATATCTCTCGGGGCAACAAGGCAGCCTGGGAGCGTGATCTCGCCATGTCGAAGTGCCGCGCCTCCCTGGACTGGGAAGGACAGATCGCCCACGCTCTGGACCCGGTGGAGGCGAGGGCGAGGCTGGGTGAGAAGATTCAGAAGGATGGGGAATGTACAATGTGCGACAAGCTTTGTGCGATGAAAGTATTTAGCTGAAATGCAGAAGCCAGTAGGCAGAAGCCAGAATCCAGGAGGACTGAAACACAGCGCTACTCTTCTGGATTCTGTATTCTGGATTCTGGATTCCTATTACCATCGAGTAAAGAGATGAAATTATTTTCCAAAACGATCCACGAACTCCACGAGATGCTCAAGTCCGGGGAAACGACCTCTTCCGAGCTTACCGAGAGCGTCTATTCACGGATCGACGAGGTGGAGGAGAAGGTCCATTCCTATCTCACACTGACCCGGGAACAGGCCATGGAGGCGGCCGGGAAGGCGGACGACCGTTTTCGAGCGGGCGATTCTCTTGGTGCCTTGGACGGTATCCCTGTTGGAGTCAAGGATATTTTCCTTACCGAAGGGGTGAGGACCACCGCCGGTTCAAAGATCCTGGACAATTTTACGGCCCCCTACGATGGGACGGTCATCTCCCGTATCCGCGAGGCGGGAGCCGTGATCACTGGAAAACTGAACATGGACGAGTTCGCCATGGGGTCGTCCACAGAAAACAGCGGTTTCTTCCCAACCTATAATCCCTGGGACACGAAGAGGGTTCCCGGAGGCTCCTCCGGAGGTTCGGCTGTCGCTGTTGCTGCGGGGGAGGCTATCTGCACCCTCGGCACCGACACTGGGGGGTCCATACGTCAGCCGGCTTCCCACTGCGGTGTTGTTGGTATGAAACCAACCTACGGCAGGGTCAGCCGTTATGGTGTTATCGCCTTCGCCTCCTCTTTGGACCAGGTGGGGCCCCTCACCCGGGATGTCACCGACTGCGCCATCCTGCTCAAGACCATCGCCGGCCAAGATCCGGCAGACAGCACTTCGGCCGACATCCCGGTACCCGATTACCCCTCCCTGCTCGACGGTGATGTTAAAGGTATGACCATAGGGTTGCCGGATGAATATTTCGGGGAAGGTATTGAACCGGAAGTGGAGGAGTTGGTGCGCCAAGCCGGAGCAGCTCTCGAGGTCAGGGGTGCGAAACTGGTCCCGGTCTCCCTCCCCAGTACGAAATACGCTGTGGCAACTTATTATATTATCGCACCGGCGGAGGCCTCCTCGAACCTCGCTCGCTACGACGGAGTCAGGTACGGGGTGCGGGCAACGGATGCCGATGGGCTCATAGAGATGTACTGCAAGACCAGGAGCCGGGGCTTCGGCCCGGAGGTCAAGAGGCGGATCATGCTGGGCACATTTGCCCTCTCCGCGGGTTACTACGATGCCTACTACGGCAAATCCCAGCGGGTAAGGACCATGATCAGAAGGGAGATGGACGAAGCCTTCACGAAAGCAGATGTGCTTCTCTCCCCCACAGCCCCCACGCCTGCTTTTCCCCTCGATGACAAGATTGACGACCCGCTGCAGATGTACCTCTCAGATATCTGCACCATACCAGTGAACATCGCGGGCAACGCCGCCCTGTCGGTACCCTGTGGGGTGACGAAGGAGGGACTCCCGGTGGGGGTCCAGCTCATTGGGCCTGCGTTTAAAGAAGATATTCTACTCAATGTTGCATATGCCTACGAACAGGAACGGGGGGAGTTGCCGGAGTGCCCGCTGTAAGAACCGGAGGGGGAGAGAGGGAGAGTGGGGGAGGGGGAGAAAAACCTCTATAACCCAAAACCCCTCAACCTGAAACCAGGAACAC
>Ga0209976_10000758_pt1 | contig 19939 bp, 31 predicted proteins | sample SumtaG_FD_182806 | JGI IMG/M metagenome (GOLD analysis project Ga0209976, IMG submission 182806) | Deep subsurface microbial communities from Indian Ocean to uncover new lineages of life (NeLLi) - Sumatra_00157 metaG (SPAdes) (version 2) | ecosystem: Environmental > Aquatic > Marine > Oceanic >...
ACTATAATTTCTTTTGCTGTCCATCCCAGTTGGGATAAGTTTTCCTTGAACTTCTTCCCACCATCCAATTCTTTTACTTGCAGGATCTTTTTTATCTTTCTTTATTTTTAAGAAGTAAAATATAAGTGCGCCCACCCCAATTATGACAATTAAAATCATAAAATAAGAAAGAATTTTATCTGCAAGGTTTCCAATATTAATTCCAACTCCAAAATCTGATAAATTTATCCCCGCCATTAAACAGATTAAAGAAATTACTATTTATAAACCTATTTTAAAAGAAAAGAATTTTATGTTTAAGTAAATCCACCAGGTCCATCTTCACCTTTCTTTCCACCGCCCATGAACGCTTTCCAGAAGAACAAGAATACTGCTACCAATATAATTAAGGTGATTGCAATTCCAAGAGTTGTAAACTGAGTTCCCGATTGAGTGGCGTAATTACCGATCGCTCTTAACGAATCGTTCTGAACTTGGTTTGTGACTATTTCTACTTCGGATTTTCTAACTACTGAGTAGGTAACATTTGTTAAATTCCATCCCCCAGTTACATTTCCAAACGTTCCATTGTTTGAAAAAATCTGATAATCTGTTCCCTCGACTAAGGTGTTATTTTGTGCTGTTGGGCCGAGTGTAGTGTTGTAAATCACAGTTGCATTCCAACTCACAAAATTAATATTTGTATTATCATTTATTGTTGAAATCCCAGTTATAAGATTTATACTTATGCTTTCATTAGTCACGGTTGTTGTTACGTCCTCAAGAGGCACACTTCCAAGACTTCCGAAGATAAATGTCATAATTTGCATTCCAAATAAAACTGCAAGTAAGATGAATCCAATTAAGGCAAATTCTCGAATGTTTTTTGATGTATCTGATCCCATTTTTTTTGTTTTTTTGTTTTGATAATAAATAAAAATAAAAATAAATTAAATTTGTTTACTCCTAGGCGAATCCACCAGGTCCACTCTTACCATCCTTTCCACCGCCCATGAACGCTTTCCAGAAGAATAAGAATACTGCTACTAACACTATTAATGTTATAGCGATTCCAAGAGTTGTAAACTGAGTTCCCGATTGTGTGGCGTAATTACCGATCGCTCTTAACGAATCGTTCTGAACCTGTTGACTTACATTGAAGGCTTCAGATCCCGCAGTTAGGCCAGAATTTTCAGGACCGAGATTACCGAAGATGAATGTCATAATTTGCATTCCAAATAGAACTGCAAGTAAGATGAATCCAATTAAGGCAAATTCTCTAATACTGTCTTGACTTTTTCCCATGCACATCACCTCCCTCTATTTGTATATTGACCATACGAAATCAAGAACTGGTTTTTACTTATAAACCCTTGTAAACAATGTTTACAATGAATTATTATTTTGATTTGTAAACATATTTGAAATGTTTAGATTCTTTGCACACCTTCCGAAGAACTTCGCCATATTTAGATAAAACTTTCAAAGCCCTTCTAACATTTCGAGGATCATGCTTTAATTTTTCAGATATCTCATAAGAATCAATCCAATCATTATTTTTCTCTAAAAGTTTTATCACTTCTTGTTGACCCATTTAATTATGAACGCTCCCTCTTTATTTTGCATTTCTTGCAATTGCACCTGGTCATTCCAAAAGGATCTGCATAACAAAATTCCTCTTCTTGAAAAAGAGTTTTTTGAGTTCCCTCTTCGATATCCTTTCTTTTTTTTTCTTCTAAAACTTGTTTTTCCATTATTATAAATGTGGGATCTCGTGTGCATATTTACTACACTTTATTTCAGTCATTGACTAACCCCACCCATGACTATTAATTAACTTCTTCACCTGGAGACTCATAAGTTATTCCTTCTTCGTAAAATTCGTCGTCGTTATACTTATTTTCATTATGTTGGATTGATCTCTTTGATCTTGTGATTGTTTCAAAGGAAGGCATTTTGGATAAGTCTTTATAATTGATCCAGATATTAAACTCTAACTTCCTTAGGGTCTGAATAATTAACCAAGTATCACTCTTTCTGCAACGCACATCTTCTTTTAAAAGATTCTCAACTATTTCTTTAACTTTTTGCATTTATTTTCCCTCCGTCTATTTCCTCAAATACGAATTTCATTTTATGCTTGTTTTGTTAATCCTCCTATAACGAACAAAAATATAAACATTACCAATGTAATAACAATTAAAAAAATAATCTTTTCTTTAATTGTGAATAATTCAAACATTCTTCCACCCCAGCCATCGTAAAGCCATATAAATAAAAATACATAAACTAATGTAATCAAACCAAACCAACCACCAATTTCAAATGCTTGTGAAAAATTAAAAGTCATTCTTTTTTCTCCTTTCCGTTTAAATTCTGTTTTGCGAAATCTTCTTCCAATTCTTTTGATAATGTTCTCATTTATATTTTAAACCCCCCTTCTGTTTTTTTCGGCCATGGCCTCGAAAATAAGTTGCATTGGAGGAATTCCCAACCTTATTGCTTGGTTTTTTGCGATAACTTCTGCGTCGTGGTTTCGGCCTTCGGAAAGAATCCTCACAATATTTGTGATCACTTCTGGTTTTCTTTCTTGTTTTACTTTTCTCCAAGCTTCAACCTTTTCCATATTGTCCATAATTATATTTTCTTTTTGTTCTAGTTCTCGGAGATCATTTTTCAATAATTTTTTATTTGATTTTATCCTCTTTAAATTCTTTAATGGATTTATATTTTCATCCCAGGAGTTGACAAGAAATTCTACGAATTCGCTTTGACTCATTCCATTAATACTTGATCCATCGACGATTAAATGTATAACATCCTTATCTAAGTTAAACATTTTGTGTTCAGAGTTTTCTTTGGCTTTCATTTTTTATTTTATATTGTGTTTTAATAAATGTTTTCTTAGTTGATCTTCAAAACTTCCCCGTGGATGGGCCGTTAACTGTTGAGGATAATCTTTAATAATTTCCTCAATCTTTGGATTTGATTTTGGTTTTGCAATTACTTCTTCTTTTACTTTTTTTTCTTTGGCTTTCATTTTAATTGGGATGGTCCCGCCAGTTTTGTTTCCGAAATAGCGTCATAGAATCGATAAGTCGATTCGACTACATTCCGAAAGTTTGTCTGGCGAGTATTAAATTTTTTTATCATTTTTCTTTTGCCTGGTTTTTAATAAGAAAGTGTATTAATACCATTGAGATTCCCCAAGAAATTATGGCCAGGAGAAAAAACAAAATGCCTTTTTTTGAAAAAGAAAGCTCAATAGCCCCGAGGAAAGCTAACCAACCGATTGCTAAAAAAACTACCATGAAGAAAAACATTGTTTCTTTAAATATTTGTTTCATTTTTTTCCCTCTTTAGCGAAATTTATTGGTTCATCAAGGATTAACCATGCTTCCATCACGAATAAAAAACCTATTAATACTTCTCTCCAAAATGAGAGATCCATTAATAGAAATGCGATTACCCCAACCATAACTCCCAAAGTGTAGTTTAAAATTTTATTGATTTTCATTTCTTATTCTCCACACCCAGAGCCTTTGTATTTTTCTGGATTAGTTTTATGAAAAGATATGCAAGAGCAAAAATCCCTAAGGAAATTAAGATCCTCACCCAAACATTCATTTCTTTTTCTCCTGGTAATCCAACACAACATAACTTTCTTTACAAGGTTTGCATTTAAATAATGCGTCCTTATGTTCTTTCCGATAAGCTAAGTTGGAAGTGTTGATAATTGAATCAAACTTCATTGGAGATCCACATTTCGGACAACCTTTCTGTTCAGTCTTCCGAACATATTCTTTGTAGGCCATGATTTTATTTGAAGGTTTATTCTTTGATTTCTTTTTCCATTTATTAAAACCATAAATCATTATTCCGATTGTTAAAATTGTTCCAACAATAATAAACTTATTTTTGAATTGTGGAAGTCCACTTCCCACAGCAAACAAAATCGCCATCACTAAAAGATAAGAAAGAAAGATTTTCATATCTTTTGGTTGTTTTGAAATAATCATTATTATACTTTCCTCCTGCTTTCTTTTTTATAAATCTCTACTGTGTAAATTGTAGATCCAATCCATGTCGTAGCTAAAGATAAAATATTAAAATGCCCACCATATTTAAAAAGAAGGATTGAAATAACAATTGTTAAAGATCCAATTGACAATAATTTAATATCTTTTTTACTTATCATCCAAACACCTCATCTAAAACTTTGTCTCGCAATCTCTTATTAAGTTGTTGTTGAGTTTCTTCATGCTTTGTTAATTTAAGAAAGTTATTTAAACTCTGGTTTCCAACTTGGGGGTTTACATTGATCCTCATATAAATTTCTCTCCTGCGAGTTGGTTTATTTTTTCTATTTGCATTGGAAGTAATCCAATCTCTTTAACTAACCTAATAAATTCTTTTACTTTTGAAGCTCTCAGATAACTTGGGTTTCCACCATACTTTTTAATATGCTCACTCAAATTAAACTCTGTCATTGTTTCAACTCCTTTATTTTATCTAGCAATCTGTTAAGCACTTCCTCATAACTCTCTCTCATGAAGATCTTAAAACTCTTCAATCTCTTGAGAGTTTTTTTACTTATTTGGATTGTTGTTTTATCTTTCTTTTTCATTGTATATAACAGAAGTATAATGGGTATATAAACCTTTCGCTTTCTTCTATTATTATTATTATTATTATTATATAGTATATATTATATATATAGTAATATATACAATGTATATCATCGAAATTGCAAAATCCAAATCTCTTAAAAAAATGAACAATCAGTATCGATAAAGCCAAATCCTAATTCTAATAATAAATTCTTCGGACTATATATATAGTGTAGTGCATTATATATCTTTGTCTTAAAAAGGTTTCCTCCCCCCTCACACTCCCCCCACTTTCCAAAAAGGTTTGGCCGAATAGACAATTGAAACTATTTGGATTTTGTTTTAGGTCCTTCTTTTTTCAAACGCGGAGCGTTTGAAGTGAGACAAAGCGAAGCTTTGGCGATTTATCTGGGCCTTGAATTCCGGATAAATTAAAAGACAAATCGTATGGCTCTGCTTATACGATTTCCAAAGGCAAGGTTAAGGGGGAAAAGTGGGGTTAGGCTAGACTTCATCTTTTAATATAAAGTTGCTTAGAATCGTTCTATGGCCCTATTTCTTGAAGAACCAGATCATCATAAAGACTACTGTTACAGCAAAGATATAAAGGAAAACGTCAGACTGAACCATTGGGATTCCATCTGCATTTTGAATAAGAGTTCCAATAGTGGCCAGGATAAAAGTTACAAGAGAACTCACTCCAAAACTGCTTATGATATCTGGCTTCGCTTGGAGATCTTCTTTCTCTCGATTGTAAAGGATCAAAGTGAGAGTTATAAAAATTACTACTAAAACAAGCAACCAGAAATAATAAAAACAACCCGTGGGCCAAACTAAGAAATCTCCTACTGATGTTAAACCTGTTAGTGAATTGCACATAGCCATTTTGATTTATCCTCCGAATTTATAAACAATCCAAAGTGAAATTATGACGGTGATTGTTAATAATGAAACTATCATTGCTGTAATTGTTGGATCGATTCCAAGAACAACTAATGGAAGTTTAATAACAATTGTGAAGATCGCGAAGATTACATTTGAGAAAGTCTTTCCCGCAGAAACTATGGTGAATAAAACTATTGATCCAAAGCCAGTCTTAGGTTTTTCAGAAGAGAAAGTGCTGTATTGAGTTGAACTTACTCCTTCGAGTGCGCCAATCGTATCATTCAACCCTCCAAAAGAAGAATTGAATAAAGCGTCATTGATTAAGGGTTGACTTGCATTATTATCTCCCTGGACAAGAATCACTATACTAAACAAGGCCAAGGCAACTAAACCAATCCATGCAAGATTTCCAAAGAGATTTTCAAACTTAACCATTATTGAGGCCTCTCACTATTTAATTTCCAAATTCCAACAAGCACAATTATCAAGATCCAAACTCCCGCAGATCCAAGCCCAATAATACTTCCGCTTGTAATTCCCAAAGCAATTGCACCAATGAAACTAATAAGCAAACCTAATAACACTTCTGTTTTATCCTTGAAGACTAATACTAATGATAGTGTTAAGAAAAACCAAAGAACAAAACCCAAATTCCCATACTTAGATGAATCTAAGCTAGTGTTTGATTGAACCACTAAAACTCCATCTGCGAAAACAGTTGTTTCTAAAAAAGTGTCATCAAGGTTTGAGGGAATACTACAAGAAAGAGTTCCGCTTGACGAAGTGATTGTGTTATTGCATAATGTCGAGTTTCCAAATATATCTTTTCTTTCAACAGACATGAACACCGTCGAAGGAGTTCCGTCAGTTGTGGAGAAACTGAAACTCATTGTCCTTGTATCATTATTAAAACTTGGAACAGATTCAAAGAGCAATCCAAGTTCTTCGTCATAATTAAAAGTAACGAGACCCGAAGGCGTAACCTCTAAAACAATTACACAGTCTCCAATTGTAAAATCTGTGCAAAAGGCAATAATGTTATTGAAGCTTCCTAATAAAACATTGTCTTTAATTGCACGGAGATTATAAACAACATCATTCCTCACGAAGTGGCCCACAGTTTGCCCATTGGAATCTGTCTTAGGCAACTCAACCGTTTTAAAAGTATTATTCTCTGAAATGTATTGACGATCAATGAAGATTAAAGCGTCTTCAATAAATTGGAAATCCTCTCCTTTGAAAGTTATTAAGAACTCTGTGGAATCTGATAAATTCAAATCAAAAAGATTTATGTCTTGCCTTAAAGTAGAACTGTTTACAACAAATTTTACAATATTAAAATATTCTATTGCACTTGTAGGATTTTCATATCTTACTACAACGTCCATAAAATAATTAGAAGAAGATGTTAAATTTACATTTAAACATATTCTTGTAGGGTTTACGTTTGAAATTTCTGAATGGGAAATTACTATTTGCGATTCATCCCCTGAAAATAAATCCATGGCTGTTTCTATTGTTACATTATTTAATTGAACTTGTGTTTCTTCATCCAATAATGTGAAGTTTAAAATCTCATTTGTGAAAACCCCACAATTATCCGCGTCTAAATTATTAACTGTTTGATTATTGGAAGTCAAATTAATGTTTGTTGAATCTGAAAGGATTATATTCCAAAAGAAAGTTAGGTTTAAATCTTGTTCTAAACTAGGGACTACAAGATTTAATTTTCTTAAAACTACAATGTCTCCTATCGGAAAAATGTCTCCCCCTTCTGAACTTCCATTATAAAAAAGATTAGCTTGTGAGATAGTCAAACCAGTTCCAAGTTTTCCGACGGCGAAATAATCTTCTAAATTTCCTTCTGTTGTATCATTATTAAAAGTTTGGTTTAATTCTAAAAATTTAAAATCCCAACTTGTAAAACTGCTCCCTATATTTCCAAAACTATCATTTGCATAAATTGTTAAATTATCAAATTCTAATTGATAACTAAAATTAGTATTAGTTTTTGTTGCATTTATGCAAGAAACCGTTGCATTTGTATTATTATAATCTAATAAACAAGTATCTAAAGAAGAAAAATCATCCGTTACTGTAAAATTTAAAGTAATATTTTTATTTTGATACAATAAATCAATATTTCCTACTGGTGATTCAATAACTATATTGGGCATGGTTGAATCTATTGTTAAAGTTCTTTCTGTTCCATTTACACAGCCATTTACATTACAACTTTCATAATTCCATGTATGTATTCCATTAGATAAAATCTTTGTAAAAATATAATTTCCTAAAATTCCAGTAGTATTTGTTTCGTTATAAACATCATTAATTATTAAACTTACATTTGTGGGAATGTTCGCTAAGATAGTTCCATTAAAAGTTATGGTTGGACTCGTTGCATTAAAATGATCTATTGGAGAGTTTAATGAAACAAATGGTGTTAAGATAGGAGTTAAATATCTAATTATTATAATACCGTTTCCCCCTCTTGAGGGAAATTCTCCGCCTGTTAATACTCCTCCGCCTCCGCCTCCGCCCGTTCCATTAACCCCCGCTGTTGATGGACTTGCTTCAAAGTTTCCCCCTAGACCTCCGCCACCAAGGCCATTTTCTCCGCCTGTTAATCCTCCACCGCCTCCGCCACCAGAATAATAAAGGGGTGTTCCATTGAAAATTAAATGTGTTGTTCCGTTACCGCCTCCGCCTGCGACGCCTACATTTCCATCTACTCCTACGGTGCTAAATCCGCCTCCTCCTGCACCGCTACCTGAACCTCCATCGCCTCCACTGTTTCCTTGTCCTGCCGTTTCTGATCCTGGAGAACCGCTAACTTGTGCGCCACCGCCACTTGAACCACCATCAAATCCTACATTTCCATTATAACTTCCTCCTCCTCCTCCACCGACGGCAGTAGTTCCATTGAAAACAGAATCTAAGCCACTTCGGCCATTCGTTAATCCTACTCTTCCTGGATTCCCTCCAAGTCCAACGGTAACAGTATAATTTCCTGCTGTTACATTACGAGAACCATTAAAAATTAATCCTCCTGCACCGCCTCCGCCTCCGCCAAAACCAAGACCTCCGCCTCCGCCTCCTGCAACAATTAATACTGAGGTGTTTAAAGTATCTCCAGTTAAATTAAAATATCCGCTAGAAGTAAATGTGACAACTGTATAATCTCCGTCGATAGTTTGTGAACCGCTTGTTACAACAAACGAAGCCCATTCATTAATTTCAATACCTGCAAATGTAGGAATCCATTCTATATAATCTCCTTGTTTTGCATTTGTAAATAATCCAATAGTTATGACTTCATCTTTTTTTAATTTATTTAATTTATTAAATTCTGTCCATCTTGTTCTTTTTATTAGTTCTACCTTGCTTTGAGAATTTTCTCTAATAATAGTTCCATTTTCAAGAGCAATATAATTATAAGTTATAACTTCTTCATAATAAGTTTCTAAATATTTTAAATCAATTTTTCTTCCTAATTCTATTTCTTCTCCTTTATCATATTTATTCTTATCATAAGTTTTTGTATCTCCATAAAATAAATCATTTAAATCAATTTTCCCACTAACGTTATATTCTGCAAACTTTTGATAACCTGTTTCAATATTAATTTCTAGTTCTGTTAATAGTTGGACAGTTGCTATGTCTTTTCCTAATCCAAAAAAGTTTTTCAAGGTTACAGTTCTCTTTTCTTCGTCGTAGCTTTTTACATTATCCCATTCCCACGCACTTACCATTCCAACTAATAAAATCATGCAGAGCATAATTAATAATATTTTTTTCATTTATTTTAAGCACCTAAGTCGGAAAGCTCCTCCCCTTTTCTTTTAAACAAACCGTAACTTATAATAACAACAAAGGCCCAAACTACGGGAACAATTATTGGAAGATTCAAAATAAACTTTGAAGATCTTATTAAATCATTTGAATAAATATCCAAGAATTCTGGGCTTGAATTTATAAGTATGTTAAAAGTGTTTTGAATTGAAACAGCGAACACAAAAGCCACCAATAAAATTCCAAGTTCTAAAACAATCCAGATTTTTTGTTTCTCCCTAAATACAAAAGAAGAGATGGCCATTAATAAAACCATTCCTAAAAGAAGGCCTAGACCGTAACTGTCTGCTCCGTTCTGGAAGGAAGTAATCCCTTGTCCAAGAGTATCGTCGTAAGCCTCAGAAAAATTAATATTTCCTATCTGAACATTGTCTCCAATGATATTGAAAGTTGAATCGACTAAGTTTGCTCCATAAACAAAAATCCCCAACATAACAATTGCAACAACTCCTAAGAAAAGTAAAACAAAGATCATAAGGGCGTTTAACTTTCCACCTTTACCCTTTACCAAATTCTTCAACCTCCGTTTCTTCTGCATTAATTATTTTTTCAGAAATATCCGCCCAAGAAGTATGTCTAACAATTAAATTAGTTATTTTTTCTGTGGCCACTCTCTCTTTAGATTTTCCGTTCCTTAACCTCTTATCTTTAATGAGTTCTATTTCTTTATAAAATCTTTCACCTAGTCTTGACTGGACCGATCCGTTTCTTCCATTATGAAATTTCTTCTTTCCCACCATTATTGAAGTCTCCCGTCGGTGAAAGCTTTCCCAAACTTTTTAATTGTATTACTCAAAATTATGTCTTTCCATACTTCTATAAATATTATTGCTAAAACCAAGAAAGTTATTCCTACGGAAAACCAATTAGAATATGTAAATATGTTTGTTATAAAATTTGATAGATGAGTTAATTTCAAAAATGCTGATGTTATTGAATTGAGGGTTTGTAAAAACCACATTAAGAATCCATAAGCAAACCAAATGGAAAGCAATTTAAGATATTTAGCTTTTGTAATACTTACAACTGCTCCCTCGTTATCTGTTTTATTTGAATAAGGAAGTTTAATCGCGGGAAAAAGTAAAGCCAAAAAAAGAATAAATGTTGCAATCAAAACAACAATATAAATATTTGCTTCGGAAGTTTCTATAATAAAGCCCGTGGGAGTAACATCAAAACCCACAGATTCAAACCCGCCAAATTCATCTGTGTTGCATTGGATTATATAATTCATCATAGAAACCCTAGAAAAGTTTCCCCCTGTTACTTTTATATCCCATTCATTAAGAATATTACTAGGTTCGTATGTTATGTTTTCCTTTAATATATGATTTCCGCTTTCGTTATACAAATGAAAAAAACAATTTACTCCTTCGTCTTCTGTAACTGGAAGACCATTAGAAATATTAAAAACGTGGAAGTGAAAAATAAAATCCTCGTTTTGCTTTATAATTCCTTGCGCGGGTATTTTTATTTCAAACCCTTCGCTAAAAGATTTTGGTTGTTGAAAAGGAGATTGAGCGTCGATGGTTGGTATTATTAGAAAAAGAAAGAATACAATTAATAAAAACCTCTTAATTTCCATTAGTTTTTAAAGATTTCCATACTTAAAAACCTTTTTAACCCCCCCAACTCCTAGGGTTTAGAAGACTAAAGTTTCCCCTCTTTTGATTTTGAGTGGGTGCTTTTATCCCAATGCTATCGCTTTGAGTAATTATTCTAGATTGGTTTATCTCTTCGATTGTTTTTCCAGAAATTGCTTTTCTATAAGTCGACTCGATCATGTGAAGAGTTGTAACAATCAATAATCTAAACTTTGTTTTTCTGAACTTATCACTCATCCCCATCGCTTCATAATTAGATAAAACATACAAAACTAATTCATCTCCAAGGTCCGCCATGATCTCATAAATTCTCATCTCAGAATAATAAGAGAGAGTTGTGTTCTTGTCAATATATTTAGAAACAATTTCCATCATTGCACTAACTCCAAATTCATTGAAAGGAACTTGGGATGGATCTTCTGGTGCAATCCAATCTTTTTCGCCTTCATTTGGGCCCCCTTTTATTGTTCCAATATATTCTCCTCGGTAAAAATGTTCTAACTTTTCTAATAAATCAGAATTTTCTATTTGATAAGTTATAAGGTTGTCACTTCTACTCGCCGAAGCCATGGAAGACATATCTGCGGACAGTCCAACATTCTTTCCTTGAACTTCCCTATTTTTATTTTCCAACTCTTTTATATAATCTTGATCTGATTCATCTTGTTCCATTGTTTTTTTTAGACTTATTCCTTTTTATAGTTTTATATTATCTCTTTCTTAAATTCTTTGCTCTTTTTTCTCTTCCCTTAGATAAAGCATTCAATTGAGCCGAACTTAATTTCTTTCTTTTAGGTTTTGTAATTTGAGCAATTCTTTTCTTTAAAGTAATTTGTCTTTTCTCTCCACGAGTATCTAAAAGATGTTTGCCTCTCTCAATAACTTTTCCTTTTGGAAGAGCAACCCGCTTTCCTTTAACAACTCTAAATCTTCTAAACTTTCTAGACGTTCTTTTTGAGAATCCTCTTGGAACTCTCAACCTTGATTCCTTAGGTTTTCCTTTTCCTGGTTTTATCTTCGCTGTCCTAGCCAAAGAAGTATCTGTCACGAAATTTCTCACATCTTTGGCTCTCCTCTTTGATAGAGGAACTTTATTCACTTTGATTAATTTTGGCCTTCTTCCTTTTTTTGTTCTTTTCAATGGCCTTGCAAAAACGTTATGTGATTTAATCCTTCTTTGGACTATCTTTTTTTGTCCTGGTTTCTTTCTTTTGATTATAAAAGGCCTTTGTTTTACTCTCGCTCTTGGTTTCTGTCTCGAGACTTGTTTTGTTTTTTGAATTTGTTTAACTCTAGATCTTATTCTTTGTCTTTGTCTTTCAGGTTGTCTTTGACTTGTAGATCTTAGTTGTTTCTGACCAAGATTAATTTTTTGTTTTGACGCCCTCTGTAATCCTCTTTGACCAAGAACAGAGAAGGCAAATAATGTTGAAAAAGATTGTTTATTAAATTTATTTATTTGTTTTTGGGTTCTTTTAAACTTCTGAAATTGTCTTGACTTTTGTTTTTGTAAGTTTCTTTGTTTGACCCTTTGTTTCTGTATTTGATTGGAACTGGCCTTAGATTTTTGAAGAGTATTTATTCTCCTACTAACTTTTTCTTGTTCATTAGAAATTTGTTTTATACTTCTTCCAAACTTATTTTTATCTTTATTTAATCTTGATAAATTTTCTCTGCCTCTTTTAAGTGCTAATTTTTGTATTTGTGTAAGTTTAATTTGCCTACCTTGTTTTATTAATTCGTTATTTAAATTAAATCTTTTTGTTTCTGCTCTCCTCCTAAGTTCTTTAACAACTTGATTTAATCTTATCCTTTGCTCTGGACTCATCCTTTTTAGAGCATTAGAAATTCTTGATTGGAATTCTTGTGGACTTCCTCTTAAAATTTGTTGCGTTGTCCCAGAAGGAACTATTTGAGGTTTTGTTTTTGTGAATGTTATCCCCTTTACTTCGGTTTTTGTGAATGTAATTGGTTTTACAGAGGGCAATTTCTTTTTTGTAGGTATTCTTTTTTGCCTTAATCTAATGGTCCTAACGAAAGGTTTAACTTTTTGTTTTTCAAATTTCTTTAATCTTTTTCTAGTAGCTAAGATTCTTTTTAACTTTTCTTTCTCAAATTTCTTTAATTTCTTTTCTGTTCCTAATTTCTTTTCAAATTTCTTTAACCTTTTTCTAGTAGCTAGAATTCTTTTTAACTTTTCTTTCTCAAATTTCTTTAATTTCTTTTCTGTTCCTAACTTCTTTTCAAATTTCTTTAATCTTTTTCTCGTTGATATAATTTTTCTTAATTTCTCTTTTTCAAATTTCTTTAATCTTTTTGTTTTTCCTAACTTCTTTTCAAATTTAGCAAGTCTTTTTCTAGTAGCTAGGATTCTTTTTAACTTTTCTTTTGATGGTTTTAATTGAACTTTCTTTTGTGACAATGGAATTGGTTTTCCTTCTTTCCTATCTTTCTTCAACTGTTTTTCTAAATTCTTTTCAAATTTAGCAATTCTTTCTCTAGCCTTTTTAATTTTTGCTAATTGTTTTTTTGAAGGTTTTAGATTAAATTTCTTATTTTGAAGAGAGATGGGATTCCCAGATTTTTTTAAATCCTTTTCAATTTTATCAAGTTTTGCCCTAACCTCTTTAATTTTTGCTAATTGTTCTTTTGTTTTTTTAATTAATTGTGTTCCTTTTGTTTTTTTAATTTTTGCAGGTTTAAGAACTTTCCCTCCCGCAGATAAAGCCCTAGGAGTGCTCGTTGCACCCAATAATAAAATGTTGACATCTTGTTGAAGTTGTTCATTTTGTTTATCTAGAGCTCGTTTTCCCCTTTCTAAATTTGCTTCTGTTGGCTCAATCCCCGCCCTTTCAATTGCATTTAATATTCTTTTTTCTTCAAATGCAGTTACCTTTCCCGAAATTTTAACTCCAACTTCCCTTGATTTCTTTTTGATTTTACCAATACCTTTCTCCTCAAATTCTTCTTGATCTTTTTCTAATTTTTCTGCTCTTTGTTCTAGCACATCTAATTCTTTTTCTGCTTGATTAAACTCTTCATCAGGCAATCCTCTACCAACGAATTCTTTATTAAAGCTTTCAATATCTTTATTTATATTTTCTTGCCTAGTTCTAAATTCTTTACTTGATAATGCGCCTAAAGAAACAAAATCAATCGCTTTCCCAATATTTTTTCCTTTAAAAGATTTTTTTACGTCGGGAGCGACTAAAGAGGATTTTTTTATTGGTTTCAATTTCTTGGGAGGTAGTGGGATAAAACTCTTTAGAGAGACTTTTTTTTCTCTTAATGCAGACGTCCCCTTCCTTAATGCAGACACTCCTTTTGCACCACCCAACTTTCTTTGAATTTGTAATCTTGAAAGCCCCTTAGCACCTTCAAGGCTTTTTTGTTTTATTTGTTGACGAATTGAGATTGCTTTTGCTTGTGCTTTTGGAAGTCCCGCAGAAATAAGATTTTTTTGTAAACTAGGAGGAGGTCTTGGAGTTGATGTTGGTATTGGAGTTGACGTGGGTCTGGGAGTTGATCCTCCACTTGGAACAGATTTTCCAGTTGCTCTAAAAGTAGAAACACTTATTCCAGGCCTTGTTGGTCCTTGAACTTGTCTAGGTGCGGGGCTTGAAGTTGATTTCCTAGCTGTTCTTCTAGCCTTTATTCTCCCTCTTAGTTTTTTCAAAACCATCTTTTAATAATTAAAATAAGAATAAATACTTTTTAAACATTTGTAAACAAAATTTAATTTTTAATTTGCATTGAAAGACGACAAATTTTCACAACCAACCCCGCTTGCTCCATTAGAATATATATTTTTTAAACAATCTATTATTTCAATATCGATCTCTTGACAAGCATAATCTTGAAAATCTCCATCTTCATCTATTGTTAATTCGTCAAATCCTTCAGACATTATACTTTGATTATTGTCAACATGATCAAATCCAAAAACATGAAGGATCTCGTGGATTTCTAATGTTGGAAAACTTTCACATATAACTTCATCTTCCCAATAAGGAAATAAAGAAATTTCTCCCCAAACTATATCTCTATATCCTTCATAATAAACTGGTCCTCCAATTCCCGCAGAATTTCCAAACTCAGAATCATTTTCAGGGCAACTAAAAATTATATCTCCATCAACAAGTTCAAAATTGAAAGAAAGTAACCCCTCGGTTTCATTCTCAATTATACTAAAGGCTCTTTGTATTCTACTAAACCTTTCATATTCACACCAACTAGAACTATTCAACGAATAAGAAATATTTCTATCTGGAAAATAGAAAAAATTAGGATTTGATTCTCCAGTTATTATTTGTTCTTCATATATTTGTTCTTCAAAATCTTCATAAGGAGCAGGGATAAAAATCCAAATAAAAAACGCTACAATAAATATTAATAAGACTATTGCAATTGTCTTCCAGACGTTTCCCATATTTCAAGCAATTTAATAAGGTTTAAAAATGTTCTCTACTTAAAAATGATATGCCTAAAAAAGAGACTTCAACTGGAGACTGGGTAATTTCTGAAACTGGGAATTGGAATGTTGCTTCTGACTTTGCACGAGTTAAAATAATGATCCCTCTTTCAAAATGTGAGTATTACGAAGACATCGCTAAATTTGGTTACGACGCTATTTCAGAAGAACTTATGGGTCAACACATTCAAAATGATTATGTGAGATTTGTTGGTTTAAGGAGATTGATTAATGAATTATTAAGGGTTTGTAAAAATACTATGTTCGCTATGAAAGTTGGAAAAACAAAAGAGACTCTTGACGGATATGAAAAAAGACTTGTTAAAGTAAGGAACATCCTTCCATTAATTATCAAAGTTAAAAGAGATAATATAAGCAAAACAAAAGATATTATTTTAATTCCAGATGAATTTGAAAAAACCTTGGAGATTGTTCTTAATTTAAAATCACTAATTAACATCCCACTAAATAAAAACCATTTAATCTTTACAGACAAAGAAGAATTTGATCCTCACGCTTTTAAAGAATCTATTAAGGAAAGAATGACAAGTAAAGGTTAAATGGTTTCTAAAGCTAGTGTGATTTGGTCTCTTAAAGAATTAGCACATTGTATAAGGCAAAGACAAATAAATAAATACGACGCGAACATTGGAGTCTCTGGAAATCGTGGCGACGGAAAAAGCACATTACTTTTTAAAATTTTTAATTCTTTCAAGAATTTTGGTTTTGATCCAGAGAAACATCAACAATATTCTAGAGATGAAATTGTAAAACTTTTAGCAAATGAAAAGTTTGGTTTCTGTTGGGATGACGAGGCCATCAACTCTGGATATAAAAGAGACTTTCAAGCCAAAGGCCAAAAAGAAATGATTAAAATAATTACAAATTATAGAGATAGCTTCAACATCATTGGCTCTGCTATCCCTTTTTTTTACAGCCTCGATAAAGATCTAAGGGAACTTATTTATATGCACATACATATTATTGAGAGAGGGATTGCGGTGATCCTTATTCCCCTGGAGACTTCAATACATACGACTGATCCATGGGACACAAAAAACAATATTAAGATTGAACTTCAAGAAAACACGAGGATAAAAAAGAATCCCAGATCTAGATTTAGATACAATCGATTTACAACCTTCGCGGGTTATCTTTACTTCGGGCCTATGACTGACAAGCAAGAGAAAAGATATTTGGAAATTAAGAAGAGGAAAAGATCTCGTGCCTTCGGAATTGAAGACGTCGAGGAGAAATTGGACTGGAATCAAAAAGTGTATAAATCATTGAAAGATGGTAGGTTGGATAGAGAGACTTTACAAACAATGTGCCTCATGGAAGGGAAGAAGTATAGTGCTGTTGCGACCATGATGAATTCCATGCTTACTGACGAGGGGGAAGAGAGGACAATGACTCAATTCTTCAAAGGACCAAAAAAAAATGGTTACCATAACAAAGATAAGGATGACATTAATGAACTTTTACCCCTCCTTTAGAGTAACTTATACCTAATTACAATTAGACATTCACTCTTAAAAAAAATTCTCACAAAAAAAAATAATACTTCCAGGGCCTTTATTCAAGAGGGAAAGAGTTATCCTGTGAGGAGTATAACAATAAGGGGGAGGGTATTTCACCCAGGTATTCCACCCAGTTAACCCAGTTAACCATAAGTTTATAAGTAAAGTTAACTTGGTTAACCCATGAAAAAAGAGACTGCTATCAAGGTTTCAAAAGCTTTCAAAGAATTCCTCGTCGGTAAAAAACAGAAGGGAGAAGACTTTGAACACACAATAAAAAGATTAATTATGGAAGTTAACTCGGTTAACCACAAAGGGTTAACCATTAAACCCGAAGGTTATATTAAAATTGTTAAGAGAAAACAAACAGAATCCTCCTCAAATGAATTAAAAGAAATCAAGCCAGAGATGTTTAAATAAAATGAGTGATGAAGAAACACCAAAAGAATATTTAGAAACAGATGATAGTCAAACTTGGAAAAATTGTTTTGTATGTGGTGGAGAAATAATTCAAGTTAGGAAAGCCAGGTGGACTTGTTTAAAATGTAATCAAGAATATATAGCAGACGAGGAAGACATGAAAGAAGATAAACCATTCAAAATATTAAAAACAGGATTACGTAAAATATAAAAATGACGGAAAATAGAAAAGAAATATATGAATGGATAGGAATAATATTATTTGGGGGTGTATGCTTTTTAGTAGGAATGCTTGTTCAAAAAGTTTACTTTACTTAAAAAATGCCTATGCCTCACATTGGAGATTATGTTGAAAAGAAAGTTGATCATTCTAATTATTATTTCATGGCCATGTTGGTTGGGGTTGGACTTTTCCTTGCAATACTTGGAATAACCAAAGGTCTCACTTTTCTTATTTCTTCAATAATCAAACTTGCTAGGGGAAGGATTTTTTATTTCATTATTGGGGTTTTGATTTTGTTAATCTTAGTAAGAAAATTCACGAAGAAAAAAAAGAAGGAGATCCCAAAATATGAATATTACGAGCGGTAAATTTGAAAACTGGTTGATCAACAAGAATCTAAAAGAAAGAACTATCGAAGAATATCTTTATTATTTCAATAAGTTTCAAGACAATGTTTTCGATCAAGAAACAGTCTCGAGATTCCTTTCAAATAAATCTAATAGGAATATTGTAGCCCGAAGTTTCTTGGTTAATCTAAGACAATTTATTCGCGTTAATTATAAGGAATTAGGTTTCTCTGTTGATCAAAGGTTGGAAGCTTCCGAAGTGGAACTCCCAAAAATAACAGGCCGAGAAAAAAAAAGAGAGATCAATCCATTAAGTAAAGAAGAAATAGATCTCTTGGAAAAACATCTAGGGACAGAAAAATTAAAACTTCAACTTTTGTGTAGTTATTATGGAGCGTTGAGGGTTGGAGAAATGTTGAAGATCAAAGTGATTTCTTTTAATTGGAAAAATTGGAAAAAGGATATGTCGAAGATGGGGGAATGTAAAGTTTTTGGTAAAGGAGACAAAGAAGGAGTCGCGTTCTTTTCAAAAGATCTTATGATTAGATTTGCAAAATATATTAAATCACGAAATAATCTGGGACTTAATTCAACAATTTTTATAAAAGATAATGAGAATTATAAAAGCATAAGATCTGGAGCAACATCTTTTCAAAAATTTTTAAGAAAAGCGGGAATAGAATCTGGTTTAACAAAACTTGATAATGTGGGAGAAGTCATTCCCGAGACGGCCGTTCATCCCCATAGATTAAGGCATTCCTACGCTTCTTATTTAGTTAATGAAAAAAAGATGGATATTCGTAAGGTCCAGATTTTACTTAGGCATTCTTCTTTAACTAGCACTCAAATTTACGTTCATATCGACAGAGACAAGTTAAAAGAAGAACTGTCGAGTCTTTAATCAACTTCTATTAAAAAGCCCCTTAGAATGGCTCTAAACAACTATTCCTCGCCAAATATATCCTGCGGACCAACAAATAATTAAAAGGATAATTGTTACGCCTAGAGGGACTTTCTTCTTCATAAGTCTTGTAAATGTTCCTTCCTTTTTTATTTCATTCTTTATTTCTTCGATTTTTTCAAAACACCCTTTTTCTTTGCCTTCGACTGAATTTTTTTATTTGAGGTCTTCTCTTGGATCTGTTTAGATTTCTTCGTTTCTCTCTCTTCAACAATAACAATTTCTTTTTTTGTTTCATTATCAATTCCAACTTTAATGTCTAACTCTTTTCCCTCACTATAAAACTTTCCATGGGATTTAAGTTTTTCGACTAGGAGGTGAGGGTTTTTAACAATCTTTCTCATCTCCCTTTCTTTTGAATTATTTAAAAGGTTCGGAAATTTCTTAAAGAAAATTGCTCCAAACATAGCCCCCGCAATAATTCCAATAATCAAATAGGTCCAACCAATAGGAGTCATTTAAGAAACCCCTCCAACACCTGCGGGAATAATTCCACTTCCAGAATTTCCAGGGCTACAAACTTGTTCTACTAGATTCCCAACACTCGAAACAACTCCTCCGAGATCTCCTACAATCTGCCTCATGAAAAAAATAATTATTACAAAAGAGAAAGTTAAAATAATTATATAAATTGCTGTTGTGATCACTCCTTGATAAGCTTTCCACCAAGGGGTCGACTTGTCTCTATAATTTCTTTTAATAAATTCCCTTAAATTTTCAGAGGCCCAAATCATATCTGTATGATCATATTCTAAACCAGCCTCTCCCATGTCTGCACTCAAACTCTTCAAAGTGAAATTCACCATCTCTCTCTTTGGAGTTATAGCGACGTAGAAAAGATCTTTTGTAAGGCCTCTTGTGAATCTAGGAAGCCACATATCTTTGTTTTTGATGTAAAAAACCCTTAGTCTTGTTCCAGGGACTATAATTTCTTTAACGCTGTCCATCCCAGTTGGGATAAGTTTTCCTTGAACTTCTTCCCACCATCCAATTCTTTTACTTGCAGGATCTTTTTTATCTTTCTTTATTTTTAAGAAGTAAAATATAAGTGCGCCCACCCCAAT
>Ga0209976_10000760_pt1 | contig 19917 bp, 16 predicted proteins | sample SumtaG_FD_182806 | JGI IMG/M metagenome (GOLD analysis project Ga0209976, IMG submission 182806) | Deep subsurface microbial communities from Indian Ocean to uncover new lineages of life (NeLLi) - Sumatra_00157 metaG (SPAdes) (version 2) | ecosystem: Environmental > Aquatic > Marine > Oceanic >...
GTCCCCTTGCTGCGATTGCTGCCGGTAGTCCCGGTACCGCTGCGAGAAATCCTCTATGGCAATGCTGTCGGTGCCGACATACGCCAGTACCTGGGCCAGAGTCTGGATCGGAATAAGCGCGGTCGCTGACCAGGCGAGGACGAGCAGCCTGCACTTAAACCAGCGCAAAATACCGACCTTTAAGAGAAAATTGCGTGGATGACACTATTGGAATCCTGCCAACGGGGAGAGTCGAGACCAACTTATAAAATGAAAACAAGCGAGCACACCTCCTGTTAAATTTCTTTTTCCTCATCACCTGGGCCTGCAACGTAAATTGGACTCGAAGCTATTCAGGCATATTCTCCATTGAAAACCTTTTTTTACTTGCTGAGTGTGTAAGCTCTGCCGGTAAGTATTCAAAATGGGTGTTTCAAGCGGTGCCTGAGTATATTACCTTTAGGATGATAGAGCGCCCCGGTAGCTCAGCTGGACAGAGCAACGGCCTTCTAAGCCGTAGGTCGCGCGTTCGAGTCGCGCCCGGGGTACGGAAAAGCCCCGGAGAATACCGGGGCTTTTCATTTCTCTCTGGTTCCTCCCCTACTTCAGCAGCACCATCTTGATGGATTTGGTGTACTCGATGCTACCAGATAGCGCATTGGATTCCTAACTTTAAGAGAGGCCAAAGAATGGGGGCAGGTCAATGTAGTATACAGATTTTACTGTATCAGAAGAGACTACCCCAGAGAAGGGATGTACATAATGGATCATAGGAAAATATTGTTCAATCTGATCCCTATGCTGACAGTTGCTGCCATGTTTGCACTAGTAGGCTGCGATGATAGCAGCACCGATCCTGCGGATGTATTGGTCGGTTCCTGGGTACTAACTAACGTCACGCATTATGATTCGAGTGGGACAATCTATGAACCTGGATATGATCTTAGTATCGATTCTACCGGTCGACAAAACTGGGATCCTTATCGCGATTCTACCGGTCAAATAATCACTTTTGTCTACACTTTCAATTCAGATGGTACAGGCACTTGGGGTACGCAGAGCGTCACATACACTGCAACCGCCGATGAGATCACCTTAATATTCACCGACGGATACACCGACGGGGGGAGCTTTGATTTCCCTTATGAATTATCCGGCAATACCCTAATTTTCATACAACATTTTATGAATGAAGAAGGCCAACCTAGTGGGAGCCTAGTCCTGATTTTCACCAAGCAGTAAGTAGGTACCAGTCTATCCCCTACTTCAGCAGCAGCATCTTGATGGGATTGAGGGTGGTCTAAAGAATGGGGGCAGGCCAGTCCAGCAGGGTATGAAGTATCACATTTACCCATATTTTTAAGGATTAAATGAAGAAAGAAGAAAAAACAATATGACACAACTCTTAACTGTCGGCGTGATTGGGAAATCACTAAAAGAAAACGAAAAACGAGTAGCCATTCATCCGGAACATATAAAACGCATTCCACAGAGATTACTAAAACAATTCACTTTTGAAGAGGGGTATGGATTGAGATTTGGCATGGATGACAACACTTTAGCCAACCTTACATCAGGCCGAGTTGATTCCAGAGAAGAAATACTGAAAAGTTTTGATTGTGTGCTAATGCCCAAACCTTTAGCAAAAGATTTGTCTCAGGTACATGAAGGTGCAATTGTGTGGGGTTGGCCGCATTGTGTACAACAGAAAGAAATTACTCAGGCATCAATTGAAAGAAAATTAACCCTTATTGCCTGGGAAGAAATGTTTACATGGAGCCGAACAGGTGATAAAGATATGCATATTTTTTATAAGAATAATGAACTAGCAGGCTACGCCGGTGTAAATCATGCGATAAGTCTTATCGGAGTTGTCGGGAATTATGGAAAACCACGAAAAGCAGTGGTACTCAGTTTTGGATCGGTGAGTCGAGGGGCAGTATATGCGTTGCTAGGTCAAGGATATCGAGATATCACGGTCTATACCTGTCGTGCAACAACAGATGTGAGTGATCAATTGCCTGCAATATCGTTTAAACAAATGAAGAATGACGGTTCAGGAAATTTACTTGCAGTTGAATCTGACGGCAGTACCCGCCCCTTTTCAGAAGCATTATCAGATGTGCAAATAATTGTTAATGGAACCCTTCAAGATATTGACCATCCAATAATGTTTGTACCTGAAGATGAGGCTGATAAATTGATGAAAGGTACTCTTATTATTGATATAAGCTCTGATGAAGGAATGGGTTTTTGGTGTGCCAAACCAACATCCTTTGAACATCCGATGTTTGAAATAGCAGGTAAATATTATTATTCAGTAGATCACAGTCCAAGTTTTTATTGGAATTCTGCCTCATGGGAAATTTCAGAAGCATTACTTCCATTTTTATCCATAGTTATTGGGGGACCAAAAGTATGGGAAAAGAATAAAACCATTTCAAAAGCAATAGAAATACGCAATGGAGTAATTCAAAATCCAAAAATTCTTTCATTCCAAAATCGAGAGAAAGAATATCCACACCAATTTCGTTAATGAATTTTATTACAATGAAAATTACATCGTAAAACATAGGTTTTAAATAATCGGGTTTAAGAAAACTCGTAAAACAAGAAAAGACATGGTAAATTTCAGGGGATATTTATAATGGACATAATAACTAATAAAGAGCTTAACAGATTACGAACAATAATCGAAAGAAATAGAGTTGCATTTACTGATGTGGCTAATATTCAACAGTTACAAGTTGGATATGATGTAAGGGCAGACAATTATGACAAAGAAAGTCAAAGCAGGCAGGATAAGGTACATCAGACTACTTCAACAGACAGGTTCTTTCTTGAAGAACTGAGAGGATTAATCAGCGGCAAAGGAATTGATTATTTAGATGTTGGTTGTGCAGACGGCAGAAGAACTAAGAGGTTTTCCAACGAACTGGAGGATTTTTGCCAAATTGACAGACTCAATGCAATCGACTACTCAAGAGAAATGGTTGCACAAGCACAAGGAATTCTGGGACATTCAAACGTTGCATGGGGAAACATTACTGATTTACCTTTTAAGGCTGAATTCAATGTAGTTACCTGTATGTATGGCGTTATTGGACATTTACCAGAGGATTTGATTCAACAAGCTTTTAATAATCTATCTCAGACTCTCGTAGATGGAGGCATTCTCTGCATAGATGTTCTTGAAAGAGATAAGAAGTTTCTTAAACAATACCGTTACAACGAAGTCAATGGTAATCATGGGAAATATGTTGCATATTTTGTCAAAGTAGGAGGGAGTCCATTAACGAATGGCAAAGGCCAGCGAATAGTCTATACTATGCGGATGTTTACTCCGGGAGAAATAAATACTTACGCTAAGAATGAAGGTCTTAGACCGATAGCAGATAAAGAAATTTATCCGGTTGAAAGAGGGGTTGATGAAATGGAATATGCATTAGTATTTAAAAAGAGTGCTAACAAATCTGTTTGTTTGCTTCGATAAAATATCCACATCAATTTCGTCAATGAAATTTATGAAAATAAATCACATTGTATAACACACGTTAACAATAATGCGGGGTGAAGAGATAAATTGTGTATCGGTTCAAAGCCTTTTGGACATTCAGGGATAAAAACTAATAGATACATTTTGCGTTTCCAAGGTTTGGTACGCGCCTTCTCTGAAGCGTCCAGTACTTGATCGGTCCGTATCACCTGAGTATTGGTCACCACTGGTCACCGTTGGTCAAATCCCTGCCCCGTTTTTCTGCCTTAAAGTGTCATTCACCGAGGGGAGAGCAATGAACTGAAAATTAATTGCTCTGGTGGGCATCTCAGTTTCACCGTCGAGAAACAGGAGTCACTTCAACACTGTCCAATTATTGCACAATTGGCCTTTTCTCTCCTCGGTGAGCAACGTACTTCTAAGCCGTAGGTCGCGCGTTCGAGCCGCGCCCGGGGTACGAAGAAGCCTTCAGCATTCAGCCCTCAGCGATCAGCCGGGGCTCGAGGTGGGCTTCACTGCGGCAGGCATCGACGATCTCATCCCAGCGCAGAGTGAAGCCCCCGGTCAACGCCAGCTGGTTGATCTGCATGGCGTCGAGGCTGGTAAACAGTTTCCCAAGGGGCAGCTGGACACCCATCCCCGCCTTTAGCGGGGTAAAAATTTGACCAGCGGTGACTAGAGTTGACCTGCTCTGTCCTGGTTCTAACTAGCCAATTGTTGGAAGTTTTAGCTGCTCTGTGGCAGTAGTGCCACCAGTGGCATCAACAGTGACAAGTTTATAGGCATGAGCGTTCTGGTCAGATAGTAGATCTTCGAAGGCAAAAGGCGTCTTAGTAGTCTGCGGCTGATGCTGCACTTGAGCGATCTTTTGGTCATCACGCCATATTTCATACTGTTGGATTGGTGCGTTCCCGGCATATGCTGTCTGCCAGGTAAGATGCACGACACGTTGATTGTTGCGCATTTGTTGGCTGACAGCCGGTTCTCGTGGCGGGCTCAATAGCTCAATAGGAACCTGGAAATAATTGGTTTTTCCATCTTTGACAGAGCTTGTCAATTTCTCCACATCTCGACGCCCGGACTCACCAAGACCATCGGGTTGTATCTGTGCAGCTGAAAGGTTCTGCTCTAACTGACATTGAGCTGGCTCATTATCGATTTGACCAATGCCGATAATTGCCGTATTAACACCAGGAGTCGTTAAAGAGTATTCGATCAAGGGACGGCTTGGTAGTGTGGAGTCGCCGACAGTTCGTACGACATGTTCCGGAGCTCGGGACCATTGAGCCTCTTTCGTATACATCGCTCCGTCGGCAAAGACCTTCATGGCGATTATTCCCATATTCTTTGCTGCTGCCACCGGAATTGCATTGTGTTGCATATTGAAGTTCAAACGATCATTTGCATTAATGGCAACAAGCATGGCGTCCAATAGATTACGTTCGTCGCGCTGGAGCATCTCCATCATAACCGGTGGAGAGTGATGGCCTGAAAATCCTATGTGCCGGATCAGCTGCTCCTCTTTGGGATTTAATCCGGTACGGTTGGTCCCATCACGGTAGTCAAGTAGCGCAGCAAACGCACCAATTTGTTCAGCATCTGGGTCTGGTTCAGCAAATCCCTCATACACAGCGTCAACATCTTTCATGCTGGTTACATTGTGCATAAGCATCATGTCGAGATATGAATCCGGGGGATATTCACCACGCCCATCACCAAATACCTGTGACAGGGTCCGTTTCAGGTCATCGACAGCGCCTGATCCTTCCGGACCTTGTGTGCGGTTAAAAATTCCCTCCTGGCCAAATCCACCCTTGGCATAGCGTAATCCCGTTTTACTTGTCAGGAATATTGACCGGCGCTGTACTTCATCATAACCGGGCTGACCGGGAATCAGATCCAATTCGCGGAAGGCCTTTCCAAGATTCGATTGGCTGGGACCGTAGAGATTAGAAGTATCGAAGTAGTTGACGCCCAGTTTAAATGCCTTGAGGATAATTTGCACCGGATCGACATCGGAAGGTGTCCATTGAATTGAACCCTGACCCCCCAGGCCTAAAGTTGTTACTTCGAAATCAAGTCCTCCAAAACTCCGTTTCATTGGCTTCCTGACGCCAATTTTACCGCAATTCAAGTAGGGAGCAAATGAAAGCCCCACTACAATCGTTGTCGAAGTTCTTAAAAAACTCCGTCGAGAAATACCATGCTCAATCTGGCGGGCCATAACAATCCTCCTTTGAGATTAATTCTTTTGCCCGGCCTTTCGCAGGGGGCCATTCGTCCTCATAAGGGTATCTCCTAAGCTCAACTGGCCGGCTCCCATCCTTTGGCCTACTTTCAAAGTTAGGCTATCATCAGGGTTCACGGTGAATAAATCCTGAGTTTGACCTGCCAGATTGGCCAGCACTGGTCACCATTGGTTAAATTTTTGCCCCGCCGTGGCTGATTAAACAGCGGGATTGGGGTCCTGTTGGGCCCTATTCTGGGCCACCACACTAATCGGGAAGCAGAACCCGGCGCAAAATTAAACAAAATCTATACAAAATTCATTTTTTTAGGGGTATTCCCCGACGAGAGCACTGTTGAGGTGGTGTACAGTTTTCCGGCGGGCACTATGCGGTGCAGAATGTCCCGGAGGAACCCCTGCGGTGCAAAATTGGACAAAACCGTGCCAAAACTGGACGCTTTTAAAAATGTTCTCGACGGTAAGGGGGCTGAAAAGGGTGCTTTCGGTCTATTATGTAGAATTTCGCCCCGGCATGGCAGGCGAACCAGATAATTTGCGGCTGCAATCATCATAACGCCCGAATATAAGCCAGCGGCCGGGATTTGTCTTTCGCGTGGTGCGCCTGGTGCGCGAAGAACCTCACCCCCATCCGCCAGCTGGCGGATTATCTCAGCGGTCTTCAGATTATCGAGGTTTCCAATCCTGCCAACCCCACCCTGGCTAGTATCTACGACACGCCCGGCATTGCCCAGGCTGTTTTTGTTTCCAACAGCTATGCCTATGTGGCAGATTATGATGAAGGCCTCCAGATTATCGATGTTTTCATCCCTGCCAGCCCGACCCTGGTTGGCGCCTACGATTCACCGGGCTCAGCCTATGACGTGTTTGTCTTCGGCAACTACGCCTACCTGGCAGATGGGCAAAATGGCCTGCTGATTTTTGATGTGTCGGGGCTGCCGTGAGACACCCACCCCTTCCCGATCTGATTGTCGGGATTCCCCTCCCTCTGCGAGGGAGGGACCTCGGCGTAGCCGGAGACTACGTCTACGGCGAGTCCAGCGAGCCTAGCAGCTGCAGCATGTGATCAGGGGAACCGGTTGTCGCTCATCCGGCGAGCGGTGTGCCTGAGAGTAAGACCTCAGCGTTCAGCCCTCGCCCCTCTGCAATGGATTATCCCCCGCCAGCGGCGGAGTTCAGTACGTTGCGCTCCCGTCGACAAAAGAAAAAAGGTGGTAAAAAAGGGTGACAAGAGCCTCACCATAATATAATTATTATTACTTGACATATTAAGTATTGATGGGTATCTTTGTCTTACAATGGTAATGGTTATTTGTTGATACGGAGAATATCATATTTTAGGGTCATTCAGATTTTCTTCATCAAAGATAGTTAGTGGGCACGAATGGGCCAGTGATGAAAAATGATTGCGCCATAGTGAAGTGATAATTCCCCGTATAATTCAATCTTAGGTTAAACCATCCCAAAACAAGAGGAGACTGTTATGGCGACAAAACGTACAGAGGTAAAATGGACTTCAGCTCAGATCAAGGGGCATATTCAGAAAATTCAAAAGGTGATTAAGGAGCAGAAGCGTCTCGTGAAGGAGGACGAAAACTTTACTTCAGTAACGCCAGAGGAAATTGAGAAAAAACTCAAGCGCGTCAAGTCCCCGATGATCGTGTCGCAAGGATGGGGCTCCACGACGCCGGGAGGAACGGTCAATTACAATCTCGGCATCTACAACCCGGATCCGACAAAGGCCATTTGGCTGTTCGCCCACGTTTGGGTCGGTTCCGGCAACGTCGACCCGATTGTCGGCACGTTTCTGCTGAACGTCGATACCCGCTTTCCCCACCTGACGGAGCCAAACTTCTCGGGACTGATGCTGGCGCCCGGTGCCTCGGCGACGCTTAGCTTCGCCTTGAAGGTCCCGACCGCAGTCGAGAAAACGAACTATCTTGGAAATAGTTGCCTGATGCAGTTTAACTGGCACGATGTTGGGACGTATCTCGATCGCGGCATCTTCGTATTCACCGTTTCGTAAGGATGGACAGGGGAGAGATTCAGCCTTTCGTGCTTACCGGTCAGACCATTCAGAGGCTTATTTTTTCTTCAAAGGGCGTAAACGCCCTCCTTTCCCGATTGTGAGCATTTGATCTCCCAGCCGTGAACGGCTGGGCTAGTGTGCTATGAACGATGCGCTTAGCTATATCCGCTCCAGTAAGAGGCCAGGCGGCCGGAACCATGTATTCCGGCGATCAGCTGGTCTCTTGCAGAAAACGCATGCAGCGCTCGTTCAGGTATGCGTGATGGCGCGCTGACAGGTAGTGGGTAGCCCCCGAGATAACTTCCGCCGCCACCAGGTTGGGAAACACTTCGCGCGAGCGCCTAACTCCCGCCCCATTCTGTTTTCATGTACACCATTTTTTTCGCAGCGCTGCCAGATCCGGCTCACGTCACGTACTCACTCCCCTGAGAATTGCCGCAGCTCATCACGTGACGGCATCGAAGGTTGGGCGCCCATCCTGGTAGCCGAAAAGGCACCGGCCAGATTGGCAAACCTTGCTGCTTCTTCAAGGGATTTCCCTACAGCAATCGCATAGGCCAGGGCCCCGTTAAAACCATCACCAGCGGCGGTCGTATCCACCGCCTGCACTTGCTTGGTGGGTACCATGACGGACTGCTCCTCGGTGACTATTAGCGACCCTTGAGCACCCAGGGTTATGATCACGTTGGCAACCCCCCTCGACCGTAGATGTTGTGCCGCTGCCCGGGCGGACTCTTCATCCTCGACCTTTACTCCCGTGAGGAGTTCGGTCTCGGATTCATTGGGAGTCAGCATCGTTATGTAGCTCAATAAGGCGTCATCCAATTCCCTGGCCGGGGCAGGATTCAGAATAACCCTCACACCCTTTTCTGCCGCCGTACGCGCCGCGTAGCGGACCGTTTCTAACGGCGTTTCCAGTTGAACAAGTAACACAGCGGTATTTTCAAGCTCTACTCTGGCCGCCGCCACATCCTGCGCGGATAATCTACTGTTCGCTCCCGAAGCCACCGCAATACTGTTCTCGCCTTTTTGATCCACGAATATGAGCGCCACGCCAGAAGGATGCTCTTGATCTACCACGATAAAGTCCGTGTTGATTCCTTCCTCCTGGAAATTCTGAATGGCCTGCTTCCCGAAGATATCGGCACCTACCCTGGCCACGAAGGTGACCTCGCCACCCAGCCGGGCGGCGGCTACGGCCTGGTTGGCTCCCTTTCCACCGGCGGCCATGATGAAATCGCCACCAATAATCGTCTCACCCGGACCGGGTAATCTATCCAGCTTGATGACCATATCAGTGTTAGAACTGCCGACAACTACTATTTTTGGTCTATTCATTTGTCTTACCCTTTATTAATAAGTAAATAATTATGCTTCTGGCTGAAATATTTTGTCCCTGTGAAGGCAGTACACAATAGGCAAGAACGTCAGCGATGATGGTAATGAAAACTCAGGTAATCCCTACAAATAAAACGACTACTTTTTCATCTACCAGTTTCCGTGTATTGACATGAGAACACCAACAGATCATGGATATAACGAACATGAACACTACGAAAACATACGACTCTATTATAACCGCATTGCCGTTCTTCCTGCAATTATACTGGACTCAAGCCCCCCGTCTTACATCAGAGAAGCCTTGTTTTTTACCGACGTAAAAACCGTAGCGCTCCTTACATATATGCGCGATCCCGTTGCCTCGGGCTTCTTTTCTCCGGTAACAACAAGTCTTACGGTGTGCTTTCCCGGCGTCAAATTCAATACATGCCACAAGAAGGCCCCATTTTTCCCTTCGCCAGCCCACCAGTAATAGGTATCAACATTGCGGTGCAGCTTGCCATCCACATAGACATCGGCTTTGCCGCCATCCTGGACCCAATCCCCATTCAAGACCACGCCAGAGCCGTTGAAAGTGAAGGTCACTTCAGCTCCACGTTCATCCGTGAATTTGGCCACTGGTACCTCGTTCTCACTTCCCCATTGTCTAACACGCAGAGTTACCCAATCACCTTTCCAGTCCCAACCGGGACCATCAAGCGCGCTCGACCTGTAGATGGGGAACGAGGTTGGAAAAGACACTTCAAGCGGTGGTGCCTTCGGCGCTTCCACCGGAATGGTCACATCGTCGGCAGTCACTTCCCCGCCGTTCTCTTCAATTAACTGTTTGGCGTATTTCAGCGTATTCTCGACAACAGAGTTGAATGAATAGTCTGTAAATATGAAGATCGAATCAGCCAGGGGCGCTATGCCAGCCGTCCATTTTTCTGGTATGTTGCTGTATCCTTTAACAACGCCCACAACGGCGACCGCATTGGAAGGATTGCAGTCCGAGTCCTGTCCGCAACGGGTGGATATCTCCAGCGTTTTACCGAAGTCCCCCTCGCCGTAAAGCAAACCCATGACAATGTAGGCACCGTTTATGGTGGCATCAATGTTGAACGGATCAAGCGCACCACAAATGTCTACATTACCCCACTTCGCTTCCAGCTCGGCCCAGGCTGAACGCCAATTCTTGGGGTATTTGGCGTGCAGATCGATGACATCCTGGATCGCCTCGGCATAACCACTCTTTTTTGGAATGGTACGTAAGGCATTCTTCACAATGGTTTGAATGTCATCTTCAATATAGGCCTGGGTGTACAAACCAGCTACAAACATGCCACCGTACACGCCGTCACCATAGTTCATGATGTGACCGACTTTGTCGGCGAACTTATTGGCGGTTTGCGGCATACCGGGACACATCAAGCCGATGTAGTCGGCCTCGATCTGGAAATCGATGTCGTCGGCATGCAGGCTATATTCGGGGCTGCCCGATTCCGGCGGCATGATACCATCCCAGAAGTTCTTTCTGGCCTGCACATTGGCGTGCCAGAGGCGATAGCCAGCATTGGCAAACGATTCGGCGAACTTTTCCGCCGGGGCATCCATGCCATACTTGTCCATTGTCATCATGAAACTCATCTGGACATACATGTCATCCTGGTAGATGGAGTTCTTTACCATGCCGGGTTCCCAGGAGAGCTCCATTTCGTAAGTTTGTCCTATTGCCCTGAATTCCGTCGGAGCGCCGTAGGACACGCCGATCATCTTACCGGCCCAACCGCCGGCGATCTTGTCCCGCAACTGCGCTATGCTCAACTGCTTCGTCACCGTTTGAGCGCAGGATGAAGAAATGGCAGCGGCCAGCACGACTGAACAGGTAACCATAATTATTTTTTTCATTTTGTTTACCTCCGTTATGATAAGCGTATTTGTTATTTCAGCTCACGCGAATATCCTGGCCCACCGAGTGTCCGAATACCCCATAGTAGAATAGAGCACATTAGTCAATGTTCTCAACCTGTGCCCGGTAACACAAGCACGGAAGATTTATTTTTTACTGCGGGGCTAAGGAAAACTGATCGCCACATCCGGATTGACGGAATTAGAGTAGCTCTGGATCAGTATGGGTCCATCTGGGGAACATCATAATCTTGGCTTCTAGTGCTCGATTTACGTCACCCTCGCCGTTATAATGAGAGCTAAACCAACGACGAAAGACGTGAACATGAGCGCAATAAGTCGGTTGGTTCCCGCAGGCGCCTCTTTGAACTCCTTCCAGATGAAAACGCCCCAGAAAGCCGCCACCACAGTGGCTCCTTGACCCAGGCCGTATGAAATGGCAAATCCGGCCTCACCAGCAGCGATGATACTGAAAGACATACCTATGCCCCAAACGACACCACCGAGAATACCAATTAAATGCAAACGAGTATCCCCTTTCGTAAAATAATCACGATAAGGCACGGGATTGCCCACGAAAGGCTTGGCCATCACAAAACTGTTCCACAGAAAATTGGAAAGCAACAGACCCAGGGAAAAGATCACCACAGCAGTATAGGGGCTCAGCTTGCCGGCCTCAAGATTAACGAAATCCTCGGACATGGAAGCGGCCACAAACCGATAGAAAAAGCCCATGAGCACACCTGCCGCAACGGAAATAACGATGCCCTTCGTGGGCGTTTTCTGTCCCATCGTGGGCAGCCGCTTATACGCCAACGCATCAATCAGGATGGCAGCAACCACCAAGGCAACCCCGATAAACAACACAACGGGATTACCTACCGGGGTAGCGACATAGTTCGTAATTACACCGATGGCAAGGGCAAGACCGACGCCTATGGGAAAAGCCACCGCCATACCGGCAATATCAATTGCGGCTACCAGGAGAATATTGGACAGGTTGAAAATGACCCCACCCAGGAAAGCTAACCAGAGAACCCGGCTGGTTGCCTGACCAAGATCAGCGAAGAAGCTCCGCCCCACAGAGCCAATGCTACCAATGGTCAGCGCCAAGATCAATGAAAGCAGGAATACACCTATGGCATAATCCCAGTAGAACAGCTGGAATGGCCATTTTTTTGTAGCCAGTTTCTGCGTATTAGCCCAGGATCCCCAGCACAGCATGGTGATGAAACACATGATCACAGCAACAAGATATGATTCCACAACGACCATTTTACTTCTCCTATTATTTTATCGGATTATATCTCATTGTAAGTCTTCAGAGCATTTTGGACAGTTAGGGCTTAAAACTAAGAGACACATTTCGCGTTTCCAAGGTTTAACTGACATCTCATTCGGAACGTCCATTCCGGTATCTACGTCGCCCGGCTGGCGGTGCCAGAGTACACCAAGTCCATCAAGATGCCTTTGTCCCGCAGGAGGCGGGGCTGCTGCTGAAGTAGGAAACTCACATTAAACAGAGATTTTCTCCTGAGTTTTAACGGATAATCGTCGGTAATCTGGTGAGTTGAGGGAGTTTTGTTGTGAATTTTTGTGTGGTTATCCCACTTGTGAGCCATGACGGGTTTGAGTTCGCTGCTCCCCCGTTGAGAAATAAGAAAAATGACAAGAAACGGTGATAGTAGGAGTATGATTTCTCCTAAGGGGATAGAAATTATTTTGAGCAACATGCATTTTATACAGGTTACTACAATTTGAACGACTACTGTTACCAGAATAGGGTGTAGAGGGTGATATAGGCAATCAACAGGAGCACCCACCAGAGCGTAAGCCTTTTGTACCAGGGATAGCCGCCTTTCAACACATCAGGAGGTAACGCCATGATGGCGGGGGTCCATAGGTGATCCTTGGTAATCTCCACCGGTGGCGCCGGTTTCAGATAGGCCATCAGGATGTGAAAACCCGTCACCGGGATGAGCAACAATCCAGCCATGTTGAAAGCATTGACCTGAACCTGGAAACGCTTGAGAAGGTAGGGCAACAAGAGCATGGGCAGAGCCAATAGCAGGGTCGAGGTGGCTGCAAAAGTATTTGATCTTTTCCACAGTAGAGCCGAGACAAACACAACTACGATAGGTACCGCCATGAAGAACCAGCTCTCCTGAAAATAGGCAAAGATAGAACTCCAGCTACCGACAACCGGCGCCCACAGTACGCCTATAACGAGTACGAGTGTGGAAGCCAGTTTCCCAAAGCGGATCATCTCCTTTTCACTGGCGGACTTTTTCCAGAACCGCTTATAGAAATCGATGGTCAAAACCGTAGAACACGAATTCGCCAGGGAATCGACCGTGGACATGATCGCGCCGATCAATCCCGCAAAAACGAGACCTCTTATGCCAAATCCCAGAGGCCCAATGAGGACGCTCACCACCCGCATATAGGCCTGGTCGGGATCCTCCAGGTTCGGGAAGAGACGGTAGGCTACCAGCCCGGGAAAACAAACCGCTAAGGTGAGAAAAATGCCCAGAAACGCGGCGAACAGGATACCGGCCCGGGCGTGCCATTCATTTTTCGCTCCCAACACCCGCTGGTTGATGTACTGATTGGTGGCGTAATACCAAACATTGGTGGAGAGCATGCCAACCATCATTCCTGTCCAAGGCAGATCGGGATGAGACGCCGGCAGCATGAGGTGGGCTCGATCCCCCACGCCCCGAATGGCCTCCCATCCGCCGACCCGCTCAAGGCCAAGGTAGAAAACCAGCAATCCACCCCCCAAGAGTAAAATCGATTGGAGAACGTCTGTCCAGACTACCGATGCCAGGCCGCCAGCCACCGTATAAATCCCGGCAACCAGGGCCAGAACCCAGATGGCAAGGACCATATCGATCCCGAAGATGGAATGTAATGCCAGCCCGCTGGCATAAAGGACACCAGCCAGGTTGATGAAAGTATAGGAAATAACCGTGATGACGCCAAATACTACCCGGCTGCTGGGTCCGAACCGCTTCTCCAGGTATTCGGGCATGGTCCTGATCTGATGCCGCAGATAGAAGGGTACAAAAAAGGCGATCATAATGGTCAAGGCTGGAAAGACGCCCCACTCCCAGTTTGCCACCGCCACCCCATAGCGGTATGCGAATCCCACCTCACCAATAAACTGCTCCGTGGATATGCTGGAAGCGATCAGCGAAAACCCGATGGCAAACCAGGGCAGCGACGATCCAGCCAGGAAGTAATCCGTCGACGTTGCCTTCTCCCTCCGGGCCACCCAAAGACCGATGGTCACAACGACCACGAGGTAGCCGAAAAATACGATATAATCAATCACACTCAGTTGCATGGACCACACACCTTCAGCTTACGGGATTGGCGGATGCAGACAGGGAATCCGATCTTGTTTTCGCCACCGGATTACAGTAGCGTCTGGGCCTGGGCCTGGATTTTCTGGATGGCCGTAACAATATCATTCAGATCGCCCTTTGGCGAGAGGAGCACCTGATGCGGGATCACTACCGTCTCCCGGCAGATGTGCTCGGCCACGGGGAAGTTCTGATTCCGGATCGCTACATTGCCCTCATAATAAGGGCAAGTGTAGGGGCATCCTCTGGCACCTTCTTGAATGCTCTCAAACATGGGATTTTTAGACAGAGGCCAGGGATAGCCAATATGGCTGGGGATACCCTCGGCATTCAAGGCCTCAACAAACCGGTCCCTGGAAATCCCGGCGAACTTGCTCTGGTTGTATTGCAGCAGGTACCAATAATAGCCGTTGACATCAGTCTGTCCATCACCGGGGACCGGATTGATGCCTTCAATTGTATCAAATTTTTCAGCAAGATAACCGGCGTTTGCCTGCTTCGTTTTCAGCTGATCGTCTAGACGTTTGAGTTGGGCCAGCAGTATGGCCGAGAGAACTTCGGCCAGGCGGTAATTCAGAGGCAGGATATAATGGATATACCAGGACTCGCCTTCGTGCCGGCCACAGCTTCGGTACTGGATACATTTCTCTGCAAGGTCGGGAGTGTTGGTAGTGATCATCCCGCCTTCTCCGGCCGTCATGGTCTTGCTTTCCTGGAAGCTGAAGGTGGCCATATCTCCCAGGGCACCGACTTTCCGCCCCTTGTAGACGGCGCCGTGGGCATGAGCCGCATCCTCAATGACGATTAGGTTGTGTTTCCGGGCCAGATCCACGATACAGTCCATATCACAGACGTGCCCGCCATAGTGGACGGGGATAATCGCCTTCGTCCGGTCGGTGATGGCACCTTTAATCTCTTCGGGATCAATACACTGGGTATTATAAACCGTATCAACCAACACCGGGATGGCATTCACCTGCAGCACCGCGCTCAAGGTAGCGATAAAGGTTAGGGCTGGTATGATGACCTCGTCCCCGGCGCCGATCCCCGCCGCCCGGAGGGCAATCTCGATGGCCACGGACCCATTGGCACAGGCGATGCCATATTGGGCGTCGTGATAGGCCGCGAACTTTTCCTCAAGGACCGCGGTCCTGGTCCCCGGATCGGCACCGCGCATACCTGCGAACCAGGTCCGGCTGCGGATCACCTGCTCCAAATTCTTCAGTTCATTCTCATCATACTGGGGCCATTCAACGAATGCACGGGTTCGGACGGGTTGGCCGCCATGAAACGCGAGCTGTGACATAGACTTTCCCTTACTATATCAGGTATGGTGTTTTTAAGCTACTGTAATTGTCAATTCCTGTAGATCGTGAACCACCAGGTCGGCCCGGGAAAAATCCTGGCACCTGTTGTACACATCCCTAAGTGCGATGCATGTAGATCCCGCCGCTTTCGCAGAGGCGATACCCGAGTTGGAATCCTCAATCACTAGGCAGCGGGTCGGGGAGACGTCCAGCAGCGACGCTAGTTTCTCATAGGGTTCGGGGTGGGGCTTCCGGTGATCTACATGTTCGCCGGTGATGACCGCATCAAACAATCCATCGAAGGCCATCCTTGGCCGGGCGTGCTCCAGGATCTTGCCCACTACCAGCCGGGCCAGGTGATCCGGTGACGAAGTGCACAATCCGAGACGCAGCCCAGCCGCCTTCACCCCGTAGATCAGTGGCCAGACACCTGAACGGGCGTGCACAGCTCTGGTTTTCACCAGGTCCATATAGGCTTTATCCAGTTTCGGTAAGGAGCTTTCAACTGGCAGGTCAATGTCCCAATCTCGGGCGATATCAGCGAGATTTTTTGCGGAGGAATGCCCCACCATCTGGCAGAAGTAATCTTCTGAAATACATACTGCATGAGGGGCTAGAATACTGTTAAAAGCCTCGAAGAAGAGAGGCTCGGAATCGACAAGGACACCGTCCAGATCGAAAATCAGCGCCTGGAAATCGGCGGCCCTGATCGCTTCGGTTATATCAGTGGGCATTAGGCACGTGGTACCATGCTAATCCGCAACGTTGAAACTGCCGGTGAGCCGGATGTCTTCGGACGAACTGCCGACCATCACGTCGAACCGGCCAGGTTCCACTACGGTTTGAAGAGCCTGGTCCAGAAGCGACATATGCTCAAAGCCGATGGTTAACTGGACTGTTTTAGTCTCACCTGGCGCCAGATCGATCTTTGCAAAGCCTCTGAGTTCCTTCACCGACGTAACAACGGAACTGATGACATCGTTCAGGTAGAGCTGCGCGACTTCCGCCCCTTGCCGCTGCCCCACGTTTTTCACATCTACACTGATAACTATTTCTTCGCCTGCACTGATCTCGGAGGCTGAAATCTGGAGGTTGCTGTATTCAAAGGTGGTATAGCTGATCCCGAATCCGAACTCATACAGGGGCTTGGGGCTCATGTCAGCGTAGGCTTTGCCCCAACCATGCTCGATCCAGTAAGATTTTGACGGCTTGTAATTGTAGTACACCGGCAGCTGCCCCACGTGCCGGGGAATTGTAATGGGCAACCGACCGCTGGGATTATAATCCCCAAACAGCACATCAGCCACGGCATGGCCACCCTGCTCGCCGCAGATCCACGGCTCCACAATGGCCGGAACATGCTCTGCAATCCAGGGGATTGACAGGGGACGGCCATTGATGAGTACCACCACCGTCGGTGTGCCGGTGGCGTGAACAGCCTTTACCAGGTCCAGCTGGAGACCCGTGAGGTCCAGGCTGGCCACATCGTAGCCTTCGCCGTTAGTACCCTTCTTCCCGGGTGTTTGCCACTCGTTCTCACCCACCACGACAATAGCCACGTCAGCTTGCCTGGCAGCCTCTGCACTTGCCCTGATCTCATTGACTTCATCCCCGATAACCTCGCAGCCCTTGATATACCTCACCTCCGTTTCCGGCGAGACTCTCGCTTTGATGCCCTCCAGAATAGTCACTATATCTTGTAGAATACTATGGGACGTATAATCCCCAAGTTGATTTCTTTCGTGGTCGGCATTAGGCCCAATGACTGCGATGGATCGCAGGTTTTTATTAAGGGGCAAGAGATTGTTCTCGTTTTTCAGAAGGACAATTCCTTCGCGGGCTACCTGCAGGGCCAGTTCCTGGTGCTCTCTGGTGTGGGAGACGGCTACAGAATATTCCGGATCGACGTAGGGCTTCTCAAATAGGCCCAATTTAAACTTCTGTACCAGGATACGGCGTACCGACCGGTCGATGGCCTCTAGGGGGGCCGTTCCTTCCGCAACACTCTCTAGCAAACTGCTCATGTAGGCATCCTCAAAGGAAATGCCCACATCGACTCCAGCCTTGAGGGCCAGGATGCCAGCCTCTTTCTGGGTTGGTGCAAGCCCCTCATAGACCAAAGTGGCTAGGCCACCACCTTCGCCCAGGACCAAACCCTGGAAGCCCAGTTCGTTCCTGAGAATCTGCGTGAGAATTTTCTCCGAGGCATGGGTGGGCACGCCATCAATGGCCGGATAGGTAGCCATGACCCCAAGAGCCCCACCTTTTTTAATGGCCGCAAACCATGGTGGCAGGAAAACTTCCCGTAGCACCCTTTCAGAAATTTCCATGGCGCCTCGCTCCAAGCCGCTCACCGGTTGGCTCTGGCCAGGATAATGACAGAATCCGGCTACTAACTTATCAGGCGCGGCGATATTGTCCCCCTGGACCGCTGCCACAATTTTCTCGGCAATACGCGCACACAGGAAGGGATCCTCGCTGTACCCTTCCATATTCCGCCCCAACCGGGGATCCCGGTTGGGTTCAATTACCAGGGTAAACAACTGGTGGATACCCACGGCACGAGCTTCCTTCGCGGCGATTGTATATAACTTACTCACCAGGTCCATATTCCAAGTGCTTCCAATAGCAAGTCCTTCAGGGAAGATGGTCCCACCGGAACACATGAGGCCATGTGTACCTTCCTCCGTTTGAAGTAATGGTATTCCGAGGCGTGTCTGCTCAACAGCGATGTGCTGGAGCTCGTTGAAAAAATCAGCCTGCTGACGGGGTCCCTCATGAAGGATTGTATTCGCCATGGTAAAGAATCCACCCGCTGGACCGATCCCCTCCACATAAGTTCCGGCGGCAAACTGTCTTACTCCTTCAAACTTGCTAACTTCATCCTGTCCCAATCCACTCTCATAAACACAGGGCATGTTCAACTGCCCGATTTTTTCTGCCAACGTCATTCGCTGGAGTAAATCCTCAGCCCGCTTTTCAATCGACTGACTCGGGTCGAGATAAACGGGTAGATCGCTCTTGGGCACGCATGAGACGCCATGAACGGCTGCAAGGACTAAACCAACGATACTCATTGTCCCCATGATAGATCTCAGAATACCCATGATTGATACCTTTCTATTTGACATGTTACCTTTGACCAGGTGAGTCATATCATACCTTCCTCTAATCGGCTTGTGTACCGGTGACAATATAAGCCATAATGTACGCGTAGGAATTGTTTACTAACCCTGTCTTCGCCAGCTGACCTGCTTCTATTCTTTGAACCACTTTTAAAGTTAGGATTTTTCGTTTCAGTTAACATGTAATAATCTGGGCTGGTCTTGATTGAGCGGACGTATTGTTTCAGATGCCGGTAGCTGAGTAGTAAATAAGTACAAGCTAGTACATGTACTAGCACGAAGCACTTCGCTCTGGACATGCAGCACCGATCCGAGTTACTTGAAGCTACTTGTTTGCACAAGTATCTCACCATTTGGGACAGGCATTTACTTCGCAATTCGTGACCGGGAAAGGGAGAACCTGATGCGCCACTCCTGCCTTAACGATGCCGCCCTCATTCCTAATTCGGAAATATATTCACCAGGACTCGCTTATATCGGGACAATGGAGGTGTGCCCTTATCCGTGACCTTCAGGATAAAATGAGCGGTCTTCGGGCTCTCGACCTCGGGCGCTTCGATCGTGTGTACAAAGTACAGATTTTCTGATAATGGGGAAAAACTGATAATGTTTTTATACGTGCCGGCTTCCGGGTACTGGAACCACCAATAGCTCAATGCGTCCCCGTCTGGATCGGTCGTCCCCGCTGCGCTCAAACCGAAGCTCTCGCCAGACCGCACATTCAGCGTGTCGCCGTGCCCGAGCTTCGGGATGGGTGGATGGTTGGCTTCCTCATAGCTTTTTATGGTCCAGTCCATCCGCGCAGCAAAGTCGTTTTGGATGTCTTCCCGCCACCGCCACAGGGTTACCTGGTTATTGGTGTAAGCAACCGAGTCAGGCTGAATAGCACGTCCCCAGCGGGATGGAAGGCGTGGGCGGAAGGTGTCGTCGGCATTGGTCCAGATCGGACGGGTTTCGGGCTCCACAAAGAAAAGGGCCGCCATAAACGGGTTTGCCGGAATCTCGGGCGCCGGTGGCATGTACAATTCATATCTGCCACCCCAACCTCCAAAGTTGGGATGCTCAGGATCGCTAAGCCCATTGGGTATTAGGGACAGGTACGAAGGTGTGTCCCCTTCCATACCATAGGCAACATCCGGG
>Ga0209976_10000761_pt1 | contig 19899 bp, 17 predicted proteins | sample SumtaG_FD_182806 | JGI IMG/M metagenome (GOLD analysis project Ga0209976, IMG submission 182806) | Deep subsurface microbial communities from Indian Ocean to uncover new lineages of life (NeLLi) - Sumatra_00157 metaG (SPAdes) (version 2) | ecosystem: Environmental > Aquatic > Marine > Oceanic >...
AAACTTTCGGCGAGAGCAGATGGCGCAGCAAAAATCGGTCCGCCAATCAGGCAGACTGCCATCGTGAGGCCAGCCCAACGCGACGAACAAGAGCTTCCCCCAGCACGTAACTGCAGCGGCCTCATCGGGCTAACCCGCTGTTGCATCCTGAAACCCTAGATAAATGTATGCTTGAACTGACCCCGAGCCGCTCCCCCTCTGGAGACAAACCAAACCGGAACGGCACATGCAACGAATCACACGATCTGGCCTCAGTGTGCGGAAGTAAGTCGCTCTTGGGTAGTGGGCCGTCTCGCACGTGGGGAAAACCCCCAGGTCACCGTGACATCAATCCCACACGCAAGCGCGGTGTTGCGACCAGCGACGGCCCGATTCGCAGCTACATCTGTCGGACAAAGAAAAATTTTCAGTGCGGGTGGAGCCGCGGAGGTGGTCGCGGCAACGCTCAAAGCACAAATTCGGGCGCCGGCTGGAAGCCCGGCAGCGGCTTGGCTGCTGCATCGAAAACGATCCATCGATCGAAGGATCGCCCTAGACGACGCCAGATCATGGCTTTGCCAAGCCCATCCTGGTGAACAATGGCGACCAGACGGCCGCCATCCTTAAGCTGGTCCAGAAGCGCTTCAGGCGGCACGTCGATAGCGCCGCCCAGTATGACAACATCGAATGGCGCGTGATCGGGACAGCCCGCAGCCAGATCGCCAGTGACAACGTCAACGTTGTCGATTGCTAACCCTTTGAGCGTCTTCGTCGCCTCATTGGCGAGGCCCGCGTCACTCTCGAGTGCAATGACGCGTGAGGCTATCTTGCCGAGCAGGGCCGCCGAGTAACCAGTGCCAATCCCGACGTCGAGAACCCGGTCGTCCTCGCCTATGTCGGCCAATTGCAGAAGCTTGGCCAACACGCGCGGGGCCATCAGCCAGCGGCTCTCGACCCCCTGCGCCGACGTGTTCAGCGGAATGTCTTCATCCATGTAGGCAAGCGACACCAGCTCCGGCGGCACGAAATGCTCGCGCGGGGTTTCTTGCATGGCACTCAAAATGCGCCGGTCCGCAACATCGCTGGGGCGGACCTGGTTCTCCACCATGTTCACACGCTGCTCAGCAACGTCGACCATCTTGCCCTCTCCCGGTACGAAGCCAACTATCCTGCGCCCTCAGCGCAGCCAAGGGCTGGGCTTATCAATAGCCCGTCTGAAGCCCGCGCCCACCGGTGTGGGAAGCTACCACGCCCGCCAGACGTAGCTTATATACTCTTCTCAGACGATATGATAAACGGCGTTCCCTGTTCGGGCCTCGGCGGGCGCCGACCGGTCAGGCCACGTGGCGGAGTGGTGACGCAGCGGACTGCAAATCCGCGCACCCCGGTTCGATTCCGGGCGTGGCCTCCAACGCCGTCCGCCGGTGTCATAGAAAGCAGGTGTAGGTTATTTCAGCCGAGACGCTGGCTCATTAAAGTGCTTTCTGCTAAGACGCCCGGCGTTCAAAAGGCATCGGCTATTCCGCGGTAGCTCAGTGGTAGAGCCACCGGCTGTTAACCGGTTGGTCGTAGGTTCGAATCCTACCCGCGGAGCCATCCTTTTTTGCAAGGTCTGCATCGGCGCTGCCCTTCGGCGCGCACCTGCTTCAAGCACCCTCACCCAATTTTCATGCGGATGCCTGCCGCCCCCGCGCGGAGCGGATCATAGCGAGTTCTCTCACGTTCTCCGGCGTGATGTAGCCGATGAGACCGCCAGATGGATCGACCACCCCGACGCACTGCGCAGTTGTCTTGCGCAGAAGGGCAAACGCTTTCTCAAGGTCTGCATCTTGCGGCACGGTGGGCACGTCCGCCGTCATGATCTCCAGCACGGGGATGAAGCCACCGTTCTTCTTCAATGCCTCGATGATTGCCTTGCGGGTCACCACGCCGCGCAAGCGCGACGCGCCATCGAGCACCGGGAATTCTTGCTGCGTCGTCTGCAAGAGGAGTTGGGCCGCGTCGTCGGCGGTCGCCATCACGCCCAGCGACTGAAACGACGTGATCATCGCGTCGGCGACGCGCCGGCCGCGGGTCAGCTCGCGAAACTGCGCGTAACCAGCCTCACCCCTCGCTGCAAGAAAGATGAAAATCGCTATCACCACGAGCACCGGATTGCCCATGAAGCCCAGGATAGCGAACACGACAGCGAGAATCTGCCCGACGATTGCCGCCACCTGTGTCGCCCGCGCGTTACCGAGCTTCATGGCGAGCACGGCTCTCAGCACACGCCCGCCGTCCATAGGAAAGGCGGGAATGAGATTGAAGACGAGCAGAACGATATTGGCGACCGCAATTTGGGCGACGAAGCTGGACTGGATAATTTCAATCGGCGTCATCTGCTCCAGATCAAATCGAAGCCCCAACGCAACAATGAGCACGAATGCGATCACCGCATTGACCGCGGGCCCGGCCAGCGCCACGATGATTTCTTGCGAAGGCTTCTCCGGCATGCGCTCCATCGAGGCAATGCCGCCAATCGGCCAAAGCGTTACGTCAGGCGTGCGGATGCCATAGCGGCGCCCGGCGACGATGTGGCCGAACTCGTGCAGCAGCACACACGCGAACAGCACGATGATGAAGGCGACGCCCGCAATGGCGTCCTGCAGCGTGCCGCGCATCCACTGCACCGCAGCGATCCAGCCCAGCAGCAGCAGAAACGTTAGGTGCATGCGGACGGCCGTGCCGCCGACCGAAAAAAGTTTAATCGACCAACTCATGGAAAGCGTGTCCCCGTTACCCTATCACCACTGCTCCTCATATGGTGTCAAGGACGCGAAGCTGCGAGCACCGCTATGCGCAATGATATGCCGACTCGGCGAGGCAAGCCCGACTGGCAGATCAAAAACTGGCAATCGCAGGGTGAACGTCAGGGAGCGAGCAAGTCAGGTGGTTTCGGCTTTTCGGGGTCGGGTTCGACGTCCGCTTCTGCGATCGGGCCCACTGTGCTGTCGCGCCCATAGATGTCCGGGCGAAAGACGACCTCACCATCCCGCTCCGCCCAAGCCGTGATGTAGGCGAAGTAAACCGGGATCGGCCGTGTGAGCTTCACATCAAGGGGCTGGCCCGCTTGAATCACGTCAGCAGCTCGCCCTGGCTGCTCCCAGCCTGGCTCGTAGCGCGCAATCCACTCAACAAGCTTGAACACGTCCTGGACGCGCACGCAGCCCGCGCTGAACCCGCGCGAACGTTGGCCGAACAAACTTTTCATGGGCGTGTCGTGCATATAGACGATGTCCTTGTTCGGCATGTCTATGCGAACAAGCCCCAGCGCATTCTGCGGACCCGGGTCCTGCCGGAACTTCAACCGTGTTGTGTCCGCCGCGCCCCATACAATGGAGTACGGGTCGACTTCCGGACCGTCGACGCCGTTAAGCACCCGGATCTTTTCCTTGCTAAGATAGTCCGGCTCCTTGGCCAAACGCGGAATGATGTCGAAATTGGCGATGCTGTCGGGCACGCGCCAATATGGAAAGAAGTTCAGCCCTCGAATGGTCGCTTTGATAGACGGTGTCTGGCGCACGGTGCGCCCCACGATGACGCGGTGGCGCTGCTGCACCTCATAGCGCTCCACCGCCTCCAACTGGAATGCGGGAACGTTGACGAGGATGTAGCGATCCTCAACCCGGTTCTTCATCAGGTCTTGAATGCGCCGAAGATTGAGCCGCAGTTGCGCGAGCCGCCGCTCAGTGGTGACGTTAAGCGCGGGATAGGTCGACCGCTCGACACGGCCTGTCGGCCTTAACCCATGCCGGAGCTGGAAGCGGCGCACCGCCTGAGAAAGCTGGTCATCAAACGTATCAGAATCATAGTAGCCCGAGTTGCGCGAGGTCAAATCTCCACTCATGCGCAAACGTTTGCGCAGGATCGGAACCCGGTTATCGGACTCGCCCCCACGCATCATGCGGCCCTTTGGAACCATCGGCCAGCCGCCGATGCTCACCAAGTGCTGATAGCGGTCGATCGCCGCTTCCATTGCCGCAATCATTTCGTCGCTACGATAGGGCGTGGGGTCAGGCCTCAGGTCTTCGAGTGGCGCACGTACGCGCTGTAATCGCTTGCGCGCACGCTCGTCTTGCCGGCGCCCCGTAAAGTCGGGCGGGCCCGTACCCGTAATGCCTTCCCACCAATTGGATTGCGCAGGCACAGGTGCCGCCGAGAGCAAGGTGAGCCCGACCACTATGCTGAGACGGACTCCGGCTCTCATGAATCCCCGGCAGAGTTGAACGCCGCGGTTCCTGTCGTAGGGCCGCGCTGGTGCGCGATATGCCGGCATTCATCCGTCCTGATTATTACTCTTGCCGAAGGGCAGCGAAACTTGGCCATCCGAGATTGTTTCGCTGAGGCAACGCCTTCGTTACTAGCCGATAGGATATGGCCAAACAAAGACAATATGACAGGCCCCAAATGCTCAACTTTCTGCGTTTCCCAACATCTACGGCCATGCGGCGCAAATCAACGGATTCCGTTCCGCATTCGTTGCGATGCGGCACTCAAATGTGCCCAAGAAAGTGATCCCAGCCTGCCTGCCCAACAGCCACCCGATGTCCCATTTCATCCACGACAGAAATGCCATCATCAGCCCCTGCAATCGAACCTATACGGGTCACCTGCGTCTTCGCCACCACCGCCTGTCTTTCGAATTCCTCCGCACGATCGGGCCGTACCATCGCGAGGACCTCATAATCCTCCCCACCTGTCATCAGATCGACCAACGTTGCGCCGCCTGCGTTCACGACCGTTCTGGCGGGGGATGAAAGCGGCACGCGCGCCGCCTCGATGCGCCCACCCGTACCCGAAGCCCGGCACAACCGGCTAAAGTCTTTGACGAGACCATCGGAAATATCCATAGCCGCACAAGCACACGCGCGAACGACTCTTGCGATGCCAACAGGCGGTACCGGCATGCAATAGCGAGCGTCCAGGTGATCGCGCCCAGCCTTGTCGAGGCCGCATCGTAAACCGAGGGACGCATCGCGCCGCTGCTTGAGGCCGAGTGTTGCGTCGCCGATCGTGCCCGATACATAAACGTGATCGCCCGGACGCGCGCATGAGCGGCGCACGATGGCGCCCGCAGGGATTGTCCCAAACGCCGTTATCGAAACGCTCAACTCATTGGGCGTGCGATCTGTGTCACCACCGGCAAGAGTGCAACCGAACGCCTCCTGCGCGCGGCGCAGACCGTCCGAGAATGCCGTGAACCATCCGCGTTCTGGCGCCTCGGGCAGCGCTAGCGTCATCAGGTAGGCAAGCGGGGCGGCACCCTTTGCAATGAGATCCGACACGTTGACGGCGAGCGCCTTCCACGCAATGGCGCCGGGGTCCTCGTCTGCGAAAAAATGTACACCCGCAACGATGGCGTCCGTTGTGACGACAAGTTCCTCGCCAGCTCCCGGTGCAATCACGGCGCAATCATCGGCAAGGCCGAAGGCGCCTGGAAATCCAGCGGCGAGAGGCGCCAAGAACTCGTCTATAAGCGCTTCTTCGCTATCAATCCTATCGCTCGCCATTTCGCTCGAACTCCGCTGCGCGCAGTCGCCGCCCCAGCTTGTCGAGTACGCCGTTGACGACTTTCGGCTCATCGTCGGAGAAGAAGGAATGCGCCACGTTGATATATTCGTTGATTGCAACGCGAGCGGGCACATCCGTGCGCTCCATGAGCTCGAAGACGCCTGCGCGCAAAATGGCACGAAGAATCGCGTCGACACGTACGAGACGCCAACCCTCAGCAAGCTGCTGGTCGACGAGCGGGTCGATGTCGCGCTGGCGGCGCACTACGCCATGCAGTATCGCAGAAAAATACTTGGCATCGGCGCCCGCCGGGGCCTCACCACCGGGCGCGCCTGGAAAACGCAAGCGCACGAACTCGTCGATAACCGCATTGACGTCGGTGCCGGCGAGATCCATTTGATAAAGCGCCTGCACGGCGGCTATCCGTGCCGCCGTGCGCGGCGCCATTGCACTTTGGCCTTGAGTGTTTCTATCAGGGGTGCTCATGCATTATGCCCTTCAAACGCATGTGCAATCTCGATCAGCTTCAGACAGGCACGCGCGGCATGTCCGCCCTTACCCTCTATGCCCCCGCGGGCGCGTGCCATCGCCTGCGATTGGTTGTCCACCGTGAGAATGCCGTTTCCAACCGGAACGTTGTGGCGGGTTGCGATCTCCATCAGCCAGTGATTGGCGTTGCGGCAAACGATATCATAGTGCGCTGTTTCCCCCCGAATAACGCAGCCCAGCGCCACCACACCGTGCCATCGCGAATGGGGTGCGGTGCCCGGGATGAGGCCCGAAGCGATAGCTTGTCCCAGCACTTGCGGGATTTCGAGCGCGCCGGGCACGCTGACACGATCAAAGCTCGCGCCATGCGCTTCAAGCGCCGCGATCGCACCGTTTGCCAGCTCATCAGAGATCTCATCGTAAAAGCGTCCCTCGATGATGAGCACGCACGTGTCGGGTCCTGCTGTCATGGCCTTCACTCGATCCCGCGCGTGCCGACAATGCGCAGGCCGAAGCCCTCAAGGCCCACATAGACATGGGCAGGCTTGTTCGTCAGCAGCACCATGTCGGTGACGCCAAGCTCTCTGAGGATCTGCGAGCCAACACCAATCTCGACCTGACGACGTTCGCGCGCCCCGACGGCGGCCTTGGCCACCTGCGAGCGTTGATTGATCCGCTCCGAAAGCGACCTTGGCCGCAGGTCGCGAATGAGCACCACCACACCGCGTCCTTCCTGATCTATCGCCCGCAGCACGTTTTCGATCTGCGTGCCGGCCTTGCCCGCCTCGCCGACTCCCAGCAGATCTTCGAGCACATTGACCGCGTGCACGCGCACCAACACTGGGCCCGGCGCATTCAGGTCACCCTTGACGAGGGCCAAATGCTCACCAGGCTCCACCGTCGTTTCAAAAACATGGAGGTTGAAGGCGCCAGCCCCTGCCGTCGATACCTGGGTCTGTGCGACAGCACGCACGAGGTGCTCATTCTGCAGACGATAGGCAATGAGATCCTCGATAGCGCCGATCTTGAGACCGTGACGCTGTGCGAAGGCCACGAGATCGGGCATGCGCGCCATAGTGCCGTCGTCGTTCATGATCTCGCAAATGACGGCGGCCGAGTACAATCCGGCCAGTCGCGCTAGATCCACAGAGGCCTCTGTATGGCCGGCGCGGATCAGAACCCCGCCTTCACGCGCAACAAGCGGAAAAACATGGCCCGGTGAGACAACGTCGCTAGAGCCCTTGGTCGGGTCTATGGCGGTTGCAATGGTGCGTGCACGGTCGTGGGCGGAAATGCCAGTGGAGATGCCTTCGCGCGCCTCGATCGATTGGGTGAAAGCGGTGCGGTTGCGCGAAGCGTTTCGGCGCACCATCGATTCCAAACGTAACTCGCTGGCGCGTGCTTGCGTCAGCGTCAGACAAATGAGCCCTCGCCCGTGCTTGGCCATGAAGTTAATGATGTCAGGCGTCGCCATTTGCGCCGGTACGACGAGGTCGCCCTCATTTTCGCGTTCCTCCGCATCGACGAGCACAACCATGCGCCCGTTGCGCATATCCTCGAGGATCTCAGAGACGGTGGATAGGCAGCCGCGGCCCTCTGAGAAGGCCATCGAGCCGGCTTCTTGCGTCACGGGCGAAACTCCAATAGCCGCGCGACATAGCGCGCGAACAGGTCAACCTCCAGATTGACCGTTTGTCCGGGGGTTTTCGCGCCCCACGTCGTTACCGTCAAGGTATGCGGGATCACGTTAACGCCGAAGCGATTGTCGCTAACTTCGTTGACAGTGAGCGACATGCCATCGAGCGCGACGGAGCCCTTGGGCGCGATGTAGGGGGCCAGGTGGTCGGGCACCTCGAATGAAAAGCGGCGGCTCTCCCCGTCGGGCTTAACATCAATGATCCGTGCAACGCCATCCACGTGCCCCATCACGACGTGGCCACCCAGCTCCCCGCCGGCCTGCAGCGACCGCTCCAAATTGATGCGCCGGCCAGGTTGCCACTCTTCAATCGTCGTCTTGGAGCGCGTCTCATTCGAGGTATCGACAGTGAAGAGGCTACCCTGGTCTTCGGATTGCACGGTGGTCATGGTCAGGCAACAGCCGTCGCAACCCATGGAAGCGCCCACCTCCAGAGAGCTCGCCGGGTAGTGCGTACGGATGGTGAATCGCCCCCCCTCGTGAGCAACCACCTCTCCGATATCGGAGATGATACCAGTGAACATGGCCGTGGCCCTTCCTTGCTACCTTGATGCCTTATCTGAGCGCTTAGACCATCGTGCAAGACTGCGCCATGGCCGACGGAATACCATCATAGTTTCGCTTGCGAGCGTGCGATGATCGCAGATCTCCAATCCATCCGTTGCAATGAATCGTCCAAGATCACGCCGAACCGCCGAATCGGGCGGGGCACGCGCGGATTGGGTTTGTGCTTGGAACATCACAACCTCGTCGATCAGGCCGGCACGCGAGAACGCGCCCCAGGTTACCGGACCTCCTTCGACCAGCAGGCGGGTGATGCCCTCAGCAACGAGCGTTTCCATAACAGCTGGGAGCCAAAGTTCGCCACCTATCTCGGCAACGCGGAAGACGCGTGCGCGCGCACGCTCAAGCATGGCGACGGTGGACGCGTCTGGTTCGCTACCGCAAAAGATCCAAGTGGGATGCTTGCTGGCCGATTTTACCAGCCGGCTCTCTTGAAGCCCCGCAAGCTGCCGCGCCAGCACCACACGGATAGGCGAGCGATCCTCTAGCCCTGGCAACCGGCAGTCAAGCTGCGGATCGTCGTCGACGACGGTCTGGCGGCCGACAAGGATGGCGTCACTGCGCGCGCGCATGAGGTGGCCCAGCGCCCGCGATTGCTCACTGGTTGCCCATGTGGGCTGACCCTTTGCACCGCGCGGGGCGGAGCCATCCGAGGCAAGTGCCAGCTTCGCCTGAACCAGCGGACGTCGCTCAGTCACGCGCAAAATGTGCCCGGCCGCCATCCAGTGTGCATCGCTCGCCATCAAGCCGCGCTCGACAGCGATACCCGCCTGGCGCAGCCGCTCCAATCCGCGCCCCGCAACCCGTGGGTCCGGGTCCTCGATGGCGCACACGACACGTGCGATACCGGCGTCAATTATTGCGTCGGCGCATGGTGGCGTCGCACCGTGATGCGAGCAGGGCTCCAAGGTTACGTAGAGACTGGCTCCGCGCGCCTGGCAGCCCACACGCTTCAATGCTTCGACTTCCGCGTGGGGACGGCCGCCTGACGCTGTCCAGCCGCGCGCGATGATTGTGCCCGTTGTTTCATCGGCAATCACGCTGCCAACCGAAGGGTTGGGTGCCGTTTGGCCCAAGCCCCGCTCGGCAAGGCGAAGCGCAATGGCCATCATGTGGGCGTCAAAGCCTGAGCGCGTCGAGGGAGCCATACGACTTTAGTGTTTCTTCAAAGGCGCCGTCTCGACACCGGGGCCCTCGAACGCGATCCGTGCGGCCTCTCGCACGGCAGCCGGCTCGCTAGCGATTTCGCTCAATACCTCCTGGAAGTCGGCTGCCTCACGGAAATCCCGGTAGACGGACGCAAAGCGCACGTAAGCGACGGGATCGAGGCCGCGCAGCGCTTCCATGACAAGACCACCGATGGTGGAGGAGGCGATCTCGCTTTCGCCTGAGCTTTCGAGCTGGCGCACGAGACCAGAGACCATACGTTCAACGCGCTCGCGATCGATAGGCCGCTTGCGCAATGCCACATGGACGGAGCGCATAAGCTTGTCGCGATCGAAGGGGACCCTACGGCCCGAGCGTTTGACGACGATCAGCTCGCGCAACTGGACGCGTTCGAACGTCGTGAAGCGGCCGCCGCAGTCAGGGCAGATGCGGCGGCGACGGATGGCGGCGTTTTCCTCGGTGGGACGGCTGTCCTTCACCTGGGTATTTTCGCCCGCACAATAGGGGCAACGCATAGAAGCCTCTCAATTCTAGCCGCGCACCGCGCCCTGGCGGCGCGACAATTGAATTATTAGCCACCAGCCCGGCAAATAAGCAACGAGGCCCCCCTGGGATATCCAAGGGCGCCTCGCGTATGTGCATTTCCAGGCCGTTTAGCCGTAAATCGGGAAGCGCTTACACAGATCTATGGCCTCGGCCTTGACCTTGCTCTCCACCGAGGCATTGCCCTCGGCGCCATTTTGGGCCAGGCCGTCGAGCACCTCGGCGATCATGCGCCCAACCTGCTGGAACTCGGCAACGCCGAAACCGCGCGTCGTGCCGGCGGGCGCCCCGAGGCGAATACCCGACGTCACCATCGGCTTTTCCGGATCGAAGGGGATGCCATTCTTGTTGCAGGTGATATGCGCGCGCTCCAGCGCCTTCTCCGAGATGTTGCCGGTGAGCTTCTTGGGGCGCAGATCGAGCAAGATCAAATGAGTGTCTGTGCCGCCAGAGACCAGCGCAAACCCGCTATTCACCAGCACCTCGCCCATCGCCTTGGCGTTCTCAATGATGTTCTTCGCGTAAATCTTGAATTCTGGCTTCAACGCCTCTCCGAAAGCCACCGCCTTAGCGGCAATGATGTGCATCAGCGGGCCACCCTGGAGACCAGGGAAGATGGCCGAGTTGACCTTCTTGGCGATGTCTGGATCGTTGGTGAGGATCATGCCGCCGCGGGGCCCGCGCAATGTCTTGTGCGTCGTCGTGGTGACGACGTGGGCATGCGGGAATGGGTTGGGATGCAGGCCACCGGCGACGAGGCCGGCGAAGTGCGCCATGTCGACCATCAAAATCGCACCCACCTCGTCGGCAATCTTGCGGAAATCGGCAAAAGGAATTTGACGCGGATACGCCGAACCGCCGGCAATGATGATGCGTGGCTTGTGCTCGTTGGCAAGCTTGCGCACTTCGTCGAGGTCGATGAGGTGCGTATCGGGCCGCACCATATAGGACACGGGCTTGAACCACTTGCCCGATTGGTTGACTTTCGCGCCGTGCGTGAGGTGCCCACCGGCTGCTAGGCTCAGACCTAAAATTGTATCGCCAGGCTGGGCGAGCGCCATGAAGACACCCTGGTTGGCCTGGCTGCCCGAGTGCGGCTGCACGTTGGCAAACTCGCAACCAAACAACTTCTTCGCCCGATCGATCGCCAGCTGCTCGGCGACATCGACGAACTGGCAGCCGCCGTAGTAGCGCCGGCCGGGGTAGCCTTCGGCATATTTGTTGGTCAGCACGCTGCCGGCCGCCTCCAACACCGCCTTCGAGACAATGTTCTCAGACGCGATGAGCTCTATCTCATGCTGCTGGCGGTCAAACTCTTTATCGATAGCGTCAGCGACCTCGCGGTCCTTGTCGGCAATCGATTCAGAGAAGAAGCCCGATTTAGAGGCAGATTCCTCGCCCTTCGTTAAAATAGACATAGGGACGTTTCCTTGTTCTCACGCGCAAGACTCGGGCCTCGGACGGGCGTCTCGCTTCCCCGCCACGGGCCACATCAAACCATAATATGATCGGGTCGCCTTTGGCTCAACCGCTTTGGTGAGCGCGGTCGGCCTTAATGCCGCAGCACGTCGTCGCAACCGCAATTGGGCTATTCGGCCGCGAGCCTGACCGTTTGTCCTCTGGACAGAGGGCAAGCCTCCCAAAGCTTAGTCAGCGCGGTGACGAGGTGATCCATCTGCTGATCGGTATGGACAGGCGATGGGGTTAGCCGGATTCGTTCCGTCCCTCTTGGGACAGTTGGATAGTTAATCGGTTGCACGTAGATCGCATAGCGGTCGAGCAGGGCGTCGGTTACAGCCTTGCAGTGAACTGGATCGCCGACTGTCACCGGCACGATGTGGCTCACTCCATTCACCACCGGAAGCCCCGCCGCCGTCAGGCGTTTCTTCAGGGTTTCTGCCCGCTCTTCCAGGCGCGCACGCTCGATACCGCTGTGCTTTAAGTGCCGGATGCTCGCCAATGCCCCCGCGGCAATCGCTGGTGCCAGCGAGGTCGTAAAGATAAAGCCCGACGCGTAAGAGCGGAGGGCATCGCAACACTCACGGCTAGCTGCAATGTAGCCGCCCATGACGCCAAAGCCCTTGGCAAGCGTACCGTTGATGATATCGACGCGGTCCATCACCCCATCGCGCTCGGCAATGCCACCGCCGCGCGGACCGTAGAGTCCCACCGCATGCACCTCGTCCAGATAGGTGAGCGCACCGTACTTCTCGGCCAGGTCACAAATCTCGGCGATCGGCGCGATGTGCCCATCCATCGAATACACGCTCTCGAACACGATAATCTTCGGTGTATCGCGGTCGTACTCTTTGAGCTGCGCTTCCAGATCCGAAATGTCGTTGTGGCGCCAGATACGCTTGGGCCCGCGCCCGTGGCGGATGCCGGCAATCATCGAAGCGTGGTTCTTCTCGTCCGAGAAGATCACCACCCCTGGCAGAAGCTGGGCCAGCGTGGAGAGTGTGGCGTCGTTGGCAACGTAGGCCGACGTGAAGAGAAGTGCTGCATCCTTGCCGTGCAGATCGGCAAGCTCGGCTTCGAGCTCCACGTGGTAGTGGGTCGTCCCAGAAATATTGCGCGTCCCACCAGAACCGGCACCGACGGCATCGATCGCCTCATGCATGGCGGCTATCACATCGGGGTGCTGCCCCATGCCGAGGTAATCATTGGAGCACCAGACAGTGATGGGTTGTGCTGCACCTTCGCCCGGAAAGTGCTCCGCATGAGGGAAAGAGCCACGCCGGCGCTTCAGGTCCGCGAAAATACGATAGCGCCCTTCACGGTGCACGGCATTGAGCGCGGCGCTGAACTTTTGCGCATAGTCCATCAAGCGTACTTCACTCCCGACCGGTTCGTCTTTATCAGCATTACCGCACACCGGTCCGCGAGCAACGTTATCAATTGTCGCGCCGCGACAAGATAAACGACGTAAACCCGCCAATAATAAGAACCTACGGATCAAACCGGCGTTGAACTTTAGGGGTGGTGTTCTATCGGGCCTATGACACCGATCAACTCCAAAGTGCAATCCTAATAGGCGGCGGCGACCTCGCCCACCCCGTCCTTTAGGTAAATGTCCCGCCGGAATTGCACAACCCCGTCCTTGGTGGCCCAAGCCGTCACATATGCGAAAAAGAGCCGCACGGGCCGCCGCAAGCGCACGTTCTTGAGCTGACCCGACTCCTTGAGCTGCTCAACGTGGTAGTCCTTCCAGGTGGTTTGGCCCTTGAGCAGCCAGTTGGCGAGCTCCTCGATGTTCTCCACCCGCACACAGCCCGAGCTTGCCGCCCGAAAGTTGCGACCAAACATCGACTCCTTTGGGGAGTCGTGCATGTAGACGGATTGCGAATTTGGGAAGTTGATCTTCAAGAACCCCAACGGGTTGTCCTTGCCTGGCTTCTGCCGATAGGACAGCGAATAGGGCTGTGAAGAGTTCCAATTGATTTTCTCTGGCGCGAGCTTGCGACCCCTGCCGTCATAAGCATCGATCCCGAACTTCACGAGCACATTCTTCCCCTGCTCTTGCATCCTCCGGCCCGTGGGGATCAGGTCCTCCTTGATCACCGTCGGCGGTAGCCTCCAAGCGGGATTAAAGTTGAGATGGGTAATAGTGGAGCGAAGCTGGGGCGTCTGACGTTCTTTCTTGCCAACGACGCCAGAGTGCCGGGAAACAACCCGGTCGCGCTCAATGACTTCGATCTGTGCTGCGGGAATGTTGACCAGGACATACCTTTTGCCGACGGTACGCGAGAGCCCCGACAACCGCTTGAGATTTATTTTGAGCTGCTTTAGGCGCACCTTGGCCGGCACGTTGAGTGCTGCCAAAGTACGCTTGTCGACGATCCCGGTCGGCGCAAGCCCGTTTGACGCTTGAAAGCGTTTCACCGCCGTCTCTAGGCTGCCGCCGAAATAATTGGGATAGCTCGTCTCTTCGTTCAGATCACCCGAGGCGCGCAGCCGATCGCGTAGCGCCAGCACGGCCGGATCTGAAATGCCCGGTTCCATCTCGACGTTGGGCACGGCTGTGAAGCCGCCATTTCGAACGATCGTCTTGTAGCGTTTGATGGCAGCCTTGGTCGGCGCAATATTCGCTTTGGAGAGCGTGGGGTAACCCTTGGGCGGGTTTGCCTGCCATTCCTTTACGAAGCTTCGGTCGTAGGTGCTGTGCTCACCGGGGCCAGCGCCCGTTGGTCCAAAATTCAGGCCCTGAGCAGCCGCGAACGAGGTGGAGGCCACAATACCAGTGAGCCCCAATAGGATGGCCGCTGCCCGCCCGGTGCCACGAAAACGTTGACCTGTCCGAAGTGAGATCACAGCGTTCCCCCCATTGCCGGTCCAGACTGTTCACGCCCTCATACTCACTCAACAATGCGGCTCGCCTCTCGGCCAATGCTCTCAACGCCGTCGGTCGCGCGAAGCCTTATCTCCGCTGCCCAGAGAACAAGGCGTACTTGCGATTCTCCCATCGGGCAATCAGCGTGCAGAGTTAGCTATTCCGGCCGCGAAGAAAAGACAAAGGCGCGCTGCCGTGGGCCCTCCCGGCCTGGCTGGTGCCGAAGGGACACGAATCGAGCATAACGAAGGGGCTGCAGCGACCGCTGCAGCCCCATATCCCGTCAAACTTTGTTGCGCAGGGCCCTACAACCGGTACCGGATCTGGTCGGACCAGAATCGCTCCAGCTTAAACAGGGCCTTGTTGAGCCGGCTGAAGTCCTCTTGCGACACTTCGCCAACGGCTTGCACTGAGCCCAGCTGACGCTGATAAAGTTTCTTCACGATCTCGCACGCACCTTTGCCCTTCTCAGTCAGGCTGACGCGCACACTGCGGCGGTCCGTCTCCGAGCGTTTGTAGTGAAGGTAGCCCATGTCGACGAGCTTCTTCAGGTTGTAGGAGACATTTGAACCGAGATAGTAGCCGCGAGTCTTCAGCTCACCGGCCGTGAGTTCGCTTTCACCGATATTGTAAAGGAGCAGGGCCTGGACGCTATTGAGGTCGTCGCCCCCATTGCGATCAAACTCGTCCTTGATGACATCGAGCAGCAGCCGGTGCAGCCGCTCAATTAGCCTCAGGGACTGCATGTATTCGGAGCCGATCGATTGATCCTGAGCTGGCGCGTACTCACGCGCCACTTCGAGCGCAACACTCATAATGGCCTCATCCTGTTTGACGCTTCCCGGTTTTTCCGGGTTGCTTTGATAGATAAGGCATGAAGCTAAAAGTTACCTAAATACACATAGTAAAAGAATAGTAGCGGGGGTGTTCTGGAGGGTTTCATTAATACTCAGCGGCGCATTCGGCCATTGCAGCCACCTGTTCCCACCCAGTTTGGATCAAAGTTTACACGCGTGCGGCTTGCATTTGTTCACGCGACGGCAAAACAAGCTCATCATCACCCATCGACGCAAAGACTTCATCAACCATAACTGACGTTACGTCCTCAAGCCGGCCCCGCTGCCAACGCGGCTTGCCATCCTTGTCAATCAAAGCGGCACGCACGCCTTCCTCGAAATCGTGACCCTCAAGACAGCGGCAAGCGAGCCGGTAGTCGAGTTGTAGCGTCTGGCGAAGATCAAGTTCACGTGCGGCGCCGATATGCCGGTGCGTCACCTTGAGCGACAACGGCGAACGGCTCTTAAGGTCCGCAACAACGCTTTGCGCCCACTCGCGATCGTTGCTCGGCACCGTACCGAGCCGGTCGATAATCTCTTCCACAGTTGGCGCAGAAAAACAGCGGGCGATGCAGCCTATGTAGGGCTCCAACTCGCGCGGACCAGGGTCCACATGGCGCTCGTCGAGTAATGGATCGACTGGCCACGTATCGATCAGTGCCGTCTTGATCTCTTCAAAGCGAGCAGAGGAAATGCAGTGCGTCAACAGCCCCAAAGCGTATGCATCCGCAGCGCCAATCGCACGCCCTGTCAGGCCCAGATACATGCCAATCTCATCGGGGAAACGCGCGAGCACATAGGCAGTTCCGACATCGGGGAACAGGCCGATGGCCGTTTCAGGCATGGCGAACCGGTACCTCTCGCCCGCCACCCGATGCGTTCCATATGCCGTGATGCCAACACCTGAGCCCATCACGGGCCCGTTTATGAGTGAAATAGTCGGTTTGGAAAAGCACTCGTGCAGCCAGTTGAGACTGTACTCATCTGCAAACGCGCGCCGCGCTTGCTCGGGCTGCTCGCGCTTCCACGTGATCAGCTCGCGCACATCGCCACCTGCCGAAAACATTTTCGGGCTCGCCGATTGAATGACGATCGCGTAGATCTGCGGATCGCGCGCAAAGCGCGGGAACGCTTCGGCAAGTTTCGTACGCATCGCCATGTTGAGCGCATTCAGTGCGCGAGGGCGATTGAGCGTAATGATTGCCAACGAGCCCTGTGGCTCAATGGTGAGTTCGCTGCCTGCCTCGCTTGCCTGCTTGGTTGCGCTTTTGACGTCGTGTTGCACAGCATCTCCCTCGCACGGTCGGCCGGTCGCTCAAACCATCAATTGGACGAATTTGGAGCTATACACTGGGGTGCCCCGTGATCAAACTCGCTCAAACGATTCGGCCGCTGCACCGCCTCAATCAGACTCGAAACTATAACACCCAACCACGTCAAGGAGACGCGAGAGATGCCGCGATTGGGGGCGGGGCTTGCAATTGTGCTTGGTGCAATTTGCTGCGTGGGCCAGCAGAGCGCGATCGCTGATCCGATCGACGCGGCACTTGCGATATGGTCAACCGTTACTGCCACCGTCGCCGGTAAGAAGACACGCCGGCGCGGCGCTTCGCAGCCCGCCGAGACGTCGGCACAAGAGGGTGCCTTTAAGCCCGAGCCCATACCCCCATTGCCTATACGCAAGGATCGCAGCAGCCTGCCTGCCAAGGCCGATGGGAAAGGCACACCCGCCAACATCGCAGAGCCTGTGCCTGATGTCTGGCAGCCAAACGAGATTGCCGCCGCGAAATCCCGCTGCGCCGTCCTGCTAAAAAAAGGCGATGCGGTCGTCATTCCACAACCGCCGATCAAGGAGCGTGAATGCGGGACACCAGCACCCGTACGTCTCGTCAGTCTCGGCAAGACGTCCAAGGTCGCATTCCAGCCGCCGGCACTCGTCAATTGCGAAATGGTCGCTGTTCTCGACACATGGATCACCAACCGCGTGCAACCGCTCGCGAGGAAGCATCTGGGCACCCGCGTCACCAAGATCGTGGTCATGAGCGACTATTCGTGCCGAAAATCTTCTGGTCGCGTCAGCAATAGGTTCAGTGAGCATGCCTTCGCCAACGCGCTCGACATCCGCGGTTTCGTTACCGAGAAGGGGCAGAACACATACGTGCTGGACGACTGGGGCTTGACGCGGCGCGACATCGCCGCCGAAGCGGCCGCAGCGAAGGCTGAACGCGTTTCTGCGGCCCAGATTGCGACGAACCGAACGGCGAAGGAAAACCTTGCAACTGCTACGAGGGATAAACCGCTCGGTGCCGCGTACACATTGGCGGCTGTTCGGCTCACCGGGCCGGAGGATCCCGTGTTGGCCCGCAAAGCTGAGCGCGCAGCCAAGATCGCGGCCTTGAGTATGCAAGAGCAAGCCGGGCGGGCGTCGACTGAAAAGGCGAAATTCTTGCGCGCCGCACACGCTGCTGCCTGCCGCATCTTTGGCACGACCCTGGGCCCAGAGGCCAATAACGCGCACCGAAACCATTTCCACGTCGACATGGCGAAACGGAAATACAAAAAGATCTGCGACTAACCCTATTCGCCAACGTGCGATGCGCAGCCCTTGCCAAGAGCCTCCAGTTCCGGCGAGTGTAGGGGACCACTCGATCCTGGAATTTTGAAGTCATGAAACCGCGCAGCCCAGCGCAAATGATACGACCGGCAAGCCGACGCGGCGGGACGTTGCAGCCAGAGAACCCGGCTCCAACGGCAGGAACCTTTCCCAACGTGCGCATGCGCCGCAATCGGCGTAGCAAATGGTCTCGCCGTCTCGTTGCCGAGCACCGCTTGAGCGTCGATGATCTCATCTGGCCGCTGTTCGTCGTCGAGGGCGAGAACCAGCGCGTTCCGGTCACGTCAATGCCGGGTGTAGAGCGCCTGTCGATCGATAATGTTGTGGCGGCTGCCGAAGAGGCAGCCGCGCTCAACATCCCCGCGATCGCACTCTTTCCCAATACAGAACCGAAGCGGCGCAGCGACGATGCGCGCGAGGCGTTCAATCCCGAAAACCTCGTGTGCCGGGCCACCCGCGCCGTTAAGGCGGTGGGCCTCGATATCGGCGTCATTCTTGACGTCGCTCTCGACCCCTACACCAGCCACGGCCATGACGGTCTGGTTCGCGGCGATGAGATTGCCAATGACGAGACGCTTGAAGCGCTCGTGCGCCAATCGCTCATACAGGTGGAAGCTGGCGCCGACATCCTGGCCCCATCTGATATGATGGACGGCCGCGTCGGGGCCATTCGAACGGCGCTGGAGACCGAAGGGTATTCAGGCACGCAGATTATGGCCTACGCCGCCAAGTACGCCTCCGCGTTCTACGGGCCATTTCGTGATGCCGTTGGGTCGTCCGTAACGCTGGCTACATCACAACTGGGTGGCGACAAGCTCACCTATCAGATGGATGCGGCGAATTCCGACGAGGCGCTGCGTGAAGTCGCGCTTGATCTCGCCGAAGGTGCCGACATGGTGATCGTGAAACCGGGGATGCCCTATCTCGATATCGTCACCCGCATTGCCGAAACATATCGCGTTCCGACCTTCGCCTATCAGGTCTCAGGCGAGTACGCGATGATGCAGGCAGCAGCCAAAGAAGGCTGGCTCGACGGTGAAGCGGCAATGATAGAGAGCTTGCTGGCATTCAAGCGAGCGGGGGCTGCGGGCGTGCTGACCTACTTTGCCCCACGCGCTGCGGCACTGCTCAAAACGAAAAGCTGAAATGTGAAAAAAGAAGGAGGCCGGGACGCTTCGCACAAGAGCGTGGCATTTGCCCATGCGAAATCGCCGACCGGCCTCACTTGCTTTCTATATATCGCGTTCCCCGAAGCTCATCAAGCAATGAGAGCGAACAGTTACTAACCTGCGCCTTGAGCTCAACCTCATCGAGCGTGCTCGTTGTTGTCCCGATCGGCTTCCTTAGAAATCTTCTCGATTCGGGCCATATAGTCTTCAAAGTTGAGCGTTCCATCACCGTCAGGATACGCGGCTTGAATCTCGGCCCCGCCGATCGCAGTTAACCATGCGTGATCTGCTTACTGACGCATGGCAACCGCTCGCACGCGATTGCACCACCTACGTTCAAGGACACCGTTGAGCTGCTCTATGCGATCTATACGGAATTAGCGCCGAACCCGACGGCGTGCCGGCGCGAAATGCTCGCCAATAGCCGCCGGGGGGGCGCCTTCTGCGCCCGGTGTCAGATGCTGCGCGATGGAGCCTTTGGGTTTCTGGCAATCGGTGAGCCAAACGTCGAACACCGGATGCTCAACCGCATTAAGGCCGGGGCTTTCGGCAAACATCCAACCGGTGAAGATGCGTTTCTCGGCGCCATCCAGCAGTATCTCGTCGACTTCGACGAACGAGGTGGTCTTTGGCGGCTCGGTGGGTGGGCGCGAAAAGCAAATCCGCGGCGTCACCTTCAGTGCGCCGAACGTTACCGTCTCGTTGAGCGGCACCTCGAATCGGGAGATGCGAGCCGTGACCTTGTCGAGGGCAGCAAAGACCGCGACGCCGTTTTCCATGCGCTCCGCGTGCACACCTGAGACGGCCAGGACGCTCGTGGCCGCGGTTGCCAGCACCAGCAGCGCACGTGGTGAGACCGAAATCCTCAAATAGCGGTTCATGGAGCTCTTACGGCGATCCGTTAATGCGTGCCGGCCTCTGGGCCTCACTGGGCGCAGAGTTGGGCCGAAGTTGGACCCTAT
>Ga0209976_10000762_pt1 | contig 19886 bp, 19 predicted proteins | sample SumtaG_FD_182806 | JGI IMG/M metagenome (GOLD analysis project Ga0209976, IMG submission 182806) | Deep subsurface microbial communities from Indian Ocean to uncover new lineages of life (NeLLi) - Sumatra_00157 metaG (SPAdes) (version 2) | ecosystem: Environmental > Aquatic > Marine > Oceanic >...
AAAAGACAACGCTGATAACTGGCACAGTCCTAGCTTAGAAAACAAATCCGTTGCTTATTTCAATATCGATTGGACCAAACCTTTAATCAGCAAAGTATTTATTGCCAACAGCCAACAAGAACAAGTCTATCCTATTAATATAGAAGAAAATAACACTTATGGTTTTAAAGCAAAAGTGTCTGATAATTTTAAAGTTATAGGATGTAGTCTTTATATCAACGATCAACACCAAGGAACAATGTCATCACCAGGTTCTTGCGGAAAAGAATGCATTCTAGAAAAAGAGTTTACTCCGGTTGAAACCGGCTTTTATCAAATTTTTGCCGCTTGCAAAGATGCTACTGGAAACATTTCGAAAAGTGAAACCATCGATGCAAAAACAAACTTAGCTCCAGAAATAACGTCCTGCAGGGTTAATCCAGTACAAGGAGACACAAACGCTGAATTTAATTTTTTCGTTGAAGTGTCAAATCCAGACAATGACATTCTTAGTTTTAATTGGAACTTTGACGATAATGAAACTTCGAATGCCAAAAACCCAAGCCATTATTTTACAAACCCTGGCACTTATGAACCGCAGGTAATTGTTTCCGATAATCAGGGCGCTAGTGATTCATGCACTACTGCTTGGGTTAGCGTCCAAAATTAAAATATGAGAAAAAACATTCTTATTATTTTCTTAGCTATAATTTCAGGGTTTATTATTTTCAAAGCTGATTTTTGCCTAGCATTAAATAATCCAGAAAATCTTAGTGTGGCAAGCGTTGGCGAAGCCAGCTCTACTCTTAAATGGTATTGGTCTGAAAATGGCGGTAGTATTAGACAATTTAAGGTTTTATATAAAAAAGAAAGGGCGCTTTCTTGGACAGCAAGATACCCCATGGCAGGCAATGGTAATATTGAATATAACTTAATGGGATTGGAAAGAGGAACTACCTATTGGTGGAGAGTTAAGGCTGAAGCACAAAATCCGGTAAATGATAGTGATTTTATTGATGGCCCAAGCTTTACAACAATTCAAGCTGAACCCCCTCCTCCGCCCGAAGAAAACGGTGAGATTCTAGATTTTTTTACATTAGGAAATCCCTTAAACCAAGACAGTTTTTGGGATGTAATGAATATTGCTTTAAGTTTTCTTGTTTTACTTGCTTTTATTATTGCTCCAATCTTAATAATCTATGCTGTATTTTTAATGATTTTTGCTGTTGGGGACGCAGTTAAAATTAACAAGGCTAAATCCATAATTACCTGGACTCTCGTTGCTTTAGCACTTATCTTATCTGCCAAAATGCTACCTGAAATAATTAAAGAAATATTTATCAATTAAAAACAATGACTTTATTGTCTAAACAGCTATTTCAACAGAATAAAAAGTGTTAATATATTAAAATATGGATAAAAAAGATTTTCTTATTCTCTTTGTTGTTGTTTTGGGACTAACTACTCTAAAACCTGATTTTTGTCTTGCATTATTAGATATGCCAACAGAAGTCATAACATCAGCTGTTGGTGAAGGCAGCGCCATTCTTCAATGGGAATGGTATGAAAATGGTGGAACTCTTAAACAGTTTAAAATTTTATATAAAGATACAGAATCAACTGTCTGGACAGCAAGATATCCACAGTTTGCAACTGGTACAATAACATATAACTTATTGGGTTTACTCGAAGCCACTACTTATCAATGGAGGATTAAAGCTGAAGCACGGGACCCAACGAATGATAGTAGCTTTACTAATGATATACAATTTAGAACAATATCACCTCCAATCCCTCCACCTAATGGAGATGATAGACCCATAGTCCCAATAACATTAAAAAATCCTTTGGAACAAGACAATATCTGGGATGCAATAGATGCAGTTTTAAATTTTCTTATTTTAATTGCTTTTGTTATTGCTCCGATTTTAATAATTTACTCTGCTTTTTTAATGATTTTTGCTACTGGAGATGCAGCTAAAATTAATAAAGCCAAATCCATAATTACCTGGACTCTTGTAGCTTTAGCAATTATTCTATTTGCCAAAGGCCTACCATTAGTTATTAAAGAAGCGATGGGAGGATAGCGTTAAGCATCTAGTATTAGGCATTAAACACAACAACGCTGGGAATTCTCAGTGTTGTTATAATTTATTTGAAAAGTAGTGCTGATTTGACTTTTGAAAAATCTTTGATATAATTAAATTGTATTTTAGGTAAATTAATTTTGGAATTTGGAACTATTAAAACAATGTCAGTTTTTAAAAAAATATTTTTGCAATTCGCTGAAATTGTGCTAAATAGCCAATTTCCTGTTTTAGAATATGACTCAATTAACTCTATTAATAGGAGGGATTATTTCTATTTCAATTGGAACAGTACTCGGTTATTACGTTCGTCAGTCAATAGCAAGAAGGAACTGGAAAACAATTGAAGGAAAGATACAAAAAAAGATTGAAAAAACAACTAAAGAAGTTTCTAATATTGTTTCTAATGCCAAGAATAAAGCTTTTTTGGTTTTAGATGGCGCAAAAAAGGAAGCCTACACAATAAGAAAAAGACTAAATAGGGGCGAACAGCTGCTCCTAAAAAGAGAAAGTATTTTAGATAAAAAAATATCTGGCTTTGAATTAAAACAAAGTGATTTTGAACAAAAAATAGAAAAAGTAAAGCAAATCAAATCTTCTTTGGAGAAATTAAAGGAAGAAACTGCCAAAAAGCTGGAAGGGGTTGCTATGATGAACAAAAAACAAGCCAAAGAAGAGCTTTTAAAGGCGGTGGAAGATAAATATCAGTTAGACATTTTAGAAAGATTAAGAAAACTAGAAACCGAAGGTCATGAAAGATATGAGAAAAAAGCTAAAGAAGTTTTAGCTACTGCAATTCAAAAGTATGCTTTATCCCAAGCCCAAGAAACAACCACTACTACCGTTGCCCTACCCAATGAAGATATTAAGGGAAGAATAATTGGCAAAGAGGGTAGAAATATAAAAACCCTTGAAAGATTAACAGGGGTGGAAATAATAGTTGATGAAACACCAGAAACGGTTGTAATTTCTGGTTTTGACCCAGTAAGGCGTCGGATAGCTAAAGTTGCGCTGGATAAATTAATATTAGATGGAAGAATTCAACCAGCCAGAATTGAAGAGAAAGTAAAAGAAGCTAATCAGGAAATAAACAACCAGATTAAAAAAGCTGGAGAAGTAGCTGCCTATGAATTTGGCCTGCTTGGATTAAATCCAAAACTAATACAGCTTTTAGGAAGATTAAAGTTCAGAACAAGTTATGGTCAGAACGTTCTGCTCCACTCCATTGAAGTAGCATATTTATCTGCATTCTTAGCTGACGAGATTGGAGCTAATTCTTTGGTTTGTAAAAAAGCTGGTTTATTCCATGATATTGGAAAAGCAGTTGACCATCAGATAGAAGGTTCTCATGTTGATATAGGGAGAAAAATTTTAGAAAAATTTAATATAGAAAAAGAAGTTATTGATGCAATGAAGTCTCATCATGGAGAATATCCAAATGAAAGCATTGAATCAATCTTAGTGCAGGTTGGAGATCAGATTTCAGGCACCAGACCAGGAGCAAGAAAAGATACTTTAGAAAACTATCTCAAAAGACTGTCTAACTTGGAAAATATAGCTTTAGCTTTTAATGGAGTAGAAAAAGCCTGGGCTCTTCAAGCAGGAAGAGAAATAAGGGTTTTTGTGAAATCAGGAGAAGTTGATGATTTTGGAGCAAAGAATTTAGCTAGAGAAATTGCCAGAAAAATCCAGGACGAACTGCGCTATCCGGGAGAAATAAAAGTTAATGTAATAAGAGAAACGAGAGTAATAGAATACGCAAAGTAAACTAACTCTCAAAACAAAAACAGCGAAAATTCCGCTGTTTTTGTGTTTTTGAGCGGGTGAAGGGAATCGAACCCTCATTATTTGGTTGGAAACCAAAAGTTCTACCACTAAACTACACCCGCTTTTGTTTAGTCGGGGCACCCAGACTCGAACTGGGATTAAATCCTCCCAAAGGACTCGTGCTAGCCATTACACTATGCCCCGTTTTGCTTTAGAATTTTAGCAATTTGTTTTTGTTTGGTCAATGAATATGGTAAAATATGGTAAAATAACATGAATTTATTTAAAAAAATTATTTCAGAATTAAATATTTTTGCCCAGTGCAGGAAATATAATCTTTCTTTATGGCAATGCCCCCAGTTTCTTTTTCTGGTCATGGGAGCAATTATTATAATATCCAGCTTATTTGCCTATGCCCTTGGCACCCGTTATATTGAAAATCCATTACTTGTTGCGCTTACAATACAGATTCTGGCAGGAATTTTGTTAATTATTGCTGTAATTATTATTCGTAGTTTTGAAAGATTGGCTGAAGCAAGCCGCCTAAAGTCAGAGTTTATAAGTATTGTGTCCCATCAGTTGCGTTCTCCTTTATCTAATTTAAAATGGACTGTTGAACTGCTCATGTCTGGAAAATTAGGGAAGATTGAAGAAAAACAAACCGAATATTTTAAGATTATAAAAGAGAACAGCAACAGAATGCATGAACTGATTTCTGATTTATTAACAGTGTCAAAAATTGAAAGCGCTAAATTGCCCTTCAATAAACAGGAGTTTTCAATGGAAGAATTAACAAAAGTTTTAATCAATGAGTATAAACCCCTTGCAGGGGCTACCAATGTAGAAGTTATTTTAGTAAGTAACAAAAATCTTCCCAAGGCTTTTTCTGATCCCTCACGCATTAAGCTGGTTATAGAAAATCTTTTAGATAATGCTATTAGATATACAAAAGAAAGAGGAAAGGTTAAAATAAGTCTTTCTCAAAAAAACAATAACATTCTTTTTTCAATAAAAGATAATGGCGTGGGTGTTCCAGAGAAAGATTGGAAATATATTTTTCAGAAATTTTTCCGTTCAGAAAATGTTTTAAGGCACCAAACAAAAGGCTCTGGTTTGGGACTATATATTTCAAAAGAAATCATTAAAAGAGCAAAGGGTAAAATAGGATTTGATTCAAAAGAAGGTAAAGGGTCGACGTTTTGGTTTGCAATACCAATTAAATAACAAACAACAAAAACAAGAAGCGAAAAACGCATTGTTTCTTATCTTTGTAATATGAAAATTATTTTATTTATAGAAGATGAGTCTGCGCTTCAGAAGACAGTTGGGGAAGTATTAAAGCAAGAAGGTTATGAATTAATTTCTGCACTTAATGGAGCAATAGGATTAAGGATGGCCAAAGAAAAAAAGCCGGACTTAATTCTTCTTGACCTTGTACTTCCAAAAATGAATGGTTTTGACGTTCTTAAAAAACTAAAAGAAAATATTGATACAAAAAACATTCCAGTAATTGTTTTAACAAACCTTGAGGCAATGGATGATATAGACAGGGCAATTGAGCTTGGAGCCACAACTTATCTAGTAAAAGCGCAATATACTTTAGAAGAAATAATAGAAAAAGTTAAAAAAGTTCTTGGTTAACAATATTTATTAGTTCTTAACTACTAATTATAAATGAAGGTAGAACCCCAACAATTAAAAGCTTTTTTAGTTGACGCTAATCTGGTTACAGAAGAACAGTTTAACGAAGTACGTAAAAAAGCTAAAAAAACAAAACATGAAATTAGCGATGTTTTAGTTTCTGAGGGCCTAATCAGCCAAGACCAATTAATAAAACTAGAGGCATATATCTTGGGCATTCCTTTTGTTGATTTGGAAAAAGAAATTATTGATCCTAAAGTTTTGAAAATTATTCCAGAACCAATTGCTCGTTCTCATAACATTGTTGCTTTCAGAAAATCAGAGAAGAATCTTGAAGTAGCAATGCTCGACCCAAAAGATTTAAGGACTATTCAATTTATTAAAAAGACAACAAATCTAAAAATTTTACCTCGGTTAACCAGCATCAAATCAATTAAAAGCGTACTGCGCCAGTATCAACAAACACTCGAAGCTGAGTTTGGAGAAATTATTAAAAAAGAGGTTGGAATAATCAAACCAGTTGAAGAAAAAAAACTTGAAGAAAAAGCTGAACTGAAAAAAATGGCCGAAGAACTGCCCGTCATTAGAATTGTTGATACTCTAATGAAACATGCGATTCTACAACGCGCTTCAGATATCCACATTGAACTAATTGAAAAAGAGGTCTTAGTCAGATATAGGATTGATGGAATTTTAAGAGATGCCATGACCTTGCCAAAATTAGCATCTTCAGGAATTGTGGCGCGAATAAAAGTGCTTTCCAATCTAAAACTAGACGAGCATCGTTTACCTCAGGATGGTCGTTTTAAAATAGAGTCTGAGGATTATAAATACTCAATCAGAGTTTCAATATTACCAGTTTTTGATGGTGAAAAGGTGGTTATGAGGCTTTTATCAGAAACTAGTAAAGCTTTCACTTTAGAACAATTAGGTTTAATTGAAGAAAATCTGGAGAAAGTTCAAGATTCTTTGCGGAAACCAGTAGGAATGATTTTAATAACAGGGCCAACTGGTTCTGGAAAAACTACTACCCTCTATTCAATGATGGAGATTTTAAACAATCCCGGAATCAATATTTCTACCGTTGAAGACCCTATTGAATACAGGATGCCGAGAATCAATCAAACCCAAGTAAGACCAAAAATTGGTTTAACTTTTGCAAAAGGCCTAAGGTCTTTGCTGCGACAAGACCCAGACATTATTATGGTTGGAGAAATAAGAGACAACGAAACAGCTAATCTTTGTATTAATGCCTCCTTAACAGGCCATTTGGTTTTATCAACTTTACATACTAATTCTGCTGCTGGAGCTCTACCGCGGTTAATGGATATGAAATGCGAGCCATTTTTGATTGCGTCAACCTTAAACTGTATCTTAGCCCAACGATTAGTAAGAAGGCTTTGTGGTGAAAAAGAAAAATACAAACTTAAAGACGTTGAATTAAAAGAAATCTCAAAATATTGTGATTTGGAAATAATCCTAAAAATCTTAAAACAAGAAAAAATTGTAAGTCAAAGAGCAACTTGGAAAAACATTCCTTTTTACAAACCAAAATCCAGCAAAGGATGCCCTGATGGTTATAAAGGAAGAATAGGAATTTTTGAGGTTTTGCCAGTTACAGAAACAATTAAAGAGCTGATTATAACTAAAGCTATTTCAGACAAGATTCATCAGCAGGCAAAAAGCGAAGGAATGAGAACAATGGTTGAAGATGGTTTTATCAAAGCAGCTCAAGGAATAACTTCTATTGAAGAAGTATTAAGGGCAATAGTTGAATAATTTTAATACCTTAATTTTAATGCCAAGATATTTTTACAAAGCCAAATCTGTTAAAGGAGAGGAAAAATCAGGATTTTTAGAAGCAAAAAACACCCATCAATTATCCCAGAAATTGCACGCTCAGGGATTTGTTTTAATTAAAGCCCAACTATCAAAAGAATTGAAAAAACAAAAATTCAATATTGACCTTCCCACTTTTGGCGGGGTGCCTTTAACAGAAAAAATGTTCTTTGTTAGAAACCTTCAGGTTATGATTGCAGCGGGACTTCCTTTGCCTCGCGCAATCAAGTCTCTATCAAAACAAGTAAAAACTCCTGAATTTAAAAAAGCGCTTTCAGAAATTAAAGACAGGGTTGTAGAAGGGAAAAGTCTTTCTGAAGCTATGAGTTATTATCCGTCTGTTTTCCCCCAGCTTTTAAGAAGCATGGTAAAAGTAGGGGAAGAGTCAGGAACATTAGAAAAGGTTTTAGGGGTGCTAAGTGCACAGATGGAAAAAGAGTATGTTTTAATATCCAGAGTACAAGGCGCCATGATTTATCCAATTATAATTGTTTGTGCCATGATTGCCGTTGGTGCACTGATGCTTATTATGGTTGTTCCAAAATTAGCTGAAACTTTTGAAGATTTAAATATTGAGCTTCCGGTTACTACAAAGATTATAATTAATTTTGGCACTTTTGTAGCAAATTACTGGCACTTACTGCTTTTAGGCCTGATAATATTTGTTATTTTTCTAAGAAGGATTTTAAAAATACAAGCAGTTAAAAAAATATCTGACAGGATTTTTCTAAGAGTTCCTATTATATCCTCAATTGTTAAGGCAACTAATTCTGCATATGCAACAAGAAATTTAAGCTCTTTAATTGGAGCAGGAGTTTCTTTACCCAGGTCTTTGGAAATTACTGCTGGTACTCTAAGTAATTTCTATTTTAAGACAGCTATGAATGAAGCAGCAGAAAAAGTAATAAAAGGAGGGAAGTTGTCTGAAGTTTTAGCTAGTTATAAAAATGTTTATCCTTTAATCGTTATCCAGATGATAGCTGTGGGAGAGGAAACTGGTGAAACCTCCGCTATTTTATCAAAATTAGCAGATTTTTTTGAAGAAGAAGTATCCACCACTACAAAAAACCTGGCTTCTGTTATTGAACCAGTTTTAATGATTATTATTGGAATTACAATTGGTTTTTTTGCGGTTTCAATGGTTCAGCCAATGTATAGCATGCTTGGAAGTGTCTAATAAAGAAAATGTTGAAATTCAAATGCCAAAATCCAAAACATGGAGGATTCACACTTGTTGAAATTATAACAGTGGTTGGAATTGTATTAATTATAATAGTCACTGCTATCCCGGCTTACAGGAATTTCCAAAAACAATCTGATTTAATAAACACAACAGAAGAAATAATGAATGTTTTAAGGTCTGCCCAAAGCAAGACTTTAGCTTCAGAACAAGCCAGTCAGTGGGGAATTCATTTCTTGGCTTCAGAATATATTTTATTTAAAGGAGTAGATTACGATTCACGTAACAGTTCTTTTGACAAGAATTATATTATCCCCAGTTCAGTTGAAATTTATGAGGTTAATCTTGAAGGAGCTGGACTAGATGTTGTTTTTGAAAGAATTACTGGCCAGACAAATCAATTTGGAAACATCTCTTTGAGGTTAAAAACTAATGCTTCAGAAACAAAAACAATTATTGTTGAATTGTATGGCCAGATAGTTTCCCAGCAAACTGTTCCCAGTGATACTGAAAGGATTAAGGATTCAAGACATACTCATTTCAACTATGCCCGCCAGATTAATACTTCAATTGAAATTCTTACTCTAACTTTTACTTATGACAGTTCAAGCTTTTCAGAAGACATTATGCTTATTAACAATATCAAAGATGATCAAATTTTTTGGGAAGACGAAGTGAGCGTCAACGGAGAGATGCAAAAAATCAAAATTCATACCCACAATCTTAATGATCCTGTTTTTAATACCGACTTTTCTGTGCACAGAGATAAAAGATACAATAATAAAGCCTTGAAAATTGAAATCAGTGGAGACTCAACAGGAGATTTAATTAATTACGACAGCGCTGGTCAAACAATTCAAGGAAGTTCAATTTATGTTTCGGAACCTATCTGGCAATAAACTCCCTACTACTTTCCGTTTTTTCAAACAAAAGATGGTAGGGAACAAGGGAATGTCTCTAATAGAAATATTGGTAGCTGTTTTTATTATATCTACTGCTTTAAGCAGTGTGCTGGGCTTAACTTCTTTTTCGTTAAATGCTGTTAGTTTTACAAAACAAAGCTATGAGGCAAATATCTTGGCCCAGGGATTGATAGAGCAAGTTAGAAGCTTCAGAGATCAAACAGAATGGAATATTAATGGCTTGGAAACATTAATTAATGGCCTTGACTACTATGCTTCTAAAACCGGTAGTCCTGAAGAATGGCAAATGATCCAGGGAACAGAAACTATTAATGGTTTTACAAAAAAAATAGTTTTTGAAGAAGTGGAAAGAGATGGTAACGCCAACATTGTTGAAAACGGTGGAATAATTGACCCAAATACTAAAAAGATTACAGCAACTATTTTATGGCAAGAAAGAAATAAAACACATCAGATAGAACTAATAACCTATTTAACCAACTGGAAACAATGAAAAAAACAAAAGGCTTTACCTTAGTAGAAATGCTGGTATATATAAGTGTTTCATCAATAATTATTTTAGCTACTGCTTCTTTTGTTCTTTGGGTCAACCGCTCCAACGCTAAAGCTAAAGTATTAAGAGAGGTTTTAAATAACAGCAGGTCTGCTATGGAAACAATGTCTTATGAGATAAAGCATGCAAAAAGCATTTACAGTCCAACTTCTGTTTTTTCAACCAACCCTGGCCAATTATCTTTAGAAACTCCAAACTATGCTCAAGAAGATGAAGATACAAGTTATATTGATTTTTTTATTTGCGAACAAAAGCTTTGTTTAAAAAAAGAAAACCGAGATCCAATTGTTTTAACTTCTAACAAAGTACAAGTTAAGAGTCTGGAATTTAATCAAGTTGCCACAAGTTCTGTTCAAATAAATTTAAAAATTGACTATCTGGCTCCGTCAGACAAACCAGAGTATCAAGCTTCGATTAATACAACCTCTACTGTATCAATAAGAATCTACTGAATGCACAACTTATAACATGAAACATATAACAAAAAACAAAGGAGAAAAAGGATTTGCCCTTGTTTACGCTGCTGTTTTGGTTTTAGCAATGATTATTACTGCAGCAACCAGCATTGCTGCTTTAACTTACAATGAACAGATTGTATTCAGAAATATTATTAAATCAACTCAAGCTTATTATGCTGCTGAATCTGGACTTGAAGACATGGTCTTAAGGTTGGAAAATGATATGAATCTACCAAGCTCTTATAGTTTTAACGTTGGCACAGCTTCTGTTAACAACACTGTTTCTGTTGAAATAGCAGGGTCAAGAACAATTACTGCTGAGGGCAATTCTTTAGACAATATCAGGAAGCTTGAGACAGTTTATCAAGTAACAGCTCATGAAATAGCTTTTTATTATGGGGCTCAGATTGGAGACGGAGGAATGGAAATGGGAAATAATTCTATAGTTGGAGGCAATATTTACTCTAACGGCACTGTTTTCGGAGGCGGCACAATTGAACATACAATTATTGTTGCAAACAATGGCAATAGAATTGAAGGACTGGAGATTAGACAAAGCGCCAAAGCTTATAGCTGTAAAGATAGTGATATTGACGGTGATTTAACTTATGTTACAGGAGGTACGCTCGATGGTTGTAACGTTATTGGATCTACCACCCAACAATCTGAAGAAATACAGCCAAAAAGCCTCCCTATCCCTCAGTCTAAAATTGATGAATGGAAACAAGATGCAGAAGCAGGAGGAATAATTGAAGGTGATTACATAGTTTCTGGAAAAATTACTGAAAGCCTTGGACCTAAAAAAATCACTGGTCAGCTTATTATCGATAATCTTGCCACCTTAAACATAACAGGAACTATCTGGACAGTTAATGGAGTCAGAATTGATAATGGGGCCTTAATTCAGCTTGATGCTTCTTCGTATGGTTCTTTGAGCGGAATATTACTAACTGATGGCAAGGTGAAGATCAAACCAGGCACTGTTTTGACAGGAAGCGGACAATTAGGCAGCTATTTATTGGTTTTATCGACAGACCCTGAAACTGAAAGTAAAACTGATCCTGCTATTGACGTTGACAATAATAGTGATTCTGCAATTTTTTATACAACCCAAGGATTGATTGTATTACGAAATAACGTCCAAGCTAAAGAAGTAACAGGATACAAGGTTTATCTTGATAATAATGCTATGATTCTTTATGAATCAGGTTTAAGAGATGCGAGCTTTTCTTCCGGACCAGGAGGTTCCTGGGAGGTAGCCAGCTGGAAAGAGATAGAATAAAAATGTAAAATATTAAAACAGGAATCTCTCGCTTTGCTCGAGAATCTTGATTTTTTAAAAAAATAAAAAACAGAGAGTCAAAAAGAAAAATGTTGGAATATTTTAGTATAAAACGGGAAGCATTTGGGCTAGACATATCTAATTTGTCATTGAAAATTGCCCAGATTAAAAAGAAAGAAGGGAAATTAAAGCTTGTTTCTTTTGGAGAAGCAAAAATAGAGCCAGGCATAATCAAAAACGGAGAAATCCTTGATGATAATAAACTAGCCAGAATAATTGAAACAGCTGTCAGACAGGTAAAAGGAGAAAAAATAAACACGAAGTATGTAATTGCTTCTTTGCCAGAGGAAAAGGCATTTTTGCAAGTAATTCAAATGCCAAAAGTTCCAGAAGAAGATTTGGGTTCAGCTGTAATCTATGAAGCTGAAAACTATATACCTACTGCCCTAGAAAAAGTTTATCTAGATTTTCAAATCGTGACACCAACAGACAATCATCTGGACCATTATGATATTTTGATTGCTGCCTTGCCAAAACAAACAGTTAATCCCTATGTTTCATCTTTGAAATTGGCAGGATTAGAGCCTGTTGCTTTGGAAATAGAGTCTTTAGCTATTGCCAGGGCTTTAATAAAAGACAAACTAACAACCTCACCCATTCTTTTAATTGATTTTGGAGCTACAAGAACCAGCTTTATCATATTTTCAGGTCATTCTTTAAGATTTACTTCCTCAATTTCAATCTCTTCAACCACCTTTACTGAAATAATTATGAAAGCTCTAGGGATGAATCAAAAAAAAGCAGAAGATCTAAAAATTAAACACGGCTTAGCGGGAAAAACTAAAGTAAATGCTCGCAAAAAAGGAACAAGAAAGGAAGAGGAGAAAGTATTTGAGGCACTTATCCCAGTTTCAGTTGACTTAACCCAACAAATTAAAAAACACCTAGAATACTACCGAACCCATGCTTCTCATGAACATTTAGCGTCTAAGAATAAAAATGTTTCAAAAATTATTCTTTGTGGAGGAGGTTCGAATCTCAAGGGGCTCCCCGAATTACTTTCAATGGAATTGAAAATACCGGTTGAAATTGGGAACCCTTGGATAAATATTTTAGAAGAAGGGACTAAAGCAACTGGCTTAACAAAGGAACAATCCCTGGCATATACTACTGTGTTAGGATTAGCGCTAAAAGCAATAAAAGAAAACAGTGGACTATAACATATGATTAATTTACTACCAGAAGAGCAAAAACAAAAACTTTTGGAAGAAGAACGTTCTAGGCTGACTTTGATTTTGGGAACTCTTTTTGTTTGTTTTTTAGTTTGTTTGTCTTTAATTCTTTTTCTAATAAAGAATTATACTTTGTGGGACTTGGAAGCTGAGAAAATATTGTTGTCCCAAAAAGAAAAAACCCTCTCTTTAAATCAGGACTTAGAAAAAGAAATAAAGCAATCAAATGCCTTTCTTTCTGAACTAGACTCCTTTTATGAACAAGTAGTGGGCGTAACTCAGGTTTTAGAAATTGCGGATGGAACTTTTCCTGCTAAAATTTATTTAACGAGCTTTGATTTTATACTTCCAAGAACAAAAGGTACAAACAAACCGCGTATATCTATAAGCGGTTTTAGTCCTGACCGAAACACCCTATTAAGCTTCCAAGAGAATCTAAAAAATGAGCAATCCTTTTCTGATATTTATGTTTCTCCTGAAAGCTGGATAGAACAAGAAAATCTTGATTTTGATATTAGTTTTAGATTTAATAAGTAAATTCAATGACTTTAAAAAACAAGGTTAGACTATCGCTGGCTATCTTTCTTACTTTAAGCGTTTTTATGATTGTTTCTTTAATTTATCCCCTTTTCAAAGATATAAAAGAAAATGCTGCAGAATTATCTTTGAAAAAACAGGACTCTCTTTACCTTGACGCTAAGCTGGAAAATATTGAAGAGTTTCAAAGAGGTCACAAAGAGACGAAGGCAAATTTAGAAAAAGGTGAAAGCTTGTTTGTTAATTCAGAGGCACCTGTTGATTTTATTGGTTTTTTAGAGGACACCTCAGAGGATTCTAATGTTTCTATTAAAATTTCTCCTTCTGAGCCAACGAAAAAAATAGGTGATCCTTGGTATTCAATTATTTTCCAAGTTAATGCTATTTCCAGTTTTCCTGATTTGTTAAGATTTATTGAAAAAATGGAAGTTGGTCCTTATTTGGCTCAGATTGAAAATATAAATATAACTCGCTTAACTCTAGAAAATTTAAGATCGCAAGAGTTGCAAGCATATTCTGTTGGTGATGCCAGGGCCAGTTTTTCAATCAAAGCATTTGCTAATTAAGTTTCCGAGCTATGAAAAAACTAAAAGTAGTTAAATTAAAACAAATAAAAGTTTTTATTAAAAAACTGCCTAAAAAACTAGCAGAGAAAGCGTTTCTTACTTTTTTGGGACTTTTTGTGCTGTCTCTAATATTTGGCGGTCTCATATTTTACAGATATAGCATTCTTCCACAACCAGAACCTGTAGAAAGGGGAGAGGTAGGATTAAAATTCAAATTAGAATTATACCAGAAAATTCTAGAAATCTGGCAAAATAAAGAAGAACGATTTGAGAAAACTGCCGCTAAGCAATATTTAAACCTTTTTATAAGATAACAAAACTATTTAAAAAATAAGAAAGAGTTTGATTTTTTTTGATTTTAAGCTAAAATAATGGTATCCTTTTATCCTAAAAGTCCCCGTAGTTCAACGGATAGAACACCGGCCTTCTAAGCCGGACATGGGGGTTCGATTCCCTCCGGGGACACAACCTCCTGATATAGGTTAAATAATTTAAAAATATGTTAATTCCAAAGAAAAAAGAAAGAATTATAAAAGAACACAAAAAGCACGAACAAGATACTGGATCTAGTGAGGTTCAGATTGCTTTGCTTTCTGAACAAATTAAAGAACTTTTAGCGCATTTAAAAAAACACCCTAAAGACCTTCATTCAAAAAAAGGATTATTAAAAATGGTTTCAAAGAGGAGAAAACTTTTAAAATTCTTAAAAGGTGAAAGTACAAGAAGATATAATGCAATTATTAAAAAAGTGGGTCTTAAAAAATAGCTATGGTAATGAAACATGTTAATCAAAGAGTAGCGCTTTTTATTGACGTCCAAAATCTCTATCATTCTGCAAAGAACCTTCATAATTCACGGGTTAATTTTAATGAAGTTTTAAAAACAGCTGTCAGCGGAAGAAGCTTAATAAGAGCTTTTGCCTATGTGGTTAGCACAAAAACTGGTGAAGAAAAGCCTTTTTTTGAAGCTTTAACAAAGCTTGGCATTGAGACAAGAGTACGTGAATTGCAGGAATTTTATGGCGGTGCGAAAAAAGCTGACTGGGATGTAGGCATGACTGTTGATGCTATCAGGATTTCTCCTACAATAGACACAATTGTTCTGGCTTCTGGAGACGGTGATTTTCTTCAGTTAATTGAATATTTAAAAAATCGAGGCAAAAGAGTCGAAGTAATTGCCTTTGGTAGGTCATCTTCTTCAAAGCTGAAAAAAGAGGCTGATGAATTCGTTGATATAGATAAAAGCCCAAGAAAATATTTATTGAAAAAGTAATTGTAATTATTCATGTTTGAAAAATTTAAACTAGAAATCGCAAAAAGAGATCTAACGGCTGAAATTACAAACTTAACAGAACAAAGCAATGGTTCTGTCTTTGTTCGTTATGGAGACAGTTTAGTCTTAGCTACAGTGGTAATGTCTAACAAAGAAACTCATCTTGATTATTTCCCGCTCAGCGTTAACTATGAAGAAAAATTCTATGCTGCCGGAAAAATCAAAGGCTCAAGATATATAAAACGGGAAGGCAGACCTTCAGACGAAGCAATTTGCAATTCAAGGCTAATTGACAGAACTATCAGGCCTCTTTTTGATAAAAGCTTGAAAAGAGAAGTGCAGCTTATAATAACTGTTCTTTCTTGGGATGGACAAAACGACCCTGATATTTTAGGTCTTTTAGCAGCGTCTTTAGCTCTTTCAATATCTGATATTCCATGGCAGGGACCTTTAGCAGCAGTAAGAATAGGAAGGATTGAAAATAGGTTTGTTGTAAATCCAACCTATGAACAGATAGAAAAAAGCGACATGAATATTGTTTTTTCTGCAGCGAAAACAGAAAAAAACCTTTTAATTAATATGATTGAAGGCAGTTTTAATGAGGTAAATGAAGATTTAATTTTAGATGCTTATAAATTTGCGAAACCCTATCTTGAAAAAATAATTGATTTTGAAAAGAAAATTATAGAGAAAGAAGCAAAAGAAAAAATTATTTTAAAAGAAAGTGAAAAAGAGACAGAGTTGGAAAGTGAAATAAGCAAAATAATAAAAGACAAATTAGAGAAAGCACTTTTTCAAAAGGACAAAAAACAAAGAAAGCACGAGGTCAATCAGCTGAAAGAAGAGGCAATTGTTTTTGCCCAAGATAATTATCCAGAAAAAATAACTTATGCTTTAGATTTTTTTGAAAACAAAGTTAAAGAAATTGTTAGAAGCAATATATTGGAAAAAGAAAAAAGAATTGATGGAAGAAAATTAGACGAGATAAGAAAACTTGATTGTAAGGTAAGTTTTATTCCAAGAGCTCATGGCTCTGGCGTATTTTCAAGAGGGCAAACAAAATGTTTATCAATTCTTACATTAGGATCTCCTGGAGACGTTCAGCTTTTAGAAGGCATGGAAATTGTTGGAAAAAAAAGATTCATGCATCATTATAACTTCCCTCCTTATTCAGTAGGAGAAGTGCGACCAATTAGAGGACCTGGCAGAAGAGAAATTGGTCATGGTCTATTGGCTGAAAAAGCTCTTATTCCTTTAATTCCTCCTTCTGATAATTTTCCCTATACAATAAGAATTGTTTCTGAAATACTTTCATCAAATGGCTCAACAAGCATGGCTTCTATTTCTAGTTCTTGTCTGGCCTTAATGGATGCCGGAGTTCCAATAAAAACTCCTGTTGCCGGTATTGCTATAGGCTTAGTGGTTGAAAAGGGAGTAAAATTTCCCAAAGATGAAACTAATTATAGGCTTTTAACTGATATTCAGGGACCTGAAGACCATAATGGCGACATGGATTTTAAATTGGCTGGTACTGAAAAAGGAGCAACAGTCATTCAAATGGATGTTAAAGTTGCTGGCATCACAGGAAAAATGTTTAAAGAAGCGCTGGCAAAGGCAAAAAAGGCAAGGATTGAGATTTTAAGTAAAATGAAAAAAACTTTAGAGAAACCAAGGACGGAGCTTTCTCCCTATGCTCCAAGAATTTTGGTTATTCAAATTAATCCAGAGAAAATTGGAAAGGTTATTGGGCCAGGTGGAAAAGTAATAAATGAAATAATTGAAGAATGCGGTGTTTCTATTGATATCGAAGAATCGGGAAAAGTTTTCATTACCGCAGAGAAAGAAGAGGCTGCAAAAAAAGCTGTTTCCTGGATAAAGAATATTACGAGAGAAGTTAAAGTAGGAGAGATTTTCCAAGGAAAGGTAACAAGAACTTTGGATTTTGGGGCTTTTGTTGAAATCCTTCCTGGACAAGAAGGTTTAATTCATATTTCAAAACTAGCGTCTTACAGAGTGAATAAAGTTACAGATATTGTTAAAATAGGAGATGTGGTAGAAGTAAAGGTTATTTTTATTGATGAACAAGGAAGAATAGACTTGTCTTTAAATAAAAAAGGTGAAGATAAAAAATATGTCAAATCACATAGAAGAAAATAACAAAGAAAAAGAAGGGACGCTAAAGTCCCTTAAAGAAAAAATCAAAACCCCTTTAGAAAGGGCCCAGGAGAAGTTAAGAAGAACTTCTCTGGATGAAACCAGCGATTTTTCAAACCAAGAACAAAAACAAGCACCCGAACCGAAACCAGCCCCAGCACCAACGCCAGAGGTAAAACCAGTAGAAAAAATTCCTCTTGAGCCAATTAAAAAAGAAGGGGTTCCAGTACCGCCAACATCAGAACCAACGCCAGAACCAACACCAACGCCAGAGCCAACTTCACCAGTATCAACCCAACAAACAAAAGAAGAATTAGAACAAGTTTTAGAAGAAAAACCAAGCCCAAAAGAAGCGATATCTAAGCCAAAGCCACAGGAACCAACGCCTGAAATAAAAAAGGAGTTTTCTTTTAAAAAACCAATAGCGCCCAAACCAGAAGAAGAAAAGTTAGAACGTTTGAAAAGAGAAGAAATACGAACAATGAAAAAAGACGTTAAAAGCTCAAGAGAACTTGAAGCTAAAAAAGAAAGGGAAAGAATTGTTGGATTGCAGGCTGAAACAAAAAAATCAGGAATCATCCCTGAAACAAAACCAGGGATTGTACCAAAACCAACAAAAGAAGAATTACTTATTTCTAAACCACCAAAGAGACCATCTCCATTGAAAAAAATCTTTGTGAGAGTTGGTATTTTTGGTCTTGTTTTTTTAATTATAGGTTTTGCTTATTGGTTCCTCACTCAAAAGAAGCGGTTAACACTAGAAGAAGAATCTTCTCAACAGGAGCAAGAAGCTCCGGAAGAGATTATTGAAGAACCGGAGATTGTTATCCCTGAATCTTTAATTAGCATTAAAGACATTCTTGCTTTCAATGCTACAAATACCAATGGTATAAAAGATATTTACAGTCAAGTAATAAGCAAAGCTTTAGAAGAGAATGAATTTGTACGCATTGTGATTAAAAATGAACAAGAGAAGCGGGCAATGACTCTAAGCGAAATTACTGAAAGCTTTCAATTAACAATCCCAATCGATGTCTTGGAAAATTTAAAAACAGATATATTCAATTTATTAGTTTATCCCCAAGAGCACGGCAAAAGAGGGGTTATTATTGTTGAAATCAAAGACAAGGAAAAGTTAAACTCATCACTTCTAAATTGGGAAAATAACATAATTACAAACGGACTTTTAGTTTCTGGAAACAAAGTTGCTGCCCTATCAACCAGATTTAAGGACTATGCTTTTGAGAACACTCCTTTTCGCTTTTTAACTCTTTCAATGAATGATTTGGGAATTTGTTATGCCATGGTTGATAATTATTTTATCCTGAGTACTTCTTTTAAAAGTATAGAAGAATCAATAAAAGCAGTGAAGGAACAAGCTACGATTGCTGATTTAAAGAATAAGGCTGGTCAAATGTTTATTGTTGGTTTTGAAGGGAAAACGCTCAGCTCCCAGCTTGAACAGTTCATAAAAAAATACAAGCCAGGAGGAGTACTCCTTCTTTCAAAAAATATTGAAAGTCAGGAACAGTTAAAAACCTTGATTACTGAACTTCAGGATCTTTCGAAAAAAGAAACTGGGCTGCCGCTTTTAATTGCTGTTGACCAGGAAGGAGGTTCAGTTTCAAGAATAGAATTTCTAACAGAAAAAACTGCTCAATCAGACATCTTAACTACTAATTATGCTTATGCGGTAGGGCTAAAAAGAGGGGAAGAATTAAAGGAATTAGGAGTAAATCTTAATTTGTCACCTGTTCTAGATAATGTCCAGAATAATGACTTTATTTATAGCCGCTCATTTCAAAAAGCTCTTAGTCTATCAGGAGAACTGGCTAAATCACTTATTATAGGACAAAAGGAAATCGGTATTTTAACTGCTATCAAGCATTTCCCGGGATATGTGGGTATTGATTTTAACCCAGAGGATCAATTAGCAACCACCAATCTACCAGAAACGTCTCAGTTTAAAAAAGCGGCTGAGGCAACACCTGAAATGGTTATGATATCAAATGTCATTTATCAAGACATTGATCCAGTTCTGCCCTTTTCATTTTCTTCAACCAGTATTGAATTTTTAAAAAGTGAGTTGGGTTCTGATATTTTAATTATTTCTGATGACTTATCTCAAAATTCTTTGCTTGATAATTTTAATTTAAAGCAGATAGTGACTAATCCGGTTTCAGCTGGAGTTGATATGTTGATTTTTTCTGGATGGAGAAGCCCTGTTGAAGATGCTTTAGATGAATTCTTAGAAGCAGTAGAACAAAAACAAATTTCAGAGACAGTTATCAATAACGCTTTCTCGAGAATCAGCCAGCTTAAACAAGAATTAGAAAAATAAAATTATGGATAAAAAAACAATTGAACAATTTAAAGAAAGATTAGAAAAAGAAAAAGAGCAGGCTGAAAAACAGCT
>Ga0209976_10000763_pt1 | contig 19884 bp, 45 predicted proteins | sample SumtaG_FD_182806 | JGI IMG/M metagenome (GOLD analysis project Ga0209976, IMG submission 182806) | Deep subsurface microbial communities from Indian Ocean to uncover new lineages of life (NeLLi) - Sumatra_00157 metaG (SPAdes) (version 2) | ecosystem: Environmental > Aquatic > Marine > Oceanic >...
CTTGTTTTTATTAGAAAACAAAAACAAGAGGTAATTACAGCTTGACTCCAAAAAATCTAAAGAGTTGGACACAAAATGGTAAAACAGTAAAAATTGGCGATACTGTTAATGTTTATGTTTCACCTGATGAACCAAGAAGACGAATCAAAATTGAAAAAATCAGTTCGCATTACAAAGGTGATGCAACTGGAGGCATTATAGGAACAACTCCCAAAGGTGACATGGCATGGGCTAGAATATCCCAATTGCATAAGTTTGGAGGAGGACGAAACTAATGTCAAAGAAAAAATCAATCAAAGTAGGCATTTATACTATTGATATTAGTATAGAAAAAAATAATATGAATGTCTCAGTATGGGATACAACAAATCTCACACAAGCTCAAATGCCTCAATATATCGGTGAGCATAATTTCAAGCTGGAGAAGAAAAACTAATGGTTAGTGAAAATACAGAATCCAAAATTCAAGCATCATTAGATGAACAATACAAACTTCAAAATGAAATTGTAGGAAAAGCTTTTGATTTGTTTGAAGCTGGTTGGGATTCAAAGCCACATCAAAACGAGTTGACTGAATCACTAAGACATTACAAACGAATTATGTATGAATGGAACAATATGCCAAAAGGAGATGATGAAGAATAATGTTAAAAAATGACATAGAAAAACATGAAGCATTCATTATTCAAACTAAAGACTATATCAAAGATTGTTTAAAAAACAAAGTCACTCCAAATACAATTTTAGAATCTTTTTCAAAAATAATTGATGAGACAGTAAATGAAGAACTAGCAGAGGCTACACACTCATGAAAAACTCTTACTTTGTATTTTTTATTTTGATGTTAATTCCAATGGGATTAGCTTATGCTGATGATGGGGATTGTTGGTTTATTTTATGTTGGTTTACATTCCATGATAAATTAACAACTGAGGAAATTTATGTAAAATCAGCAGAAAATGGCAGAGATCGTGCAATTAATTTTGTCAATAATGAAATTTCAGAATTAAGAGAACATAGTAAAATAATGTCAAACGCACAAAAAGTAGGCAAAATATCAGTTCCACATACATTGATTAACGGTGTAAATGATAGAGCCGATTTTCTTCAAAGCTTATTAGATGAGCAAGAATATGTAAAAAATAATCCTGAAGAATTTTACACACAAAAAACACTAGTTCAAAAAGCTATGGAGTATTACAAAGTAAAGCCTGATGGAACACCTTGTGATGAAGATCGAAGATGGGTTGAAACTAGGAATGGTTGTGTAAGAGAGCAAACAGCACATCGTGTCTTTTATTCATGGGATTTGGAATGGTTACGTTATGTAGAGGTAGGAAAATAATGATATTTAATAAAACTCTCAAATGGGATACTATAACCATTAGTAAGACAATATCTGATCATTTAGAAAAACAAAGCTGGAAAGTTAACACATCATTAGGCTTTGCTGATTCTGGAGAGTCTGCATTCATAGTTACAGCTCGAAAAGAAAAAAATGTCATAGTTGTATTTCTTGAAAACGAGCAAAAAGAAATTAGAATCAAAGCTGGAATGGCTGGAAAATATTTGTCTCAAGGAAATAAAGTGCCTCAATTTAGCAAAGTTTTTGCACATACTGAAATAAGAAAAGCTAGTGATTACTTTGAGGAAATATTGGAGAAATTAAAATGAGTAAAAACTGTCAGTTTTGGATACTATATGGTAAACATACTCTTTTTTATTGTGGACTAGACAAAAAGCACAAAGGAGATCATCAGATAGCCATACCTAAAAATTTTAAAGAAAATCAAGGTGAAATAATAATAAAGAAAGAAAACAAAGATGTGAATCAAATGACAATATATGAAAAATTAATTAAAAAACTCAAAGGAAAAGAAAATGAAAAAATCTAATTTATGCCTAATTTATTTAAATATTCTTAGAATAAAATCAGTAACATTCTTATATTCTAATATTCTTAGATTATTCATGAAACAAACAACTTACATGAGGTTTGAAAACTAATGGTCGATGCAATCTGTAACATTGAGGAATGTAAAAGCCCAATGAGTGGTGATGAATTTGGAATGTCATTAAATGATTATCCTACAAAAGAAGAATACATTAAAGAACTTCAAGAATTTCATAATCAAGAACATCATACAACACAAGAAGAAAAATTAACGTGTGTTTGTGGTGTAAAATCAGAGGATGCTACAAAAGCTTTGGATCATCATATGAAATGCCCAATTTCAGGATATGATAATAATAAAAATTCTCCATACCCAGCAATTAGCAGAGAGGCACACCATGATGTAATTATTCAAGCATACAAACACAACATAGATTTGAGTGAGGCAAACAAAAAAGTCGAATTAGATCTACTAAATGGAAATACATTTGGAGCTCAAGAATCAATTTTAATTATTGATGTTTGTGCATTACTTGATGTTTTTGAAAATGATGATGACTATAAAGAAACTAGCTTGATAAAATTTCTTGTGGATGGGCTAACTAACTGGGGATATTTGGAATTTATCAACAAGTCAGAAATTGAAAAGTTTTGGAATGAGTTTTCAGAAATAATTGCAAACTCTGATATTTTGGAGAAATTATCATGACTGAAAAATTAAAAGTTCCAGTTATGGTAAAATCAAATCGAAATGGTGAGTTCAAAGAAGAATTCAAAGACGGACCAATTGGTGGATTTACATTTGCTGATGGACGCAAATCAATGATTTATCAGTGTGGTACATGTGGTCAGCTAACAGAATTTAGCACAGGGTACAACAAACACAATAAAGAGAAACATAGAGTAAATGAAAATATTGCATTTGGTTTTGCAGAAGAACAGGATTGGAAAGAACTAGACATTAAAGAGGAGGATATAGCAAATTGAAATTTTGTAAAGTATGTGATAAAAAACTTCCAAAAGATGAAAAGCTAGATGAATGCTTCAAATGTCAATATACAGAGGAAAAAGAAAATTTTGATTGTGACTTTATGGATGATGAAGAACTTACTTGCATCTATCAGTACAATATGTTCAGACATGGAAATGTCATGGACTGTGAAGGAAACTGGCTAACAGCTGATGAGGCAAAAAAATATCCACGCCCTGAAGAACTACAAGATTATGTTGATTGGTTGCACATTCACTGTACTGGTGGTTGCATAGAGTATTTCAAACATGTAGAACCTAAAGAATATCTATCAATGATAAAAGAATTCAAGTCTGAATCTGAATATGTCAGGGAGTGCAAAAAACTGGGGGTAAAACCATGAGTGCCAAAAGTATTTTAAAAAATCTTCATGTAAAATGTATCAATTGCAAACATGGAAGATTTTTACATAATAATCAAGGATGCACAGTTAAAAATTGTGAATGTCCAGCAGATCCAAAATGTAAATGTGAAAATTGTGAGGGAATGTTTTCATAATGACTGAAAATTATCCTCCTCACATAGTCTATACTGATGAGAACATGAAAAATCTAAGCTTTAAACAAATCAATGATGAGTTTAATCGAATGCTAGAATATGCATTAGGTACTTCTCTTTGTCCCAAATGTAGCTATGTAAGCTGGCTTAATGGAGATGGAGGTGCTTGTAATGCACAAGGCAGACCAGAATCAGAGAACACAATTGCTATCAAATATTGGGATTTGTGTGAAGAAGATAAAGAAGAAAAAGCAATGAAGCTGTTACTAAAAAATCCTGAAATAATCAGAGACAATTTTTATTGGGAGTGTCATACTTGTTACACTAAATTCTTATCAAAAGTTGTTTGGGAAATATTAGGAGAGAAATCAAAAATGGACGGAGATAAAAAAGAAGATATTGTGTTAGATGAGCTAAATGAAATCAAAGATGGGATAATAGATGATATCGACACAATAATAGATTCAAAGTGGGATGCACCCATAGTTCAAAAAGATATTCAAGAGAAAATAAAGACATACAGAAAACTAAACAATGAATTTTTAGATTTGTATGACAAAAATAGAAAGGAGAAAAATAATGAGTAAACAAAAAAAGACAAGCACACCCGAACTTGACAAACTCTATGAGGAGATAACTGAGCTTGAATGGAAACTAATTGATAATATGGAGACAATGATTAATGCCAAATGGAATGCCCCGACACTCAAAAAAAATATCGAAAAGAATGCAAAAGAATTAGATGAGTTAAACAATAAGTTTTCTGAGTTGTATGAAAAAATGGAGGAAGAAAATGAAAGATTATGATCATGTTGTAATTTGGTTGGATTATTTCAATAAGAATTTAAAAAAAACCAAAGGCAGAAGAATTGAATTAGCAAAATGTGTTTTTGATCCATCTCTAAAAGAATTGATTGATGCAACAAAATCAGCAGGATTTGAAATTACAGAATCAAATGACAAGGTAAGATATCCAAAAAAACCATTTGTTAGATCAGGGTATGTTGTGTTACCAAAGGGGTTATCAAAGACAATAATCATTCATAAAATTTCAGAAAAACTTGTTTTAAAAAGGAGAATTTCTTAAATGACATCAGATGATTATGATGTACATAATGCAATTATGGCACAGCTAGACGAATCAAAGCTTACAAAGTCTCAAAAAAGAGATTTACTCTGTACTATTATCTGTGAGCTAAAACCCAAAAAAGCCGATGCAATACTTGCAGCACGAATCCTGGGAAATATTCCTCATAATGGTAAATCAATGAGGGAAATGTTAGATGTGGTGCATGACAATGTATGAGAAAAAAATTCTTTTAAAGCTTGCAAGGAAAAGTTATTGAAATTGACTGATAGAATCAAATTAACAGTTGATGATATTGATATTATTGATGTAGGGGAATTACGTCATGTTAGATTTTGTTCATTAGAAGGTGAAGAAATAGAATGGACAGACAAAGATGCACATCAATTAAAGCTACAACTATTAGATAATCTAGATGAGGCAGATATCGGAGCACGGCTCAAAGAAGAAACAAAAATTCTAAAAAATTATTTAATCAAACACGGTAAAGAAATGCCTCAAACCTCAAAAGATGTCATGACGTTAAGATTGTTAGCATATGAAAAGATTATCAAAGGTGACAAGCCTGATGACAAAAGTAATTAAATTAACGCGATAAATTCTCTGCCACATATTTTACAACTGAAACTGTAACTGCATTCCCACAACAGCGATATCTTTGCGTGTCTGAAACTATCTCTCCATTAACATTATACTTTGTCCAATCATCCTCAAATCCCTGTAGTCTTTCACACTCTTTTGGTGTGAGTCTTCTAATTCTAGCATTCTTTAGTAAATAATTATCCTTACAAACTGACGTCAAAGAGTTTGAAATATTTTTTGGTGATTCCAAATTTCGTCCTTTATCTGCATAGCTTCGCGACCTGTCAGCTACAATAGATGGTTCTACTACTCCAAAGTCTCGTGCATTATCAGTTAATGTCCACACATTTTCCCTATCCTGGATTCTTTGTTTGATGTTTCCCTTTGAATGTGCCATGTAAATCATAGTTCGCTGTCCGTGATTGTCTGGTCCCTTCCAATAATTTGCATCAATGGCCAAACTTTGATCTTTTGTTTCCCTTAGCTTGTCATGATCTTTTGTGACTGCAACATATCCTGATGAATTAAAACCTCGTGTTGCATCACTTGCACATAATGTAGGTGCAATTCCATTAGCATCATAAATATTTCCACTCTGTCCTATACCACTTGGATTTTTATTTCCTATTTTTTTTATAGTGTTTTCAACTGCATACAATCCCGTCTTGCTTCCCATCCCTCCAGAGTTTGCACGTAAAGAACGTGCTATTCCGTTTGGATGATAGATTCGTCCTGTGTCATGAAATGTTTTGTTTAGCTGATTTAATTTGGGTTCAATAATTTTTTTGTTATCTTCTCCGAGAGGAAATATTTTTCGTCCACTGACTCCTCTAAGATGTCCGACAATGAAGACACGTTCCCTGTTTTGCGGAACGAAATATTTGCTGTTAAGGACCTGCCATTCTGCATCGTACCCCATTTCATCAAGCGTGGAGATGATAACTCTGAAAGTTTTCCCCCCGTCGTGATTGAGTAGCCCTTTAACGTTCTCAAGTAAAAGATAGTGTGGTCGTTTTTCTTTTGCAATCCTTGCGATTTCAAAAAACAGAGATCCTCTTGTATCCTCAAAGCCTCGTCTTGCTCCAGCAATGGAGAATGCTTGGCATGGGAATCCTGCACAGAGGCATTCAAAGTCTGGGAGTTCTTTTGGATTAATCTTTGTTGCATCTTCCCAGAGTCTGATTCTTGGAAAGTGTCTGGCATAAATTGATCTAGCGTATCTGTCAATCTCACATGCACCTACACATACATGTCCAGCTTGTGACATTCCAAGATGGAATCCACCAACTCCTGCAAATAAATCAAAAAAGGTTAAACCTCCAGTATCAATAAGAAGAAATTGATTTTTAGGTTAAAGGTATATTGATAAAATTGGTGGAGAACACCCACATTCTCTTTTCAAGAAGGATATGAGAAAAATAAAATCATATAAATATATGAAATTATGAGATAACACATAATGAGTGATAGAATAACTGTTGTAATTGATACAGTCAACGTCAAAAAACTTCGAAATCTTCAAGCAAAGATGATCACCAGTTCTCCCAAATCCGTCAGTTTTTCTCGTGTAATAAATTTGGTTGTAAGTGAGGGTCTTAAAAAATACAAATCTTAAATTTTTTCCCATAACATATTTTATTAACTTAAAAATTATTAAATTACTAATGAAAATAGAGGATGAGAATTACATAAATGAATAAATATGAAATTATTTTAAAAAAAGGAAAATCCTTCAAGTGTACAGATTTGAGTGAGGATCATATTAAAAATCTTAAAGCATGTAATTGTGTTAAAGATGTTAAAAAAATTAGGAATAATAAAAAATGACACCCACTAAAATTATTTATTTTGGACTAGTAATGGCATTTGCTGTTGGAATAAATGTAGGGATTGGTATTTGTATGCTGATAAGGTAATGGTTAAAGAATTTTTTTATAAAAAACTTGAAAATAATAATCCTAGATTAATACAATGCAAAAAATGCAATAGAAAATTCAAATCAGAAGATCCAGTTGTTAGCAAAGTAACAGGCAAATTAATTGCTCGCTATCATAGAAGCTGTGCCAAGACACTTAATATCATTTAACATATCATGAAGACTGCCACTCTTCATATTTAAAATGACATTCAGTACCCGTTGAACTAACCGATTTATAAAAATAATAAAAATTATTTTGTGTGGAAAATTGTAAAATATGTAAAGACACATTCATTAATTTTGATCAATTAATGGAGCATTTTCTAGATAAACATCTCTCACAGCTAGATAAAATTCCATGTCTTTTTTGCGAAAAGTTACTTGCAAACTTTGAGGACTTGATGCATCACATAATACTTGAGCACAAGGGAATGAGTAAAACATTACTGCAAAATGCAACACTAGCTAGAGAAACAAAAAAACAACTTGGTGATTATCTTGATGCTACCAACAACAAAGATGTAGGAACTGAGTGTCCTGAATGCTATGAGTTATTTTCAAACATTGAGAAACTAATCGAACATGCAAAAAAAGAACATGACAGAGTGATAAGACCAGAGTTTGTCGCAAAAATGAAAAAGATGGTAAAAAATATTGATGAGAATCCTCCACTCTGTGAGATATGTAAGAGAAAATTCATCGGAGTTGTTTTTACAAAAATTAACAACAAAGTACAAAATGTCTGTTTTAACTGCTATGAGGACTATTTTGGTGCAAATGCTCTAGCACGAGTAACAATTGGAACAAATGACGACATGCTAAAAAAGATGAGAAAACCATTATGAGCTTTTTATCTGATATTAATCAGTGGTGTGAGCAGTCAAAAAAAGGACTAGTATGTGGAATCTTTGGATGCAACGAGCCAGTTCAGATAAGATGTAATATTTGTAAGGGAGGGTATTGTGAAGAGCATAAAAAATGGCATTTTCACAGTGCTACAAATGATGGAATCTTGTTTAAGGATGATGGCTAACAAATGATACGCTACAAATGGGAAATAGATGTGTGGTTATTTGTCATAGTAATGGAAACTTTTATCATTGTTGATTTTCTAGTAAACTAGGCAGACAGACAAACGTTTGTTTTGGTTTTCATTGCGTAGTCTTTGGTCTGGTTACGTGGGCTTTGTGTCTGCTGCCCGAATTTATTTTGGTCTTTGTTTTCCAAAACTGATTTCCATACATTATACTTTTAATCTCATTAATTATTAAAAAACAGTGAATTCAAAATACTATATTATTATTGTTGGAATTATCATATCTATTGCAGTATTAACTGTCATATTTGGAATGGAGACTATCATGTTAGTAATTGAGCCAGAAGTTATCCCAATAGTTGAAGAACCAATTATTAAAGAAGTAGAACCAATAAAAGCACAACAACCAATACCCACATATGAAAATCCACTTCCTTTACCAGTAGTAGTCCTAGAAGATTGGGAGAAATGTATAGCAGATGAAACACATACTATTCACAATCCTAGCAACCCCAAAATTTGTTATACCTCTGATGGATTAATGGCAAGAGAACCACTAGGATAATCTTCAAGAAATCTTGAAAATAAGTATAAAAAATTTTTGTTAGTTTCTATTTACATATCCTTTTTAGATAACTTTGCATATCTTACTCTAGTGAAAAGAAACATCACTAAAGCAATAAAGATTGCAAACTATTTGATTGATGCTCATATTAAAAATGCCAATGGAATGGAAGAGATGGTAAAGGATTGGACCACAGATAGTAAAGGATTAGGATTAGAGATAGCCTCCGTCCATAGAGATGTAGCCAAATGCATAGAGCAAATTGTAATAGAACTACAACCCAGCACCACAAAGGAGAAAAAACTTGTCAAAACCATCTCCTGATGATCTCCTCAAACTTACTATGTTGAGTTCCTATAACTCAGCCCAGTGTTGTCAGGGGTTTATTGATGAGTGGAATGATCCAAAAGATATTGTTCAGCGAGCTGCTGTAGTGATTAAAAAAATACATGTGATGTATGGACGAGGGGCTTTTGAAGTTTTAAAGATGATACAAAACAATTGTAAGCATCCAAAAAAGATGCGAGACTTGTGTGCAGATGGAACAGTTTACTGCATGGATTGTAATGCAGACCTGACAGAGCAGGAGATATTCAGTGTTAAAACCCCCACCCTCATGAAGCAAAAGATACTGAGCAGACGAAAGATTGTAAAAAAATATGCCAAGAAAAAGATGAAACAAACAGAGATTGCAAAGAAGCTAAACGTTAGTTTATCTACTATTGAAAAAGACATGCTAGTTTTGAGAAGTTGACAGAAAGACTTGAAGAACTATCCCACTTTGGATTATTCACAAATTGCAAGCCAAAGTGAAATTCTAAAAAGTGCATTTGAGGCATTGTTATATTGTGAAGTAAGCAAAACGTTTGGAGCAGCACTGTAAAAGTTTGTCAGATGTTTGTTGTGCATCTTTTGATTTACATTTAGGATTCCTGATGCAAGCAGAATTTTGATATGATACTCATAGATTGGCAGACGTGGATTGGTTTCTTTTTCAAGTATTACTGCCATCTGTTTTAGGTGGTATTGCTTTTTTGGATTGCTACTTAAAAGACTCCACATATTTCTGCTTATTTTGTTGCGAAATACTGTACCCAAAAGAAATAGTTGTTTACTATGGTTAGAATAAATTTTTACACAATCATCATAATTGTGTTCAGCTACCACAAATAATTCTTCAAGAATAATTAAATAAAAAAAATATGTTAATTTGGATTAAGATACTATATCCATTGAACCTACTTTTTCCCAAACTCTTTGCGAAGTGCAGCGTTAAGAGTTTTGGAGTAGCTGTATGATGTCTGTAGTTGTTGAATCATTTTTGCTTGGCGAATTCTAAGTTTTTTGTCCAAGTCATCATCAATCATGATTGTTACTCGTTTGCTCACATTATGAATTAATATGAATATCTTATTTAAAAGTACGTTCAACGACTCTTTAACGTTAGTAAGAAAGTCTCAAGTTTTTCTTCCCACATCTTATCTGATTCCCATAATCGTAATATATGAAATCCTCCCTGCTTGTAAAATGTGCCTCGTCTTGTATCACGCTTGTTATCTAAGTCACCTTCTCTATGATGACCTTTTTTGGCGAGAAAGGCTCCCCTCCTTTGCTCCCCAATCTCTTCCTCATATTCTATTATAATTTTGTTGTGCCAATCAAGTAAATCAGGACAAAATATGACGGGTTTGATGGACCAGTCATTTGATAGTGGTGGATGGTAAGGCTTTTCCTCAATAAACTCTATTGCAGTTTCATATGATCCTGCATCTATCTTAAAAGAGAATAGTAAGTTATGTTTTTTTATTATTTTTTTTATTTGATAGTAAACTCTGAAAAGAGAATCAATGTCAACTAGACCCACAAGTGAATTCGATAAATTTCTTTAAAGGTATGACGAATTTGAAAATGTTAAAGAATCCTAAGTTAATTTTGGAGATACTCCTGTATCTACTTCTAGCACAAATAGATTAACTTGTTTTCCAACAGTAACAGTTGAATTAATTGTAACTGTTTGAGCTGCTGTGATTTTATTTCCCTTTGCAATTCCATTATAAACAAGATCTTCTCCTCCACTCTTATTTGTATCAATAGATGTACCTGTAGGAAATTCGAGTGTTGATACAGAAGATACACCACCATCTTGTAAAATAGACCATCCCATCAAGTACCAATCTTTTCCACCAGGAACAGTTGCAATAACAGCGGTAGTTTCAGAATTAGAAATAAAATTCTTTAAAACTCCAGATGTTAATTCACCGTTTGCAATTCTTGATAGATATTCTAAATCGCCCATGTCAGTTTCCTCCTCTGCACCTCGAAGTACACCCAAAATTGCCTGTGACATTATACAATCTGATTTTTTAAAGAAATTTCTGATTAAAGGTATTATTAAAAATAATTAGAAAGTACAACTATAGCTACTTTCGTTTCTCATATTCTTTCCAAAACTTTTCTTCATTTCTAACATACTTTACAAATAGAATTGGCGCATTAATTCCAGGTCGCCAAGACACTTGAATCATTTCAGGTTTGCATATTTTTGCACCATAAAGCCAAGGATTAATTGTATAAACAATGGGTGCAACTCTGAGCATTTCTCGCATTGCTTTTCCTAATTCCCATTTCCAAGTGTTAACCCAAGGAGTGTCCATGAATCCAGCTACAAATTGATTATTATCAAAGGGTAATGGTTTTGTCACATCACATAATAATCTGGATTAACTTCATGTCTAATGTCTATATTTACATCTGCAAAATGATCTTCATTACAACATGCATGAAGTAATGGTTTTTCAGGGATTGTATACTCTATTTTCCCATCCTTTACATTTGTAGTATCAGCTACTAACCACTTGGTCAAACCAAACTCCCACAGGTAGGACATGTGACTTTATCCTTATCATTTTTTACATCCTCAATAACAAATACAGTAGAGCGAGTAACTACTACTACTCCTTTTGGATCAGTTTTAACAACTTGAAATCTTAATCTTCCTCCAAAGTATGGAACCAGAAAATAATCATTCATAGACATTGGCATTCCCTCAAAGGCATCTGCAAGATATCGCTCATCAATTGGTGGAAGTGCCTCTATTGATTTGACAGTTATAATAATTCCAGGAGTAGCATTTGCTTTTGTAATTTTTATCTCATCATCAACTATTATTCCCATATTTTGTCGAATTATTCCATCAGCTCTTGCCATTCCTTTTCCCTCATCAGATGGATACAGTGGTAATGCTTTGGCGACAGTCTTTTTTTTGCCTTCAATCTCTACAATATCTCCAGTTGATATTTTCAGTTTGTCCATAACATCATAATCAATTCTGATATGTCCACGTCCAACATCTCTTGTGTATGCTTCTCTGCATGTTAGCTTGATTGGTTTTATCATGTTATCACCAGTTCTTCTTTAGGAGGTTTAGAAGAAGAAATTCCTCCATCACTAGGATCAATCTTTTGTTTAGGACTCGAGGAGGAATCATGATGACATTTCTTGTTGCATACAGGACAAAACTTTCTATCCAATAGTATACATTGACATATGTGATTTCTCATATATTCCTCAGCTAATGCCGTACCTTCTCCTGTTCCGTTACAGTATGGACAAATTCTAGAGTCAAAATATTCTCCAGTTCCTTTACAGATTACACAGTTATCAGTCATTTTACCACCAACCTCGATGCCTTTACAAAATCTACTTTTTCTTTAGAATCTCTATTTTTATTTTTATTAACACAAACAGAGCAAAGCCATCTTACTTCTTTCTCAGTTAGATGATATTTCTTGGCATCAGTTCTAGGACATAATGCGCACTTGTGGTTAAAGGACCTGTGCTGAGTTGGTAATGTAATCTTTTTTGATGTAGCAATTCCTCCATGTGATGCTCTGCGTGGTGATACTACCTTATTCTTTTTTGATGCCTCAGCATAATCTGATTTTCTAAAAAGACTCATGATTCATCTCCTTTAGGACATACTTGGTGTGCAAACACATAGGGAGTACCACATTCAGAGCAATGTTTTACTTTCTTTCCCTTGGCATACTTTACTGTCTCATCAAAGTCATGCTCAAACCAACCAATTAGAATATCAACTAAATCCTGTTTTCTTTTTTTGTGAAGTTGAATTGATATTACATGATTTGTGTGTTGTAGATATTTGTCAATCCCTGAAACTGTAACTACAAATTCTTTCATTTTTTTAGCTCCTTACCGCAATGATTACAAAAACTACGTCTAGCCCACTTGTAGGATTTTGTAATGCTTCTTAATCCCAAAATCATACCAAATCCAAAAAAGAACCACCACAACTCTGACTCTATAGAATACATGTCATATCCCACATGTTTTGTTACAATCAAAAAATTCTCAAAGACAAAATAATACAAAATAACATAGTACGTTACAATTGAAAGCACTGCAGCTACTGCACTAAATCCTAATGCTTCTCCTCTATTCATTTCAGTTTCCCCTTCCTCAATGCATCAAGAACTTTTTCCTCCATCATGTGATCATAGTTTGTTAGATTGGTAATCTTGGTTTTTACTGACTCAAAGACCTCATCAAAATTTACTTTTTCCTCATCCAATGGAATGGTATATTCTTCTTTTGTGATTTTCTCTACTGCTTGAGGATCATTTTCATTATCGATATATTCCTCAAAATCCTCATCCTCAAACCATTCATCAGACAAGCTTGTAACCTCCATCAAAAAAGAGAGTGTAGTGTAGAGAGAGTAAAATAATAAATAAAAAAATATTTTTATTAATTATATTATTATTAAAAAAAATATTATTATTTAGATTAAACATTATCTAATGTCTCCTTTGGTTTGCCTGCAAGCTCTGGAGAATAGATCATGTATTCTTCTCCTTCTATCTTTTGGAGTGACATGAATGGATGTCTGTGAAAGAACCATTTCTTGTGGTCCTTCCACCACCATTGGGAGGTATGTGTAACATCAAGTACATCAAAAATATGTGCATTCTGTCCGTCTGCCCTTTTGACAGTTGATATAATCTCATTTGCCCGTCTAAATTCTTGTATTGATGCCATACTCTCTCTACACTCTACTCTCTCTTTTTCTCCTAGTTGGCTTCATCATCATTCCCAAAATCTCAATTACTTCAGGCATTGATTCGCAAAATCCTACATGCTTGCATTCTTCCTGCTCACAGAACATACAGCAAAGCTTGTTTTCAACAAACTTGACTTCAATTATTCTTGATTTTACAATATCATTTAATATGACTCGCGTATCATCAACTGAAATCTTTTCTATCTTTGGAGTAAACTTTGAGAATGTCTCATCTTTTCTCATCATCTCTTCCAAACAAAAAGTTACATATCCTGAAAAAGAGTTGACACCCTTCATTGTTAGTTTTTCTTTCTGATCAAAAAATATCTGGTAAAACTTGTCGTAGATTATCTCATTTACTGTGATACTCTTGAAGCCAGCTTTAGGCAAATTTTTTTCTCCTCTTTTTTGAACATCTTCTCATGTGGAGATTGAGTGTGAAAAGTGGAACAATTTTTTTGCACCTGGAGCATTCTGCTATCTTTGGAAATCCATTCTCATCACAATCCCTAATTAAAAATTCGTACATTAGAAGACTCGCTCCATAATCATTGGCTTGCGTGATTGTTTTTTTACAAGCCAGACAAGAATTTTTCCATCCATGTCAGTTGCAAAAATTTTCAGTCTTTGCATTTCAGCAGGAGAGATGTAAGGCTGCTTTTTGGTTGAGAATTTTAACTGGGCTTCGTTGTGCCGTCCATCATAATCAACCCACCAGACATCAGTAACTCCCACTGATGCATAGAATCGACCAGCCTTTACTGCTTCTTTATTTTTTAAAAGATTACCAATGAATCTACTTTCAAAGCTTGTGCCGATGCGTTTGTTGTTATTTGGCATTTGAAATCAACCTCTCTGCGTTTGCAAAATGTTCAGGATTAATCTCACATCCAATAAATTGCCTGTCTTGCTTTATTGCAGAGACTCCAAATGTTCCCTGACCCATAAACGGATCATATACAATCTCACCTGGAATAGTCATATATTTTATATAATAATCAGATTCAACAGTACTTTTTGCCCACTCATGCAAGTCCTTACCTTGAAACTCTGATTGGACTACATCTCGTACCATCTCCCCCTCATATTTTCCCTTGACAAACCACAACATGGGCATGTATCCAACCAAAACTTTTCTGCCAAACATTGCAGAAGTGGGACCACCATGCAAGATAGCCATAGGCCAATTAAATTTTAGTCCATGAGATTCCATCATGGATATTACCGTACCAATTGCAAAATGACCAACATAACAAAGAAGTGATCCTCCATTCCGAAGTACCCTTGAGGCATGAACTGCCAGGTTGTCATACAACTGGAGATCTTTTTCGTGATAGGGAGGATCAGTGATAATTAATGATACAGAGTTTCCCTCAATGAAGATCTTTTGAAACTCTGAATTGTGCAAAGTTACTTTTTCTGGAAGCTTTACCTGAAGTAGCTTTATCTCGTCTTGGCGTTTGACTTTTTTTTCTGCCTTTACGATATTTTTGTATTCCTTGGAAATTGATGTGTTTGGATCATGCTGTCGTAGCTTCTTTTTTATTTCTTCAGGGGCATTTTCTATGATTTTTTTGGCTCGCTCAAATGTAGTACCAGACAGACCGATATTCTTTGCAACAATGTCACGAGACTGACCTCTAAGTTCATTTGAACTTATAGCCTTGTGTGTCTGTGAGTGTTCTATCCTACGAGTTTTTGCAATCTCTTCTTCTATTTCTAATAGGGGGATTACAAGCTCTGCCTTTTGAAAGTCATTGAGCTGTCTTCTCTTTAGGTTACATTCAATTACAAATTTTTTCTCTAATAGTTTATTATCAAATTCTCTTACTGCAAATTTTGTTTTAATATCTAACTCTATACAAGCTCTAAATCTGTGATGTCCATCCAAAATAATTCCGTCCTTGTTGCAAAGAATCGGAATCCATAATCCGTTTTCTTTTATAGAGTCTTTAAGAGAATTGTACTCCTCAGAAGATAATGCAGGAACTAGCTTATCATATTCTGAACTAACTGAAATTATCATTTTTTTTTCAACTGCTCATCTATTGTATGTCGGAATATTGCCTGAACCATTTCATCCATTTTTTGTAAACGAAGATCAATGTTTTCGACTGTGTTTTTGATTGCAATAAGTTGAGAAAGTAAATCTACAGAATTGTTAGTTGGATTACCTGGTGTAGTTGCTACTGTTGGTGCAGTTGTGATTCTTGTCTGTGCAGTTTCATCATCATCAGGAACATTACAAGCATAGTTTTTACCATCAGGGGTTTTAAAGTGAGGTGTACCATCATAGTTTTGCCATTGTAAGGAAGGTGCAAAGTTTCCCCCATACTCTTTTAGTCTGCAAATTAAATCAGTACCACACTTACCGCATGTCTGGGTGGCTCCCTCCTTTTTGACTACGATTTTGACCACTCCTTGAATGCTTCTTCTTTGAGCAGTTTGGCTCGATTAACATTATTGTCTGCCTTGAATTGCGGATTTTTTTCAACTATTTTTCTCTTACAGCGAGATATGGTTTCATGAGATGTGAGAATTCTAGGATCATAAACTTCAGATGAGAATCCTTCCCAGTTTCTCCAGTAACAAAACAGAAACTCGTTTTCAGTATAGTTTCTAGATTCTGGAATGTGTATGAGAATCCAATGTGTTCTTGACTGGACATCAGTAATTAAAGACTGAGTGCTCATGAGCTATCCTCCTTTAGATGCTCACCACAAACAGGACAGTTTGATGCCTTGTAGGTAGGAGGAATTATGGTACCGCACTCAGTGCACCGATTCAATTTTTACCTCCCCAAAAATTTTAGATGGATAGAATTTTTCACCTGTCTTTAGATCAATTACATAATGTACAAAACAGCGATGGGCAACTGATTTGAAATGCTCCTTGCAGATTCCGTACACTTTATTATTTTGATAAACAAAAAGGTATGTTGGCTGCTCGCCACAACACACATATCTCTCAGGTTGCACTTTTCATGCCCCCTAACTTTTCTTTCAAAAAGTCATCAAATTCATGGGGACGTAGCAGAGCTGCTTTGATTCTTGCAACCTCATCATTTTCTGGCAAGTGCGTTATGAGATTAATTATTGCCAGTCTGATCAAGATTGTATTGTCTGCAAGATTCAACTTGTTTTGCAATGCGAATTTTACAAACGCATCAGTTCTCAAGAGGTCTTGAATCAGACTCTGAGTTTCATCTGTTATGTTAGCAGCAAATACTACCACTTTTGATTTTTCTCCATTGCTTTGTTTCCGACAATGATTTCTTCAAATGTTATTTAAGGATTCGAGTAATCTTAAAGATGCAAATCAATGTTAAAGATTAAATACCATATTACAAGAATAAATGCAGTGTCAGAGAAACTTGAACTCTATTGTCTTTGTTTCCAAAACTGGTAATTTGTTTTTGTTTCTCTGACATGAAATTATGTTTGCGATCTAATTTTAGATCAAGTTTTTATTTTAATGATCTGTTAATTTAAATTGATTAATTTGGATTAAGGGTACATGTTAATTGTAATTTATATTAATTAGAATTAAGTAAAATTTTATAATAACTTAATCTCAATTAAGAGATTGCTTATAGTTTAAAATCTTGAAGATTGGTTCAATGACAAAAAATAATTTCAAAGCAATATTATTTGCTTCTTTGATGGTCGCTATGATTCTGCCATTCTCAGCAATGAGTTTAGCAGATGCAGCACCAAATGATAAAGTAAAAGAACAACAACCAAACGAATCCATGAGAGTTTCAGACATTTCAGAGTTTGATGGAGTTGCACCAGGATTAATCAATGAAAATGCATTGAATGGTCTTAAAATCGCAGTTGCAAAAAATCCCAAAGTAAAAAATCTATTAGGTGATGACTATGAATTTAGGGCTTATGCACAACGCATGACAGAAAATGATGGATGGCAACCAGAACTAACCTATTACACAGATAATCGAGAAAATTCGGTAACTGTTGTAATGCATAAAGGCAAAGTTATCAGTGCTGAAAAATATGAAAATGTAGAATGGAGTCATCTAAGAGCATATGCAATTGATGAATACAATGATGACAGGTATCCCGTAATTGGATTATCTATGAAAGCAGATATTCCATCTTATACCCATCAAGCTGGAACCGCTTTTACTGCAATACTACTTAATGCACAAAAAGCAGGCTCAAATAACAATGATGTTTGTACTCCTTCAGCAGCTCCTACTTCATACTGGGCTCAAATTGGAATGCAGTTTGATACAAATGGAGCAAGAGTTGGATTCACAGATACAATCTTAGACTGTGAACCAATCTTTTTCGGTATTCCATTTAGTACGGGTGATACCATGCTTTATTGGATCTCCATTGATGATGCAACAGATGTTTGGACAGTATTGATCTGGAATCAAACTCAGGGAGGTTATGCTTATGCATATTCTGTAGAAGTTGCTAATAGCTCTGAGCTAGATGTTGATACAGCTCAAACAAGTATCTGGTTTGAAAACGCCCATTATACAAGTAATGGTTGGGATGCAGGTTTTGCATCAGATCCAGTAGTGGACTATGCAGCGTTCAAATACACCAATGGGAATTATTACTATTGGTTCAATGAATACCAACAACCATTCAATTGTGATAGTGGAACATCAGTTTCAGATATAATGTCTGGTACATTAGTTGGATCTCCACATGATATCACATTTGATGTATCAGGTATTGAAGACAAATGTGAAGCTGGATAACTTTACACCCTCTTTTTTTTAATTTGTATAAAGATTCTTTCTAAAATTACTCCAACTAACAGTACGCCCAAAAAGATAACAATAGGAAACAGAGGGTTTTCAGTAACTAAGTCATTATTATTAAGGCCACTCCAAGAAGAAGATTGCTTAAAGTTAGAATCAGATACAATGAAGAAAGAAACAACAGATGTAATTCCAATACTTAGAAACTTTACGCCCTCCTTGAAAATTCGCTTTAGTTTACTTTGTTCCTCATCAGGAGTTAATGATGTAAGTGAAAGAAAAATATCAGTTTTCATAATAAAATATCTATGATCTTTAGTCTTTTTTGAGATTGGCTTTTCTATAATTTCTAATACTCCCATTTCTTCTAGCTTTTTCAGGTGATTGTATAGTGTGGGTACAGTAATGCCAATCTTATTTGCAAACTCGTTGAGATATCCTTCCTTTTCAGTTAAAGCAAGTAAAATCTTTCTGCCTGTCTTATTTGATATAACCTCACCAAATTTTTCTAATGAATCATCAGTTGCTCTAAGACTAAGAATTTTGACTTTTGGTGGCTCTTTATTTATATCCATAATATGTTAATTGTAATGAAGTTATTTAACATTATTTAAAGACTGAAAAAATACAGATAAGGAACAAAATTTTAATTGTTATTTTCAAGTATTTTGTATTTGGTCATTATGACCCATACTTTGCCTTATCAGCTAGTCTTTGCTGTAGCAATTCATCTTGAAATCTTAGTTTATTTTCTATGTCCATTTGAGTAATCTCAGCTATTGTCATGTCGTCATAGTGATTCCAATGGGAATAAGCATCCTTTTGTTTTAATGTGTAATCTTTGATTAATGGTGCAAGTCTTTTAATCTCATTGTTGATTCTAATATCTAGTTCTGTCTGTCGTTCTTCTGGTGATTTAGGTAAATCATAGGCAAATGATTCTTTCATGTCTGCAAATGCTTCTTCTGATGGATATACTAGGAGTGCCCTGTTCTGTTCATGAATTATTATAGCATCAAAGTTTGAGTTGATTCTAGTCATTGCTTGCCACCCCACATCTGCTTCTTTGATTGGTACGGGTATGGAATCTACAATTTTGAAGCTTTTGTTATTATCACTAGTCCACATGTAACCGTACTCATCTTGCCAAGAATCTGTCTTGTATTCAACTAGAGTCAATGTAACTACACCTGCCTTCTGAGGATAAAATGCACCACCATTTGATACAGTAACATGGCTGACTAGTGGCTCATTGATTGACTCACCCACAGTTTCTATACCTTCATTGAGGAACTTTGTACCTGCATTTCTAGAATTATCCATTGCTTGAATCACTATGACTTTGTTTTTCAGCTCGTCTCTAAACATCACATCTAGGGATATCTCAAGACAATCACTAGCAACATATCCACAATTCTCAACGTAGGATGTTGCATTGATTATATCCAAAGATTGT
>Ga0209976_10000764_pt1 | contig 19876 bp, 13 predicted proteins | sample SumtaG_FD_182806 | JGI IMG/M metagenome (GOLD analysis project Ga0209976, IMG submission 182806) | Deep subsurface microbial communities from Indian Ocean to uncover new lineages of life (NeLLi) - Sumatra_00157 metaG (SPAdes) (version 2) | ecosystem: Environmental > Aquatic > Marine > Oceanic >...
TTTTTATTCTATACTCTATATAAATATTTCCAGAACACCCGGGCGGGACAAATGCTGGTGGGACTAGTCATCCTGCTGGTAATGACCCTGGTGGCCCGATTCTTCAACATGAATGCCCTCTCCTGGCTAATGCGGCAGGTGCAGACAGTATGGGTGGTTGCTTTCGTGATTCTATTCCAGCCGGAGCTGCGGCGGCTCCTGATCCGCATCGGTCAGACGCCAGTGATCCGGGGCATCTTCCGGGTAACGGGCAGCCGTACCATCGACGCGGTGGTAGAGAGCAGCCAGGAGCTGTCTCAGCGCAAATGTGGCGGACTGATCGTGCTGCAGCGGGACAGTGGCCTGCGGAGCTATAAGGAAAAGGGCATGCCCCTGCGGGCCGAGGTGTCCAAGGAACTGCTGGTCTCCATTTTCAACCCCGCCTCGCCCCTGCATGACGGGGCGGCGATCATCCAGAACGAGATCCTTGAGGCTGCCCAGTGCATCCTCCCCTTGAGCGAGAGCGAGACCCTGCCCCCTGACATGGGAACCCGCCACCGGGCCGCCCTGGGCCTTACCGAAGAGTCGGATGCCCTGGCGGTGGTAATCTCCGAAGAGACGGGGCAAGTCTCCCTGGCCATTGACGGGACCTTCCACCGCAACCTGGACCCGGACGACCTGCGGGGATTGCTGAATAAGTACATTTTCGTGAGCGCGGGGGATTAATATCCGTTCCGCAACCCCTCAATTGGATCCTGATTCCTCCTTTGTCGATACACCAACTTATGCCTATACTCCGCCCTTCAAATTAGTAATATCAGGCAGGTGCACACGAGCATGAGCGAAAACCCGGTAAATCCCAGTTTGGAAACCTACCGCGACGGCTTCAAGTCCGCCGAGGCGCGGTACAGTGAGCTCTGGAGGTACCTTTGACCTGGATGCCGTCAGACAGCAGATAGCCCGCGTTCAGCAGTCCACTACCGAACAACATTTCTGGGATGACCAGGTAAAAGCTCAGGGGACCCTCAAGCAGATCAGTGGCCTGGAGAAGGAGCTGCAGATGTGGGAGGGGCTGGTCTTGCTGCACGATGAGGTGGAAATCCACCTGGAGCTAACGCAGGAGGAAGGGGCTGATGTTGTCTCCCAGGAGGCCCGGGAGGCGCTGGAGCACTACCTGACCGCTCTAGACGAGGCCGAAGTACTGCACCTGCTCAGCGAGCCGGATGACGAAAAGGACGTCCTGCTCACCATCCATCCGGGGGCCGGTGGGACCGAATCCCAGGACTGGGCTGAAATGCTTCAGCGGATGTACCTGCGTTGGATAGAACGCCAAGGCTTCCAGTACCAGATCCTGGACTATCAGCCCGGTGAAGAAGCCGGCATTAAAGAAGTGACCATCGAAGTGAGGGGTAAACGGGCTTACGGTTATCTCAAGGCCGAGGTGGGGGTCCACCGCCTGGTGCGTATCTCACCCTTCGACGCCAACGCCCGCCGGCATACCTCCTTTGCCTCGGTCTTTGTTTATCCGGAGGCCGAGGACGAGCTGGAGATCGAGATCAATGAGAAGGACCTGCGCATCGATACCTACCGCTCCAGCGGGGCCGGCGGCCAGCACGTCAATAAGACCGATTCCGCGGTGCGTATTACCCACCTGCACACCGGCATCGTGGCCCAGTGCCAGAACGAGCGCAGCCAGATGAAGAACCGGGCCACCGCCATGAAGATCCTCAAGACGCGATTGTACGACCTGCACCGCCGGGAACAACAGGTCGAGCGGCAGAAACTGGAAGATACCAAGAAAGACGTAGCCTGGGGCAGCCAGATCCGCTCTTACGTGTTCCAGCCATACACGATGGTAAAGGATCACCGCACCAAGGAGGAGACCGGGAATATACAGGCAGTCATGGACGGGGATATTGACCGCTTTATCCGGGCTTATCTCCTGCAAAGTGCCGCTTCCTCCGCAGCAAAGGTTACAACGTCATGACGCAGCCACAGCGAACGCTCCACGAAATACGTCTAGTCCGGCAGAAAAAACTCCACGAACTGCGGCAGATGGGGATCAATCCCTATCCCTACCGGTTCGAAGTGACCCACCACAGCGCCGACATCCAGGTCATGAAAGACGGCGAGTTTTCCCCGGACGTGGCCGTAGCCGGACGGGTGGTATCTCTGCGCCGCATGGGGAAGGCCAGTTTCGCTCATCTGATGGACGCGAAGGGCAAACAGCAGGTCTATATTAAGACAGACCTCGTGGGAGAGGACACCTACGAAGAACTCTTCCGACGAGTGGACCTGGGGGATTTCCTGGGTGTGCAGGGCCGGGTGTTTCGTACCAAGACCGGGGAGATCACCGTCGAGGCCCGGACCCTGGAGCTGCTGGCCAAATCGCTCCGGCCCCTGCCCAACCTGAAGGAGAAGGAAGGTGAGGTTTTCGATCCCTTTGAGGATAAGGAGAACCGCTACCGTCGCCGCTACCTGGACCTGATCGCCAATCCCCAGGTGAGAGAGGTTTTCATCAAGCGGGCCCGTATAATTCGGCTGCTGCGCCGGTTCATGGATGATCACGGTTACATTGAGGTGGAAACTCCCGCCCTGCAGCCCCTCTACGGCGGTGCCTCGGCCCGGCCCTTCACCACCTTCCACAACGCTCTGGATCAGACCCTGTACCTGCGCATCGCCGATGAGCTCTACCTGAAGCGCCTGATCATCGGCGGCTTCGAGAAAGTCTACGAGATCGCGAAGGACTTCCGTAACGAGGGGATGGATCGCTACCACAACCCGGAGTTCACCGCCCTCGAATACTATCAGGCCTATGCCGACTACAATGATATGCTGGCCTTTACCGAGATGCTCTTCAAGACCATGGCAGAGCAGCTGGGCAGCACTATTATTGTCTATCAGGACCACGAGATCGATTTCGGTCCGGCCTTTGCCAGGGTCAGCCTGTTTGAGCTGCTTAGCAGGTATACCGGTGAAGACCTCAGCGCCATGACCGATGTGAAAGACCTCTACCGCTTTGCCCGGGATCGAAACCTGGATGTAGCCAAAGGTCTTAACTACGGCCAGCTGCTCGATAAGATCTTCGACTTGCTGGTGGAACCGCAGCTAATTCACCCCACTTTCGTGGTGGACTATCCCAAGACGATCTCTCCTCTGGCAAAGACGCACCGCGACGGTCCGGACAACCTGGTGGAGCGCTTCGAGCTCTTCATCGGCGGCATGGAGTTCGCCAACGCTTTCAGCGAGCTCAACGACCCGCTGGATCAGCGTGCGCGGCTGGAGGACCAGGCCCGGCTCCGGGAGGCCGGCGACGAGGAAGCCCAGGTGGTTGACGAGGAATTCCTGGAGGCTATGGAGTTCGGGATGCCCCCCACCGGTGGGGTGGGAATCGGTGTAGATCGGCTGGTGATGCTCTTCACCGGCCAGGACTCCATCAAGGACGTCATCCTGTTCCCGGCCATGCGCCCGACCCAGCTGTGAGCCCGCAGCGGTTTATCGCCCTGCGCTATCTCCGAACCCGGCATAGCTACGGTTTCATCTCCTTTGTCGGCTACCTGGGCATGACCGGCCTGGCTATCGGCGTGGCGGCCCTCATCCTAACCCTGAGCGTCATGCGGGGCTTTGAGGAAGAAGTTGAAAACAAAGTGGCGAGCATGGACGGTCACCTCCGGCTGGCCAATGCCCTGGACGAGGATGTACCCCTGCCGGATTCGCTGCTCCAGCGTCTGCGAGGGCATCCAGAGGTGGAGAAAGTCATTCCATTCATCGCCCGGCACGCCCTGGTGCGTCGGGGCGGTCAATCCGACGGTGTCTTTCTCATGGGTGCCGACCTGCAGCAGCTTCAGGAAGTAGTGGACATTGAAAGTTTCGTCGTTGCCGGGCAGCTACCCTCACCCGGCGATACGTCCGGCATTATCCTTGGAGAGAAACTGGCTCAGGTGCTGCGGCTGGTGCCGGGGGACGAGGTGATCCTCTTTGACATCACTTACCTCCTGGATCGGCAGGGAATCCGGGGCCGGCAATTCACCGTAGCCGCCACCTATCGCTCGGGCATGGCGGAATATGACCAGGTGCTGGCGTTTACTTCCCTGGGTTCGGCCCAGGCGCTGTTCGGCCAGGATCAGCCGCCTTCCAGGGCAATTATCAACATTACCCATCGCGACCGGGCCGACGAACTGGCGGCGACCCTGGAAGATGAGCTTGGTTTCCCCTATTACCTGATCTCCTGGCGCCAGCGGCACGCCAGTCTGTTCAGCTGGCTCAAAGGCCAACAGCTGCCTATCCTCATCGTGTTCGGATTTATTGCCGTAGTAGCCCTGGTAAATATTCTCGGTACGCTCACGCTGGTGGTGGTGGAAAAGCAGCGGGACATCGGCATCCTGCGCAGTCTTGGGTTCAGTTGCAAGCGGATCCAGCATATTTTCCTCTATCAAGGATGCATAGTGGGGATGGTGGGCAGCGGGGTCGGGGTGGTGCTGGCCCTCGTCCTGGGTTCTCTCCAGAGGAAGTTCCAGTTCCTCGCCCTTGAATCTGACATTTACTTCATGGATGCCCTCCCGGTCCAATGGTCGTGGCAGTCGCTGATGATTATTCCCTTGTTGGCAGTGTTCCTGTCACTGCTGGCGGCGGTGTGGCCGGCCCGGCGGGCGGCTGCAGTTCAGCCGGCTGAAGCCCTGCGATATGAATAGTTCGTGGTTTCTTGCCCGGCGTCTACTGCTGTGGCGGCAGGAGCGGCGCAAGCTTAATCGGAGTGCCGTTATTGCGGTGGTTGGCGTTGCGGTAGGATCAGCCGTGCTGATTCTATCCCTGTCCATCCTTAACGGATTTGAGGCGGAAGTGCATGACAGCCTCATGCGCTTTGAGCACCAGGCGGTGCTGCTGCCCCGGTCCCCCAGGGCAGACGTTGAGACCGCTGCCGCCGCTCTGGCCACGGCGGGAATCAGCACCCGGCCCTATGCCGAGCGCAAGCTGGTGATCCAGTCCGAGGCGGATTACCGTTTAGTGACGGCCCGGATCGTACCGAATCTGGCCGACCACCAGGCCGCATTCGGTGAGGCTGTTATCCAGCATCTGCCCTATCGGCCCTTGGAGCACGGGGTGATGATCGGGTCCCTTCTGGCTGACCGGCTGGGCCTGCTGCCGGGTGATGAGGTACGCCTCATCTCCCCGCTGGACATCTCTCTTGCCGATCCCAGGCCGCCGCAGCTCAAGGTCAGCGTTCAGGCCATATACGAGTTCGGTATCCTTGATTTCGATGACACTTATCTCTTCATCGATTTCCCTGCGGCTGAAAAGCTGGTGCCCCGCCTGGCCGCCTATAGCGGGCTGTCTATGGAGGGAACCGATAACAGCGGGACGGAACAACGGCTTCTTGAAATTCTGGACGGGGAAGAGTGGGAACTGCGAACCTGGGAGACCGGTCATGCCGATTTACTTACGGCTATGAAAATGGAAAAGCTGGGCAGTACCGTGGTTCTCTTTCTTATTATCCTGGTTGCCTCCTTCAATGCCACCAGCACGATGGTCATGTCCGTGATGGAAAAATATCGTGAGATCGGCATACTTCGCTCCATGGGGGCTACCGGCCGGTTCATCAGGGCCCTATTTCTCCGCCAGGGCCTGCTGATCGGACTGGTAGGTGTTGGTGTGGGTGTGAGTTTTGGCGTGGCGGTTTCTCTGGGCCAGGCCGCGTATCACTTCATCCCCGGTCCCCAGGGGCTATATACCGAAGGAGGGCTGCCGATGGACCTCCGCTGGCTGGATGTGCTGGTGGTGATGGTGGGAGCCTTGGTCATGAGCCTGGGAGCGGCCTGGTATCCCGCCCGCACTGCCAGCTCAATTGCGCCGGGGCAGGCGGTAAATTACGAGAAGTAAAATGGCGCTCCTTACGGCAGAAGACGTTCATAAAAGCTACCCCCTGGACAGCGGCCGACTGCACATTCTAAAAGGGGTGAACCTGGAGGTTGAGCAGGGGAGCATCGTCGCCCTGATGGGACCTTCGGGCAGCGGCAAGTCTACGCTGCTCAACATCCTGGGCACCTTGGATCAACCTGACCAGGGCCGGGTGCTCCTGGACGGGCGGGATATCAGCGGCCTGACGGATAATGAGCTGTCCCGGTTCCGCAACCGGAACATCGGGTTCGTTTTCCAGTTTCATCATTTGCTACCGGAGCTTACGTTACGGGAAAACCTGGAATTGCCGCTCTGGCTGGCTAGTAATCGGGGTGTGTTGGACACTTCTTACCTCCGGCAGCTGCTCGAACTTACCGGTCTGGTGGATCGCTGCGGCCACTATCCCAGCCAGCTTTCCGGGGGGGAACGCCAGCGGGTGGCGGTGATCAGGGCTCTGGTTAACCGGCCTGGCATTGTTCTTGCCGATGAACCAACCGGGAACCTGGATGCGGAAAATGGAGCTATCCTGTTGAACCTGATCAAGCAGTTGCGCCGGGATCACGGCCAGACATTTCTCATTGCCACCCATAGTGAGACCCTGGCCGAAAAGGCAGATTACCGCTTATACTTGTGTAAAGGAGTGATCGGACTCACACAGGATGTTGATAGATGATCTCTCTGGAGGTAAATTTGAGATGATGCATGGAATGAAAGTGGCATGAGGGAAAATATTTCCAGGCGAGTGCAGAACATTCTCAGGAACGCCAAGGAGGAGGCGCTGCGCCTGGGACACAGCTATATCGGGTCTGAGCATCTGCTGTTGGGCATCCTCAAAGAGGGCGGCGGTCCGGCGCATGAAATTCTGACAGGCCTGGCCGGCGACATCCAGGAGCTTCAGACCGAGATCGAAGACATGGTGCGGTCTTCAGGCGGCACTATGACCCTGGGGCATCTGCCCCATACCCGCCGCGCTGAGAGAATCCTGCGCACCACTCTCACTGAAGCGAAAAGCTTTAATGAGGAGCTTGGGGACGATATGCACCTGCTCCTGGCCATCGCCAAGGAAACGGAGGGTGTGGCCAGCGAGGTTCTGATCCGTTTTGGCATTGATTACGCCGCCATCAAACAACGCATCCTGGCCCAGCGGCAGTCCACCAGCCCACCCCGTAAAACGGGCCGCAAGCCCAAGAAGTCAACTACTCCAACCCTGGATCATTTCTGTCGGGACATCACCAAGCTGGCTTCGGAGTCGGCATTAGACCCGGTCATCGGTCGCGAGCAGGAGATCGAGCGGGTAGCCCAAATTCTAGCCCGACGCAAGAAGAACAACCCGGTTTTAATTGGCGAGCCCGGCGTGGGGAAGACGGCTATTATCGAGGGGCTGGCTACCAGAATCGTGGCTCGCCAGGTACCCCGGGTACTGTACGGCCAGCGCGTGCTGGCCCTGGACCTGGGCGGCCTGGTGGCCGGCACAAAATATCGGGGACAGTTTGAAGAACGGCTTAAAGCCCTGATGAATGAGCTCGATAACGCCCGGAACGTTATCCTGTTCATCGATGAGCTGCACACCATTGTAGGTGCCGGCAGTGCCAGCGGATCCCTGGATGCGGCCAATATGTTCAAACCGGCCCTCTCCCGCGGAGAGGTCCAGATCATCGGCGCTACTACCCTGGATGAGTACCGCCGTCACGTGGAAAAGGATGGAGCCCTGGAGCGTCGCTTCCAGAAGGTGATGGTGTCCCCGCCCGGCATGGAAGACTGTCTACACATCCTTCAGGGGCTCAAAGAGGGATACGAGAGTCATCACCATATCAGGTATACCGATGACGCCATCAAGACGTGCGTGGAGCTGAGCAACCGCTATATTACCGACAAGTTCATGCCGGATAAGGCCATCGATGTAATGGATGAAGCCGGCGCGAGGGTCCACATCAATAACCTGATGGTACCCCAGGAGCTGGTTGATCTGGAAAAGGAAGTGGAAGAGGTCCGCCACCAGAAAGAACAGGTTGTCAGCCAGCAGGATTTCGAGCAGGCGGCCAGGCTGCGGGACAAGGAACGGTACCTCGTTGAGAAGGTGGAACACCTGCAGAACCAGTGGGAAGAGGGAGAGACCCAGGAATGGCCGGAAGTCAGCGAGGATGACGTCGCTGACACCGTGGCCATGATGACGGGCATTCCCGTCAACAAGGTGGCTGAGAAGGAGATGGATAAGATCCTGCATCTGGAAGATGTCCTGCGGGAGTACGTCATCGGACAGGATGAGGCCATCGCAACACTTAGCCGGGCTATTCAACGGGCCCGCACCGGACTGAAAGACCCCCGGCACCCTATTGGTTCCTTCATGTTTCTCGGGCCCACCGGCGTGGGCAAGACCGAGCTGGCCCGGATTCTGGCCCAGCATCTGTTCAACCATGAAGAGGCTTTGATCAAGCTGGACATGTCGGAATACATGGAACGGTTCAACGTCTCCCGGCTGGTAGGCGCGCCTCCGGGATATGTGGGCTATGAGGAAGGCGGCGAGCTCACCGAGCGGGTCCGGCGTAACCCTTTTGCCGTGGTTCTCTTCGATGAGATTGAGAAGGCCCATCCAGATGTATTTAATATTCTGCTACAAATTTTCGATGAAGGCACCCTTACTGACAGCCTCGGCCGCCGCGTGGACTTCCGCAACACTGTCATTATCATGACCTCCAACCTGGGGACCAGGGGTCTCGAAAGCGGTGGGTATGGCTTCGCCCAAACTTCTGAGCCGAACGACGAGAAGATCAGCGCCGACATCCTGGCAGAGGTTAAGCGCCTGTTTAATCCGGAATTTCTCAATCGGCTCGATGAGACCGTTGTTTTCAATTCCCTGACCAGGAAACATCTCCTCCAGATCGTGGACCTGCAGCTGCGCGACCTTAAGAACAACCTGGCCAGCAAGCATGTGACGTACAGCATCACTAAAGCGGCCAAGGAGCGGATTATCGAGGAAGGATACAGCAGGTCATTCGGTGCCCGACCCATGCGCCGGGTGATACAGGATCGGGTTGAGAATGTTATTGCCGAGAAATTCCTCACGAGGGAGTTCGCCGAGAGCGGCCATATCAACATCAGTGCCCGGGGCAAGAAACTCTTTTTTACTCAGAAATCTTCCGACCCCAAAGATCCCGACGTTTCCCTGGCAGAGGAAGCTGACTGAGATCCTTTCCGCCCTTCATCAGGCTCCAAACGCGCCATATTTACTCACTTCCGCTGACAATTATGCCATTTGGTCATAATTTTTCACCCGGCACCATTCTTGTACCCAATTAATCTGAGCATGCAAAAGGAGGTTTGAAATGGGAAAAATTATCGGCATCGATCTGGGGACGACCAATTCCTGCGTGTCAGTTATGGAGGGAGGCTCCCCGACCATCATCCAGAATTCCGAAGGGGGACGTACCACTCCCTCCATGGTGGCTTTCTCCAAGAATGGAGACCGCCTGATCGGCCAACCGGCGAAACGGCAGGCCGTAACCAACCCGCAGAACACGGTGTATTCCATCAAGCGGTTCATGGGCCGGCTGCATAAGGAGGTGGGTCAGGAAATCGGGGAGGTGCCCTTTGAGGTTGCACAGGGCTCGAAGGGGGAAGTCCTCGTGAAGATAGGCGATAAGGAATATACACCTCCTGAAATCAGTGCTATGATTCTCCAGAAGCTTAAGCAGACCGCTGAAGCCTACCTGGGGACCAAGGTAACAGATGCCGTTATTACTACCCCAGCCTACTTTAACGATTCACAACGCCAGGCCACGAAAGATGCCGGCAAGATTGCCGGGTTGAACGTCCGGCGTATCATCAACGAGCCCACCGCCGCCGCCCTGGCGTATGGCCTGGACAAAAAGAAGGACGAGAAAATCGCCGTCTTTGATTTTGGCGGCGGAACCTTTGACATTTCCATCCTGGAGCTGGGTGAGGGTGTCTTCGAGGTCAAGTCCACCAACGGTGATACGCACCTTGGCGGCGACGATATCGACCAGGTACTCATCGACTGGATGGCCGATGAGTTCAAGAAAGACGAGAGCATAGACCTTCGTGATGATCCTATGGCACTGCAGCGTCTCAAGGAAGGTGCCGAGAAGGCCAAGATGGAGCTTTCCAGCGCTATTCAGACTGACGTCAACCTGCCATTCATCACGGCCGACGCCGCTGGGCCCAAGCACCTGAATATCCAGATCACCCGGGCCAAGTTTGAAAATCTGGTGTCGGGCCTATTCGAGCGGCTGAAGAATCCCTGCTTAAAGGCCCTGAAAGATGCCCGACTCAAACCGGCGGACATCGATGAGGTCATTCTGGTGGGCGGGAGTACACGGATTCCCAAGGTACAGCAGATTGTCCAGGATATTTTCAGTAAAGAGGCCCACAAAGGCGTCAATCCCGATGAAGTGGTGGCCGTGGGTGCTGCCATTCAGGGCGGTGTTCTGGGCGGCGAGGTGGAAGATGTCCTCCTGCTGGATGTGACTCCGCTGTCCCTGGGCATCGAAACCCTGGGTGGCGTCATGACCAGGCTTATCGAGGCCAACACCACTATTCCGACCAAGAAGAGCCAGATATTTTCAACCGCCTCTGACAGCCAGCCCTCGGTGGAGATCCACGTTCTCCAGGGTGAACGGCAGATGGCAATCGACAGCAAGACTATCGGGCGTTTCCACCTGGACGGTATTCCCCCGGCACCCAGGGGTATCCCGCAGATTGAGGTCACTTTCGACATTGATGTCAACGGTATCCTGGCCGTCGCGGCCAAAGATAAGGCGACGGGCAAGGAACAGAGTATCCGGATTGAGGCTTCCAGCAGTCTTACCGGAGAGGAGATTGAGCGAATGCGCCGGGATGCGCAGGTGCACGATGAAGAGGATAAGAAAAAGCGGGAAGAAGTAGAGCTGCACAATAACGCAGATCAGCTGATCTACCAGACGGAAAAGCAGGTCAAAGAGTTCGGAGACAAGCTCTCCGAAAGTGACAAATCAAGCCTGGAAAAGGAGTTGGAAAAGCTCAAGCAGGCCAACGCTGGCTCTAACGCCAAGGACATCCAGGATGCCATCGACGGCGTCAACCGGATCTGGTCCGACCTGGCTACGAAAATGTATGCTGAGACCAAGTCCGGCGAGGAAGGTAAGCCCCAGGAAGAAACGGAGTCCAAGTCCTCCGGTAAAGGGGATGACGGTGAGATCGAGGACGCTGATTTCGAAGTTGTAGATGACAAGAAGTAGTTTCTCGAAGATATTGGCAAATACGGGGCGGGCGGTTAATTATCGCCCGTTCTGTTTTTATTGAGCCGTTTGCGGTTGTATATTTCAAGCGGTTAGAGCCAAAATCTATGAAGTGGTGGCGAAGAGTAATCCGTTCCCTTGGGAAAGTATTGCTGCTGGTGTTGGTGGCGGCTTTCACGGTGGTCGTATTTTTCCCCGGCCTTTTCACCAGGTACCTCCAGTCGTATGCAAACCGTAAGTACCTGAATCCGAGCGGCTTACGTGTTTCTTACAATGGATTTGTCGGAGATCTGTTCAGCTCTTTCCAATTTCAGGACATCACCATTACGGCCAGGGATGGTACCTTTACCTTGAGGGCGGAAGACGCCCGCATGAATATTGATTTTCTCCGGTTTCTGAGACGGGATCTGTTTTTTGATGAGGTTTCCGTAGCCAGACTCAGTCTGGACCTGCCATCGGCGGATTCCTCCGGCACGATGGAAAGACTGGAAACGGATCGATTGCCCTGGGTATCTATTCAGAATTTCAACGTTAAGGACGCTACCGTCACCCAGGGTGATACCGATTTCTGGTTTCAGGTCTCCGGCAACCTGGATATGACCGAGGTCATTACTCTGAAAAACGCCCGGATTAACCTGGCTCATTCCCAGCTGCCTGATACGCTGTACCTGGCTGCCAAACACTTCGCTTTTGACGGACGGCGGATTACCATCGCATCCGGGGACCTGAGCTATCAGGAAAATAGAGCAGCCTTGGATGGCAGCGTCCAGGTTATCCCGACGGTGGATCTGGACCTTCAGATCAAGTCTGATCAGTTTCTACACCCTGCGTGGCTCCCAGGATGGCTCGACTGTCAGTCCATCGAGGGGCACCTGCGTGGAAACCTCAAATCGCTGGAATGTCGGTTATCCCTAGCGCTGTATTCTCAGAACAGCCCCCTCGACCAGGCAGAGATGGATTTCAAAGTAACAGATAGGGGAATTCACATTAATCGCGGCTTCTTTGTCAAGGGATCGCAACATATCGAAGCCCGCGGCGAAGTGGATCTGGGAGGGAGCTTGGCTCTGGACGCATCGTTTTCCGGGACCCGGCTGAACGATTTCCTTCCCGGCGTTCCGGAACTTATTCTGGACGGCACTGTAGGTCTCCAGGTCAACTGGCACGGCGGCGATATCGATTCTCTGCGATTGGCTCCGGCCCTTGATCGGCTGGTGTACCGGGATCACATCCTCCGCAATATTCACGGCGGGGTGGCTATGCAGAACCGGGTCTGGACCATCACCGATACCACCAACCTGCAATTTGCCGGCAGTAATATTCAGCTGTGGGGATCAGTAGACGCCGGGCGGGAGACCCTCGATCTTGAGGTCTATCTCCAGACCGATGTTTTGGACAACCTGCTGGATTCTCTCGGTTTAGTTCCCATTAAGGGTCGGGCCAATGGACAGCTTTGGGCCAGTGGTTCCTGGAACGACCCCTCCTTCACGGGTGCGGTGATGCTCAATAGTACCGGATATGGTGAGGTTGTGGCTGGCCAGGCATTCATCCAGTTTATTCTGGACAACGCCATGACCCGGCCCCGCGGTCGTTTATATGCCTCTACGGGGGATCTGAATATCATGGGAGTGCCGGCGGAAGGTGGAGAAGCGGAGTTTATTTTCGAGGAGGATACCGTCTTTGCCAGTATCTTGCGTATATACCAGGGACTCGAAAAACTGGATACCAGGGGATACCTTACTCTTTCCGAGCCGGTGTGTGTGGTTCTGGATACCGTTACCGCCTGGCGTAATATGGAGGTGCTGGCTGGTGGTCCCATTCTCGCCAGGCTAGTTGGAGAGAGGGTTGAAATTTCACCGGTCATTCTGAGCTTTGCCGGCGGGCAGATTGCGCTCACGAGTAGCTGGATCGATCCCGGCAACTTCGCGATGCAAATGAGTTGCGAAAGGGTTGATCTCGAACGCCTGTTCCGGTTTCTGGGGAAGCCGCCCAGACTGCGCGGGGAAGTAGCTGCCAGCGCCAGCCTGAACATGCAGGACAGCCGCCTGGCTCTAGCCGGAACGGTAGCTGCCACCGATGGTGAATTCAGCGAGATACCCTTCACCCGGCTGAGCTCTGAATTTTTCCTGAAGGACAACCGGCTGGTTTTCAAGCAGTTGGACTGGCTGCATCAGGATGGGAAGATGGCGGTGGCCGGTGAATTGATCTATGCCCGGGATGGTTCCCGCTTTGGCGGTCTGGGAGCCTTGGATTCGCTGGATCTCCAGGGCCGTCTGGATGATTTCCAGTTTCACGATCTCCAGCCCATTTTGCCCTGGAAAATCGAGACACATGGTTGGACAACGGGAACCTTCACCGCCCAGGGTCAGGCCGACGATCCGGTATACGTGGCGGATCTGAGTGTCGCAGATCCCAGGTTTGACCGGGTCACCGGGGAACTGATTACCGGTCGCCTGCGATATGAGCGGCAGCGAGTGCAATTCAGCGACCTGATGCTCAAGACCGCCACGGGTTCATATTCCGGTGGCGGCACTATCCCGGCGGACCTGAGTCCCACTACCGGCACGCTGGATGTGATCAGCGATGCACCCGTAGACGTGGCTTTTACCGGCAATACCACTCAGCTCGATTTCCTTACCCCTTATTTCGGGGATGTTGACTCCCTTAATGGCGAGTATGAAATCGAGATGGCCCTTTCGGGCACCTTTGAGCGGCTGATCCGCAACGGGAAGCTGACCGCCAGAAACGGCAAGGTCGAGCTGTTCGTCATGGAGAATCCCATCGTGGGGGTGGAAGGTGAGCTGGTACTGGCGGATAACCTGCTGATGGTAGAGCGCCTGGAAGGCCATACCCCATATGGCAGGCGGTGGGGCAAGGATGACTCTCGTCTAACCGTGTCGGGTACAATGGATATGGCGAGGTTCTTCAAACCCGTGTTCGATCTGCAGCTGAGTGGGGAACACGTCTACTTTGCCCGGCCGTTGGGGGAGATCGAGGCAGTGGGGTCTCCTGCCTTAACGGTCACGGGGAGGGATACAGTATATTTTCGGGGCGACTTTATCCCCGATCCGGATCAGGCGTTTCTCCGCATGGACTTTACCGGCCCCGAGAGTTATGCCCTTAAAAAGGTCGATGAGGGCACAATTCTGGTCTACGATATCTATATTCCCCTGTACTCCGGTGTTACTATCGAAAACAGCGACGTGAATGCGGAGGTCGAGGGCGAAATCACACTTACAAAGGTGGGATCGGAAGACTTTCGCTTTGCGGGTACCATCGACGTATTGAGTGGCAGTTTTGTCTACAACGGGTATGACTTCGTCTTTGATGAGGGTACTGTGACGCTGGAACCCTCCTCATTAAATCCCCGGTTTTATATCAGGGCTACCACGCAGGTTGATATGCTCCGGTCCAGTGCTTCCGGTATTCGGGAAGATGAGCCGGTGGATGTAACCCTGGTACTGACGGGGACTCTGGATGATCCGCAAATGTCGTTTGAGTCTTCGGCGCTCTATAGTGAGAGCGATTTTCTCCAGCTCTTCGCGCTGGGGCAAAGTCTGGAAGAGGGAGTGAATCTCCCCGTAACGGCTGGATTGAGCCTGACAAATATTGTACTGAGACGTATAGAGGAAGAGGCCCGCCTGGTCCCCGGCCTTGATCGCTTCCAGATTCAGACTGCCAGTCCCCGCACTGTCCTTAGAGACATGGAAGCAGTTCGGATCCATATCGGCAAGCGGCTGTGGTCCAAAGTTTATGTTGGAGTGCGGGCCGACCCAACTCTGAGTTACAGCCAGTATCAGATAGCGTACCGCCTGAACCGGAATATGTCGCTGGTGGGATCGGTTGATGAAAAAAACCTGGTCCAGGTTAAGTTCAGGCTCAAGTTCCGCTATTAGTCATCAGGCCTGTTCCCTACTAATGATTCGCACGCCTCGGGCAGTCATTCTCTCTTTGTCCTTTCTTGTCTCTGTGGTTTCTCTAAGCGGCCAGCAGGCCAACCCCCCGATTGTAAGTATTGCCATCGGTCCTCCTGACAGCCTGACTTTCATCGGCTCTCCCGACAGCCTGACATTTGAACCGAGCGAGCTGACGAGCCTGATGAGATTGAAGGCCCCCAGATTGTTGTCCGGAGGGACTCCCTTCAGCCGCCGCGCACTGAAAGTCGATGCCCTCACAATCGAGCATTTTTATTTCAGCCACAGTTATCTGGAAGCCAGGGTAGACGAGTCTTTCACTGTTGCCCCTGATGGACGGGTGGAGGTCTACCTGAGGGTAACTGAAGGGCGGCAGTTCATGCTGTCGGAGATTTCTCTGACAGGGAACCGGCTCCTGACCAGGGAAGAGGTACTCCAGTCCCTGGACATCAGGGTTGGTAAGCCGTATAACCCGGTGGGTATCCGGGATCGGCTGGAGGCATTGCGGCACCACTATCAGGATCAGGGCAAGCTTACCATCGACATCCTCGAAGAAATCGAGGTAAACGATAATGTTCACCTGCGCCTTACGATTTCCGAGGGTCTTACTTATTTGATCGGCAATGTGATGGTATCGGGTCTTAAGCAGATTCCGGAGTGGCGTGTGACGCGCGAGTTGTTGTTTCACCGCGGGGATGTTTTCAACCGGAGCAAGCTCCTCCTTAGCCAGCAGCGTATTTTCGAGTCGGGGCTGTTCAGCGCTGTTGAAATAACTCCCCTGATTCAGGCTGAGGAGCCCAGGATTGCGCATATCGAAGTGCGCGTACGCGAATTGGGGCGGGGCAGCTTTGATTTCAGTGCTGGTTTCAGCCAGCAGGAGGCCGCGACAGGAGGTGAACCCAATACGGCACTGAGCAGTTCGTTTCAGTGGTGGCATTCCAGACTGCTGAAAACCAGTCTCCGAACCGGTATCACCCTGGAAATCAACCTGCTATGGGAGCGCTGGTGGCCGCCCGACTTTCTGGCCGCCGGGGAAATTATCTCCCCCTGGACTCTAGGAGTCCGGCTGCCCTCATCGGTGAGACTATACTCTGACTACCGCACGGTCCCTGAGACCGTCTGGCGCCGGGGTGTGGATCTATCTCTACTTCCCAGGCGGACTCAGCGCCACCAGCCGCGGGGCTCCATCGGATGGGTTTTTATTACTGCTGCTGATCCCGATGCTGATCCTGACTCAATTGCCGCCGGAGTTGAGAGTGGTTTTGCAGGCGGGGCCGAACGGGGTTTCAGATTGGAATACCTGTTCCAGGGAGCTGACAATCTGTTAGCTCCTCGCCGGGGCACGATCTTTCAGATCAAGTATTCCCTCCAGCGTACGTTTCTGAAGGATAAACCGCTCTACCACCTGGCAGAACTGGATATCCGGCGCTACCATACCCTGTTTCAAAAGGCGGTATTCGCATATCGTTTTAAGGCGGGAGGCCTGATAACAGTCCCCTCCGGCATTAAATTAAGACGCTACCACCTCTTTGATCTGGGCGGCAGCACGTCTTTGAGGGGCTGGGCCAACCCCAGCAGCTTTTCTGAAGAGGGCGGGATGATGAAATGGCTGGCTAATGTTGAGCTGCGCGTTCCCCTAATCTGGAGACTAGGTGCCGAGCTCTTCGTAGATGCTGGTGGGCTGAGAGCTTTCCGGGGACTGGACGACCAAGCTCTCAAGTGGATCAGGCGCTGGGATACCGGAGCCGGGCTGCTGATAACAACTCCCCTGGGGCCCGTCAGGATTGACGCGGCCTTTCCCTGGGGGGATTTTCGCAAAAAACCCACTATCCAGGCGGCCTTTCTGTACACCTTCTGACCTGTACCAATGGTGGCCCCGGACCTGATCGGTTAAAGCGCTTATTTTGTGGTTATGACATGATTATTATTTTTCTTTCAACACCTGCCAAACACGTGCTGGAAAAGTGAAGTTGGAACTCTACTGCCGGGATATAAGTAAAACAACCTTGGAATTGTATCTTGAAGCCCGGTAGAGACCGGGTATAAATTTTCGCTCCCATGAAAGCTCTTCATCAACCAGTATAAGGAGTATAGTTGTATGCGTCCATCAATGCGAAACATTTGCCTGTTGTTACTGCTGCTTTTTATGGCCTGTGGTGTCAGACAAACGGCCGAGGAGCTGTGGAGCTCCTCCAAGCGGGAAGTGCAGTCCAGACGATATCGTAAAGCCATACAGGCCCTTGAGAAACTAGTGGCCGCCTATCCTGAACATACTCTTGCGCCCAGGGCCCAGTTCCAGATCGGGGATATTTATATGAACAATATGGATGACCTTCATAGCTCTGTTGCCGCATACCAGGGAACTACTGCCCGTTATCCTGACACTGATGAGGGGGTGAAGGCCCTCTTCATGGTCGGTTTCGTATATGCCAATCATCTTAAGGACTACGAGGCTGCCAGACAGGCATACATGGGATTTATGGATCAATACCCTAACCACGAATTGATCCCTTCGGTGAAATTTGAGCTGGAGAATCTGGGCAAATCAGCTGATGAGATTGACGCCTTGAAAGGTGTGGCAAATGCCAGCTAAAACCTCCCGGTCTATGACCCAGCCCAGCCCCGATCTCCAAGCTCTCACTGACCGCATCGTCCGCGAATCGGAGTACATTAGCAGCCTCCGGGAGGAAATTGGCCGGGTCATTGTCGGGCAGCATGACCTCATTCAGAAGCTGCTCATCGCCATGCTTTCCAAGGGGCATGTGTTGCTGGAAGGAGTGCCCGGCCTGGCGAAAACCCTCACGATAAGCACCCTGTCAAATCTCGTACAGACCAAATTCCAGCGCATTCAGTTTACCCCGGACCTGCTGCCCGCAGACCTTATCGGTACCTTGATTTACAATCCTAAAGAGGGGACGTTTGAAGTCAAGCAGGGTCCCATTTTCACAAATATTGTGCTGGCCGACGAGATCAACCGCTCACCTGCCAAAGTGCAGAGCGCCCTGCTGGAAGCCATGCAGGAAGGCCAGGTGACCATTGGCACCGATACTTTCCCACTGCCGCAGCCTTTTATGGTGATGGCTACCCAGAATCCTATCGAGCAGGAAGGGACCTATCCTCTGCCAGAAGCCCAGGTGGATCGCTTCATGTTCAAACTCCTGGTGAATTATCCCTCCAACCACGAAGAGCTGCTGATCCTTCAACGAATGGCCCATACGGATAACCTTCCGAACCTCAAGCCGGTGGTCAAGGCCAAGCAGATTCTCCAGAGCCGGGAGGTAGTGAATGACATTCACCTGGCGGAGAACATTCAGCAGTATATCGTTGACCTTGTGATCGCCACCCGCAACCCGGAACAGTTCGGTCTCACTGACCTTAAAGGATTGATCGCTTTCGGAGCCTCACCGCGTGCGTCGATCTATATCGCCATAACTTCCCGGGCCAGGGCCTTTCTGAACCACCGGGGCTACGTGATCATGGACGATGTGCGGGATGTGGCCCGCCCCGCACTGCGACACCGGATTCTACTTACCTACGAGGCGGAAGCGGAGAACGTGACCTCCGAAGAGATCATCGACCGCCTGTTCGATACAATTCCTACCCCTTGAGCCGCTTGCACACATGTCCTTGAGGTGTTGACATGATACCCAGGGAAATTCTGGAGAAGGTCCGCTTCATCGAGATTCAGACCAGGCACCTGGTGAATGACATCTTCGGCGGGGAGTATCATTCGGTGTTTAAGGGTCAGGGGATGGAGTTTGCCGAAGTGCGGGAATATCTGCCCGGTGATGACATCCGCACCATTGACTGGAATGTAACCGCTCGCTTCGGCAAGCCGTTTGTCAAGCGCTTCGATGAGGAGCGGGAGCTGACCGTTATGCTGGCCGTGGATGGCAGCGGCTCGTCCGTATATGGCACCGGCCCCGCCTTGAAGAGTGACATTGCAATCGAGATCGCCGCCGTGCTGGCCTTCAGCGCTATCAAGAACAGCGACAAGGTGGGGCTGGTCATCTTCAGCGACGGCATAGAAAAGTTCATCCCACCTAAAAAGGGCCGGGGCCACGTCCTGCGGGTGATCAGGGATCTGCTCTACCACGAGCCGATGGGCCGACAGACCAGCCTGGACGCTGCCCTGGAGTACCTCCTCCGCGTGCTTAAGCGGCGCAGCGTCATCTTCCTGCTGTCCGATTTTCTCGATGAAGGTTTCGATGTGCCCCTGAAGATGGTGAGCCGCAAGCACGACCTGATATTGCTGCGACTGGAGGACCCCTCCGAGCTGAGTCTGCCCAGCCTGGGGCTGGTCAAGTGGTATGACCCCGAGACGGGGGATGAAGCCTGGCTGGACACGTCCTCAAAAGCGGTCCGGAAGCAGTTCACCCGGCGGGTTGAGGAACGGCGGGCCGCCTTCCAGGGATTCTGCCGTCGCAACAGCATCGACCTTATCTCGATCAATACCCACGCCAGCTATGTGAAACCCCTCATGAATTACTTTACCACCAGAGCGACCCGGCATTGAGACATTATCTGCCCGTTTACTTGCTGATCACCAGTGCCCTGTTTGCCCAGGATCTGCCCGGGACTCCCCGCGGCGGCTACGCCCAGGGCCAGGGCCAGGGTGCCCGGCTGATCAGCCGCTGGAGCGTCGATACCGTGCGCGTCGGTGAGCCGGTTACCCTCCGGCTGGAGGTGGAGCTGCCGGCCGGCAGCGTCCCCCACTTTTCGGAGCTTACTATTACCAATCCCGAGGCCAGCCTGATCCAGACCCGCCTGGAACCCATGGCCGTGGAATATGTCTTCACCTTCTGGGAACTGGGGCTGACAACCCTGCCGGGCATCCCGGTTAAAATTGTTGCTCCC
>Ga0209976_10000769_pt1 | contig 19811 bp, 20 predicted proteins | sample SumtaG_FD_182806 | JGI IMG/M metagenome (GOLD analysis project Ga0209976, IMG submission 182806) | Deep subsurface microbial communities from Indian Ocean to uncover new lineages of life (NeLLi) - Sumatra_00157 metaG (SPAdes) (version 2) | ecosystem: Environmental > Aquatic > Marine > Oceanic >...
TACACTTTAGTGAGTTGGTGCACGACTTGCAGAAGCTTGCTCATGGACGTCCAAGGGATAACCTGGAGGTGAGCTATGATATCCCCACTACCCCTGAAGACCTGGACAGGTGGATAGACTTTCTTATCGAGCACTACTCTGGAGAGACAGTATGCTACGACTTGGAAACGGACCAGTTAGTCTACTGGGAGCACCGTATTCTTTGTATGGGGTTTGCCTATGAAGCAGATAGGGCATTCGTTATCCCTGCAGAACTGATCTATGAAGAGACCACCAAGGATAGCCTCAACCGGCTGTTCGCCAGTAGCGTACTCTTCATGGGGCACAACATCAAGTTCGATATCAGGTTCTTACGGCAACAACTAGGCGTCATGGCCAGAGCCGAAGACGACTCCTTGGTAGCGCACTACGTCCTGGATGAGACCATGTACCACGGACTCAAGCCCTTGCTAACCAACTACTTGGACATTGGAGACTATGAAGGGGAACTGGTCCAGAAGTACCTAAAGACCAAGAATAGCATGTACAGCGAGATACCGCCAGAGCCCCTGATGAAGTATAATGCCCTGGACGTATGCTATAACTTACGGCTATGGTATATCCTCAAAGGAGAACTGGAAGAGGAAGACCTATTTGAGATGCCCTATCGCTATCCCTTGATGGCTGCCCTACCTCATATGGTAGACATGGAACTCTATGGCTTATTCTGCGATGAAGACCTACTGACAGAGCTCTCTGAACGGATGGGGGAGGGGGCAGTAAAGCTGCAAGCCCAGCTAGAAAAGATGGCAGGGAGGCAGTTCAATCCCAACTCCTGGGTCCAGGTCCAGAGGATCATGTATATGCATTTCGAGCTACCCATAGTAACTGGCAGGAAATTTAAGAGGATGTCCACTTGCGCTGAGGCCAGGCTACTTATCAGGCAGAAGCTAGCTGTCTTGGGACGTCAGGATTCGATAGCCTATAAATGGCTAGAACTATTCGACCAGCTCAAGAGCCTGCTCAAGCTAAAAAGTAGCTATATCGACAATTTATTCTACAGGAAGAGGACAAGGACTAGGATGATTGACCCCCAGGGGAAGATACATCCCGACTGCTTGCTCTATGGTACAGAGACTGGAAGGGTATCCTTCCGCGATCCGGCCATCCAGACTATCCCCCGTCCTGGTACGGGCAGTGCCTTGGGGGATACCTTTGGGGCTCATATCCGAGGGGCCTATTGCACCTCTCCAGAGGGATGGTCCATCATGGAGGTGGATATCAGCCAGGCAGAGATGAGAGTAGCCTGTGCCCTGTCTGGAGATCCCTACCTACAGAAGATCTATGCAGATAATCGGGACCTCCACTCTGAAGTGGCCATCTCGATGTACGGGCCGGACTATACCAAAGACCAGCGCAACAACTGCAAGAAGTTCAACTTCGCGTTTCTCTATGGAGGTACGGAACACTCCTTTGCTATGGAGACGGGGATGAGTCTGGAGCTGTCTAGGCAGTTCGTTAGGGACTACAAGGAACTGATGGCGGTACTCTGCGCATGGAGAGAGGTGCAACTGGCCTTCCTCAGAGAGCATGGGTATGTAGAGACGGTAACCAAGAGACGCAGAAGGTTCCCACTACTCACGAACGATAACCTGGATGAGGCCAGAAAGGCCGCCCTCAATATGCCAGTACAAGGGGCCGCGTCGGATGTGACCCTTATGACCTTTATCAGTACTTGTGACTGGCTAAAGACTACGGGTATCGACTATGCCAGAGTAGTAGCTACCATCCACGACTCGGTACTCTTGGAGGTACGCAACGACAAGATTGAGGAGGTCGGCAGGAGGGTGCAAAGTATCATGAAGACCACTGGAGAGAAGTGGTTCCCTCAAGTACCTTGGAAAGTCGACATAGACATCGGTCCCGATTGGGGCCACCTGGAGGCATATGATGGATAAAGGCAAGACCATAAAGGACGAAGCCATTGCCCTGGTCATCAGTAAGGGATATTGGCGAACCGTCAGGATGGGAAATACCCGACAAGGGTGCATGAAGGTAGAGATCTGCACTACAGACCACCAGGCCCTGCTCCGAGTACAGCAGACCTTTGGCGGCAAGATCAAGAAGCAAGACTCTATCTGGAGATACTTCTGTGGGAAGTCCGTAGACATGGCCCACATCGCCGTCAACCTGGCCCCGTATGCCAGGGCCCTTGCCATAGAGATGCACCGTTACTGCGTGGCCCGTGGAGAAAAGAGATACCTGTATGTACAGGCGTTGAGAGAGAAGTACGGTTCGAACTCGATAAAAATCTCCAAGTACACCACTACAGAAGAAAAAGGAGAATGACATGACTGCAGCATATCTTGGATTGGCCCTCTTCCTTATAGGAGTGGCCCTAGTTGTTGTAGGTGTCATCGTTGCCTCTGGAATTGGTAAAGGCAACGGTGGCTTGAATCTGAAGTAGGAAGGAAGTATTAAGATGGACTGGCTGAAAAGGTCTACTGAGTACGAATCCACCTATGATGGTTACTGGGCAGATAAAGGAGACTGGTACTGGTTCTGTCGTCTGCTCGAAGAGGTAACTGAGCTACTTGGCGTGCTTCTGGACTTGCACCAGGGCCCAATCGGACATGAGTTGGCCCAGATAGCCAGTATTGCACGGAACTGGATTCGACTCAAGGCTAGAAGGAGATAGTAAGATGGATGACTCCGTTGCCTATGGATGTGGATTCATAGCGGGGATTATAGAAGGAACGGTGGCAACCGCACTCCTGCATCCACTGGGATGCCTAGTCCCCCTTATCCTATGTGGAATACTGACTATGATAGTCTTTGCAACCAGAGGTGGGGGATAGAAAGGAGTAGAGATGCTATACAGCCTTATCGAGACCGCTCAAGCAGCAGCCCCTGGCGAAATGTGCGTCCAGGCCGTGATCGGCATGATCGTCATCGGGGTTATTATTTTTATAGCCGTCACGTTCCTCAAGAACCTGAAGCTACTTGGCTAGTTCACAGGAACTGCACACGCTCCTATAATCGGGGCGTGTGCGTTCCAGTAGAAAAGAGAATTGAATGATGGAGGACAACTTTGAGTGGATGGATCACCATCTACGGTTCGACAGGGTAAGGGGTAAGGATAGGAAGATACTTCCAGAGGTAAGGCAAGAGGTGTTGGACTACTTGAATGCCCATAATCTGTCAAGGATATGCGTATTGGACGACTCCTCTACAGAGGTAGATGGATGGTTCTTTTTCAGGTTCCTGCACCAGGACGGAACGTACCACTGTAGGGGCCATCGTTGCGCGATCCTGCAAGTAAGGGGTGCTTATCACCCCATTATGCGTCCTAGTGGGAGTTGAGATGCTCTGGGTACGCAATATCCTTTGGTTGGTCCTGTGGTCGCTACTAGCGTGGCAGACTGCGGATAATTCTGAATGGTATATAGAAATGGAGGCAGAATGAAGAAGGCAGCGTTTATTGGATTGGCCATAGTTACACTCTTGGCCTTGTTATGGATTGGGGGCTTTGCATGACAGAAGAGAAGAAGGTAGCACCAAAGAAGAAGGTACCACCGACAACCAGGTTCTGTCCGGTATGTGGAACGGCAAACCCCATGACGGAGAGATACTGCTCAAAGTGCCACTATTGCTTGTGGTGTGATAGTTAGTTAGTGCCCCATAGGGGCAGAAGGAAAGGAAACAGAGATGAAGAAGAAAGTGCTTATTGGATTGGCCATAGCTGCGTCCGTGGTCTTGGGGCTATGTTGTATATTAGGGATAGGAATACAGATGGGCCAAGATGGGGGCGTGCCCACAAGGACTCCCACCAAGACGCCTATGACGACCCCAACACCGACTCTGGTTGCTACTTCATCCCTAACTCCCACTCCCATGGCGACTAGTACCCTACAGCCAACTATATCCCCAACAAAGCCGCCAGTACCGGCTATTCCAGAGGGCTTTAAGACCCAAGCACGAGTATTACTGACTGAAGGGTCTACGTTGGTGGCTTTGACGTCTCAAGGAGTCAGTCCTAAGGACTTTGCATACCAATTAGCCCTTACTGAAGCGGCATATGAGCTTGCAATACTAGAATGGCCCGATGAGCTTCTAGGACCCAGAGCAGGCCATTTTGACAGGGCGATGACGGGATGGAGGATGGTCCATTACATATGGGAACTGAAGATCGGTGATAAGGATAATCCCATAGAGCCAAATGTTAATGGGTATCAGGTGATTACGGAGTATGGTGGGGACCAGCTTATTTACAGTACCCACTCTAATACGTATATCGTTGAGAGCTATCGTGGCAGGGTCTTTTTACCCTTTGACGATAACATAAGCGCCCTTATGAGCATAGCCAACAAGCATTTTACATATGGTCGAGAGTGGCTCACTGAGCTTTTGCATTAGCTTACTAGGGTTACGGGGGATAACCAAGAGAAGGGGCACCCTACAGAGGATGCCCCTTTTTTCTTGCCTATATAGGACTACGGGCACAGTGGACCGCTACAGTCGCAGTCTTTCTCTGCTGCTCTCAGGCGCTCCACTTCCCTGTCCCTGCTGGCCCTTACCGATTGGGCAGCTGACTTGGCGGCAAAGAAGTACCCGATGATCGACCCTCCACCCACTGTCAAGGCATCAGGCAAGTCCATGCCCATGATTGCCAGGTAGCCGATGATCCCCCAAATCAAGAGGGCCAATATGCCACTGGTGATAGTGGACTTGCTGTACTCATTCCAAAAGCGTTCCCAAAACATGCTACTACTCCTCTTCTCTTTCTTGATTGACTTGACTTTCCTGTAGGCTTTGGTTTGCCAGGGCGGTTATTCGGTCTGCCAGGCTCTGCAGCCATAAAGCCTCTGCAGGGAGCTTAGGTGCTCTCCATGCCAGGTTCAATAATGCCGATAGTTCATTGCTATTTACTTGTAGGTCTTGCTGCATTTCTAGTTCTCCTTCCCTTCCGGGTCTATCCACTCTGTAAGGTCATTTGATACCTTGAAAGCCTGATACTTGGAAGAGACGACACTTTCAATCGTCAGTTGCTCTCCAGCCGTCCAGGGAATGGCTGTAGTATGACGCATGAGATGAATGCCATCGGCATTGAAGATGTCGATCTCAGCGTCTGAGCGTATGAGCATCCCATTATGGAGCTCAAGGTATATACGGACTAGTCTACATTGTACCGGTTCCAGGTCTGTTCGTATAGTCATGTCACTCCTCTAGGCTATGGTACCGCATAGGAGGTACCGAGTCAATCCCCCTGGCAATGTAACCTTGATCCAGTGGGTGGTAGTTATGGACTTCCCACCCTTGGCTTCAAGGGCGTTCCCCGGGCCAATGGTGGAAATGAACTCTATCATCTCTTCACTCACATCAGCCTGGTCAAGGACCAAGACGGGTATTGCAGCTGTCGTACTTTCTTGATCCACATGAAGCTTCGCTGCCGGGGCCACCAATCCAATACCGACTCGGTCACCAAAGGACACTATCCCAGCGTCGGTTTGAATGGCAAAGTTACTGGCAGCGACTGTCTGGGCGCCAATCTTGAGGCCCACAGCGGTTGTGATTGCGCCACCGCCGTTGTTGACAAAGGATCTGATGTTCAGGCCCCTCGCATACCCCATTGTACCAGCACCCCGGTTTTCCACGTTAATATCCATTGCCCGGATACTAATCGCTCCTGCTCCCCTGCATTGGGCATTCAAGAACTGGGAGATTAGAAAGCCACCCGCCGGCGCAAATGCAGTATCATAAAACGAGTTGAGGGTGAGTGCTTGAGGAAACACCGCTCCAGGGGCACCCAATGGCGTCCAGTTCAAGGATGCAAGGATAGTCCCAGGTACAGTCAGTGCAGTACTGGTAGAATATACACAGAGCCTATAGTCTGATGCAGGGACGCCTCCCATACCTACACGGTCGTTTCCTGCATCAGTAAGGATTAGATTCACCTCCCCAGTCCCTTCAACCCTAAAGTCGACATCGTCTCCAGGCTCGTTGAAGGCCGTGAATAGGGATATAGACTCGGCAGGGTGCTGGTTGGGCAGGTCACGGTCTGATAGGGCTGCATGGGACCCCGATGGGGCAGCCTGGGTTATGAATACACTACTCTCTCCTATCAAGATAGTGACTAGCTCTATACGGCACTTACCTGTACTACCATACCCAGCCAACGTTCTATAGGTAACTCGATACAAGGTGCCCGACTCTATCGCTGGGAACTCTGCCAAGGCTAGACTCCCAATGGTCTCGTTGGAGGCGTCATCCAGGTTATCCCATACCGTCTGCCCTGGGACTATCACATATCTATGGTCGGCATTGGTAGACATAGTAACGAATACAAAGTAGTTGACGTACTTGTTCGTAGCTAATTGCGTTAATTGCCAAGTAGCCCCAGTCCATTGATTGTACTCTATATACCCTGCTACGGTATACTCAAAGGGCAGAACTAGGCCAGTGCTCCATGTCCACACTCCTGCAGCCCCGTCCCTGTGCCAGACGGTGTAAGGCCCATTATCGGCCAGGGCAGCCTTCCATATTTCCAAGTCTTGGTCGGCCAGGAAGCCATTGGCGATACTGTAGGTATTGTCGGCATCTGCGGGGACAGCAGGGCTCAAGGTATATCCTGCAATGGCGAATCCGGATATCACCCTGGACCCTAGGGTCTGGTGTAGATGGTAATGAGTAGCAAAGTCCATGGATATCCCATGGCGCTCCTCAAATAGTATACCCTCACCTAGAGCATTATTCCAGAACACATAGGCTATAGTCGCCCTGTTATTTGCCAGAATAGGGGAAGTGGTCCTGTCCAAGTTCCCATTGGTATCATAGAAGTAGAAGTACCAGTCCGTGCCAGCAGGTAGGATGTCGGAGTCCCCAGTGCCAATATACTTATCCCCGTAGACCCAAAAGTTATAGGCTGCACCAACAATGGCAAAGGTGCGTGTGCCATTAACAAAGCTGATTGCACTGTCTAGTCTATTCTCAAAGCCGTGTGGGTCTGTAGCTTCTTCAGGCCAGCCAAAGGCCGCACTTCCGCCAGTGGGCCCTCCAGCACTAAAGACCTCATATTGTTCCCCTTCACGAAAACGCACTACTATGCATATATCCCCCACAGCCAGGTCCAAGTTGTCTCTATACCTGACATCGGTGATATACTCCCCACGTAGGTGTACCTGTATGAAACGGGGGAAGACCCGAAGGCCCACACTATAGGGGTCCAGGTCATATACCTCACAGCCCTGGATAAATTCTGCCATTGTCAATAGATCAGGCAGACCATCCCGCATAGATTGTACCAAGGCTGCGACGGCATCCTGGGTATCTTCATCTGGGCTCCATCTAAGGGATGCCATTTTCTGCCTCCAAGGTAAACACTGTATTGCCCCCCAAGAATCCTCCAGGGGTGACTTGTATGTCCGTTATCCAGAACTTGCGGTTGGTCCAGTCGATATCTACTCCATTCTCATCGGTGCCCGTATATGTAACGCCTACACGGTCGTATAGCTCAAAGAGAAGACCGCACAAGCCGGGGGCAGGCCATCGCACGGTATAGGGCCTATTCTCCCAAGCATATCGGATGGTAGCCCAGTACTCTAGTTGGTCTGCATCGTTACATCGGAACCGACTCTGGTTTATAGTCCTGCCATATACATGGGTTACAGAGGCGGGGTAGTCGGCATGTATAGTATCGGCGTCGTCGGTGACTGCGTGATACTTGACCTGATCCACTTGCCTTTTGTCTCGAAACGCTACTTGAGGACGGCCAGCACAGAACGTCTCTGTAAAGATCATCACTACTGCAGGCAATACCGCTTGGAACATAGGGTTACGCTCGTAATGGAAAGTATTGTTCTTGTCAAAGTAGGCCACGAAGTGGTCATTGGTAGCTATAGACCGGATAGCACTCCATAGGTTGTTCGTTTCCCTGATAATGTACCGCTCTGCACGGGCCGTACCATCCAGATTGCCGGGAGTTGCCCAGGGAGTCGTCTCTACACTATCCAAGTCTATCCACCCATGAGGGTTGTGGGTAGCGTCGTACACCAGGTTGGTATGGGCTATCCAATCTGGATTAGTACCTGGAGGGACTCCCAATACGTCATAATACCCCAAGACATGACGCACCAGCCTACCCAGCGTCAGCCTTTCCACGCCTCCAGTGACGCTATCGAATTGATGATAGTTTGCTCTGCCTGCCGCATCTACATCTACAAAGTGGACTCCTTGCAGCCATCCACTCTCCAAGAAGGCTTCACTGGTGCGTGCGGACAGTTCGGTGATACTACCATCGTGGGCGAAGTTATACTGCTTGGGGATTGCATGCCCATGAAAGGCCAGGAGGGTGGGCCGCTTAACCCCTCCAAAGATGGGGTCCATAGTGAAGGTGATCTCTTGATACAGGCTAATGAGGTCGGTATCCGACATCACCGAAAATAGGGCCTCCCATCCCCCACGGGATGCGTTCCCAGAAATATGCCTGAGTATTAGACTATCAGAGATATTAAGACTAGGCAAGATACTCCTCCGCTTCTGGCCTGCCTACGGCTCCTGTATCGAAGTCAGTTGGAGCCCATGCACCCGTCACTGCAACAGTGGCCCCAGTGTCATACACCATCAATATCCGTGCAGGAGGACCTCCTATCTCCATCAATTCATGGACGGTATTGTCCTCGTTCCTCTCGGTGACTATGAAGCCCAAGATATTTCCAGCAGGCCATCCAGGGCCATAAGCCCGTAGCCCTATCCCAGGTATATGCTCCCATAGCTGATTCCCATCCTCAAATATAAGATACCTGGGATCTACAGGACTTACACTCATCTTGCCCTCTTGGTCGCTCAGTCTCGTGAAGGAGCCTATAGCTCCATATTGAGTGGACCGGTACAGCCCTTGCGTCCAAAATCCTGCAACCCAATACACGTAGCCCTGGGATGCATGGGGTACGACTACTGTAGTTTCCCATGGAAAGTCCGTAATTTGGTGTACTACAGACCAAGACTGCCCATAATTCTGGGTACGGTACAATTGAGCCTCTCCACTGGAAAAGGGGATACTATCATCCCGCCACCCTCCAGAGGCAAAGGCAACTTGCCCTCCCAATTCTTGTACCACGGCCACCTGGCCATCTGCAAACCTTTGTACGTCCCCGCCAGATAAGGCTATCGTGTCGATGGCTATTGAGTAAGAAATACTCTGCCACCCATTCTGGGTGAAGGCCACTCCCCATACGGTTTCACGACCCAGTCCCACCGACTCCCAAGCTTGCCACCAAGCATATCCCCATCCAGGCTTAGTCTCTACAAAGGCCAGGTCTTGTATCTCCCGACCAGTAGTATAGTTTGCAGGGTTATGTCCAGCAGCCGTTATCAGGGCTTCTACTGTCTGTAATTGGACCCAAGTGCCTCCCCAAGGGGGGATTTCATATCCATAGATGCCATCTTCACGAGCGACATAGAGATACTCCAATCCCGTTGGTAGTCGGGTAATACGGACGTCTCGTATGTAGGAGGCAGACAATTGGTTGGCCTCTACCTTCCTCCAGACGCTTGGTACAAGTATACCATCATTGCTCCATACGTAGTTCCTTCCAGCAGCAAGGCCCCTGGTATAGTCGGTATTGGCCCATCGTGCCTCTGGAAAGTCCTCTGCAGGCTCATCGGGGGCGGCGCAGTCCTGAGCAAAGACCTGTACCGCAGAAGAGTTCACTGCCCCTATGGTATCCTCCAAGGTCAGGGTAATAGTATATTTACCAGCAGCAACGTATCCCCCAAGGGGGTGGGCAAGGAATCCTGCTCCGGGCCATACCCCATTGGAGACTTGTCCATCTCCCCAATCTATATCCCAAGTAGCAAGGGTATCCGTAGGGGACCAAGACCCTGAATAGTCTAGCGTGATGGGATCCCCGATGCAGACGACTAGTGCAGACATAGATATAACAGGTACGGGGTCCTTGGCTACCCCTACAGTATTACCAGAAAGACAGCAAAAGAACTTGGGAGATACCGCAGGCCCTTGCACAGCCCGAAACTTACCGGCGTGTGCGTTCCCATTGAGGTCGGCTATCAGTGCAGCGGTAAAGGGATCTGTCATACCACTACCTCTGCCAAGTTCACCCAGAAGGTAGCCACTATCTCAGTTGCCACCCCTCTACGATGCCGCATCGTTACAGACTTACATATGGCATCGGTGTATATCTCGGTGGTGTCTAATGACCCTGGGGGTCGGGCAGTCAAGCTGGATAGCAGGGTATTCTCAAAGTCGAACCAGTCCAGGTCGCACCGTGCCCCCATAGACCTGCGCCATTCCAGGCGGCTGTAGGCACTACGCTTCTGGATACCAGTCAAATCATCCCCTAGTACGTTATGGGCCCATACCTCTTCATCTGGAGGTGGTACCCCTTGCCGGTTGATAGCATATGCAATGCCTTTAAGGGTCATTAGGATCTCCTCAATTCGCCCATAATGGCAATGACTAGACCTTGGGCTATTACATCCCCCACGCCGGATAGGTCTGCGCCCTCCATACCAGAACCCGATACTGGGATGGCTCCACCCTCCCAACTGAGAGACATAGACCTGCCAATACTAGTCATTGGCTCAAAAGAGTACCTCTCTGGTCCATCCTCACCTGCCTTGAAGAGGGTAGGACTACTTACTATCCCCGACCCTCCATAGGCTTTCCCTACGGGAGTCTCCTCCCAAGGCATCCTCTCTGAAGTGGTACCGCCAGGGCCGACTATCCCTGCAACACGAGCTTCATACTCCTGCCTCATTTGGTGTCTAGCCATGTAGTCTGTAATAATACCATCGGCCTCTCCAGAAGGACCAAAGAACTCCTCCAGGATGGCAGTGATCTCTGCTGCTCCTACCTTGGCCTGACGAGCGACATCAGTCCAATACTGGTTCCATTGCTCCAGGGACTTCTCGTGCCTGGTCTGCTCGTTCTCCAACTGCTGTACCAGGTCTTGAGCAGCTGCCTCTCTGGCTTGCTGCCTACGCAAGTCTGCATCATCGAGCTGGTCTTGCTCCCTGATACGTATTTCCTCTATCTGGGCCTCCAAGTGACGTATCATCTGGTTCAGTGCCTCTTGAAATTGTTCCTCCTCACGAGACATCTTCTGGGCATGGGTCTCTGCGCTGGCAGTTTGCTTGTCACTGAAGTTCTCCTCGTCTGCCTGCCTCTCCAGGGCGTGACGAGCATCCAAGTCCTCGATACCCAGTACATCACCCTCGGCCACTAGTAGACTACGTTCGTATTGGTACAGACGTTCATTCTGCAACTGGTCTATCTGGAACTTACGGGTCTCTTGTAATAGCTTGAGCTGGTACTTGGTCTCCATGTCGATGACCTTGGAGAGGTGCTTAATCGTTGCGTCCTCCACCTTCAGGGCATGGGCCCTTACGGCCCTCTCACGACTGCGTAAGGCTGACCTCTCCACCCGTCTGACCTCGTTCTCATGGCGTAGTTCTATGTCAGCCAGTTTCTGCTCGTGCTTGATTTGTATCTTTTCTACATTCTCATTATGCTTCTCGAATAGCTCCTCACGCTTGATGAGCTGCTTGATAATGGGCTCATAGTTAGGCTCCTTGAACTCTGTAACTGCGTACTCCCTCTCTTCAGGGGATACCTCATCCTCAAAGAATCCAAGTGCCTCTAGTGCCTTTGCACGGTTCTTTTCTAGTTCCTCTGCAAAAGCGCCCGTTCGGAACATTGTACCTATCTCAAACCCTCCCTTACTGAGCCCCTTCTCCAAGAGTGGCTTGATGATAGTGGTTACTACGGTGCCCAGGACGACTGCCTCCTGGATGAAGGTTCTAATAGCCTTTGTGAATACGTCCAATAGCCCCGTCTGCCCCATGACCGTGCTAAAGACGTTCTTGAAGTCCTCCCAGGCGGCAGTCAGTTGCTTATAGCTATCGACTTCTTCCAGGGCCTCTCTGGCCCCGGCGTCCAAGAGTTCATTGGTCCTCTCTATGATAGCATTAAACTGGGCCTGGGCAGCCTCTCCATGGGTCAATTGGTCTACGGTCGTCCCTATAGAGGTAGCGTATTCTTGCAGGGCCGACCTGAGATTGAATATCTTGGTGGCCCCATCAGCGGCTTCTCCAGTACCCTCTTGCATACTCTTGACAAGAGAGACAAAGATCTCTTCTGCTTCCCCTCCACCAGTTACCGCCGCGACCCTGGCAGCTTCCCATAGCTCTGTATATTGGTCTGTAAACCGGCCCTGATCCTCCAGGATGCCCTTGTTAGCCAGGGCAAAGGCCTCTTGAGCAGATATGACAGCGCCAGAGGTATCTACAAGGCCACGAACCAGTCCACCCAGATTGACCTCTGCTTCCCTGGCCATTGCCCTGCCACCCATCCTCTCGGCGGCGTTCTCTGCCCCCTCTGCCATGAATTCATAAGACTTAACCACGGCATCGGCAGCCAATTGGAAGAAGAAGGAGAAGGTCATAATCTGCCTGCGCAACTTTACCAAGGAGGCAATGCGAGAGTTTGCAGATGACTTGGCCGACGTCGCTGCGCGGGCGTGCGCACGTTGGCTGGTATTAGCCATCTTTTTAGTATGCTTTTCAATATTGCTGAGGGCTGCCTCTACACGCTTGTAGCTTTGTTGGAACTCTTGATCCTCAAGTACAGCCTTGACGCCAATTGTGGGGGTCTGCTCAGTCACCCTGTATACTCCTATACATCAATCCCTGTATCATATTGCCCCCAAGAACCACCGCCACCATCTGACAACGGACATCGTAGGGTTTAGCATACCAAGCATCCAGAGGTATCTTCCAATCCTTGGCAGCCATCTCCTCGCTACATTGAGCACTGTACGAGACCGCACTTATCGGTCCAGGTTCGGGTGGTCTACCTCCGACCTGGATAAAGTAGGGACCAGCGCTGCCTCGATATCCTTCTTCTCCACTGGTTTGATGGAGTAGAGGACTACATCCACCCTCTCAATGTCCTCCTGAGTAACCAAGATGCAGTTCTTGATAAAGAGCACCCTGAGCTCTTCTGGAGTAGGAGTGGGGTGGTACTTGGTTATCCGTGGAGGGATAACCCAATCACCCGGGGCATCCGTCCATGGCTCGACCTCACCCTCATCCCAGGGGAACCTCCACTTTACTATTCCATAGTCGATGTGGTGGTCTATCAGTCCCCTATTCACGTCCACCCGCCATACCTTCATGGCATCCTGATAGGACATGTACTCTGGGCTACCAGGCAAGGCCATCTTACGCTCACTGCCCGCATCGGACTCAAGCGTGATGATGGGAGGAGTGGGCGCGGGGTACTCCAAGTATACGTCTTTGAGACTGTATGGAGGCACCCCACGTACCCAAACCACCGTACCGTTATCAGTAGACACCTGCTGCAAGAAATGGTCAATGAAGGCCATATTAGCCCCCCCTTTCATACTAGGTGGTGGACGGTTGCAACTTGGCAACAAAGGTCGTCGCCCCATGTACGTTTCCCGTCACCACTACGTGGTTAGCATCGCAAACATGCCCATCGTTCAGCCCGCTGTTGACTGGCTGGTTTGGCGGCATAAACCAATCTGCCCCGCCATCCTCGCTCTTGTAGACATAGCCACGGGGCGCTCCGGTATTATGAATGAGGTATCCGACGTACTGGAACTTGTCGAACTCAATCCAGTCGATGGACCCGGCAGCCAGGTTCAGCCACTCTTCCCATACGGGCGTCCCATCGGTGCCGTCTTCACTACGCATCAGGCGCGCGTCGTTGGTGCCGACGAATACATGCCCCTTGTCGTTGACGGCAACGCTGAAGAGGGCAATACCTACCGCCGGCCCTGTACCTGCATCCCAATCCTCACCGCCGTCCACGCTGTAGAGATAAGCGTTATTGTCCCCTACGCAGTACCCCACCTTGTCGTTGTAGAAGACGATATCACGGAGGGTCTCAACGGTCTCGATCCCTGACTCCACCGCAACCCAACCCTGGCCAGAGTTCTCGGACTTGTAGATATATCCGCCAGAGCAGGACACAAAGAGCCTGGCTCCACAAACAGCCACGTCGGTGACGAACTGCCCAGCAACCGCCCCGATGTAAATATTGGTCCAGGTGGTGCCAAGATCATCCGAATAAGCGCACTCTGCAGGGGCTGCAGGTACTCCTATGCCACGGAAGGCCAGGTATCGGATGCCCGCTACGGTCTCAAGACCGATCATGGCTTGGATATTGCCGCCCCAAGTAAAGGGGTCAGAGGGCGTCGCGGCCCAAGAGTCCCCATCGTGGGTCTTCTTGACCTCGCTGTCGTAGAGGTAGCCACCCGCCCCATCCAAACCCATAATGCCCTCTTCACAAAGGCCACGGGCAGGACCACAACGGTCTTCGCATCGCTGCGGGAAGAACCACACCACGTTACCATCTGCAGTGTTTTCCACTGCCTGGCGGGTCATGGACAAGTGATAGATGGTGATCCAATCGGTGAAGTTGACGTTCATAGTCGTATTCACTCGCGCTTCTGTATCCCCACCACCCCTGGCAGCGCCAGGAATGCCCCTGGCCGTGGGATCACTTTCCATCATCACCACAGCCACCTCATAGTTGCGGGGGTTCTCACGGTTACCACGGCAGACCCAGTTGACACGGCCCACCATAGAGCACTTCAAGTCCAGCAAGAAGTTAGCCACCGTGGCTAGTGGCTTGGTCAGGCTGTAGGTACCAAAGCCCGGTTCGCCCTTGATAGCCCCATCAATCTTGAACTTGCCAGAGTCCATAGGGTCTGGGCAGTACTGAGGGGTGGAGTCGCCGTCGGGGCGATTGATGTCTCCCACTCCGGTACAAGTAAGCCACTTGAAAACGTTCCGACGTTCTGTCTGGTAGAAAAAGTTACCTTCGGTATTGGTAATGAACGACATGATAATCTCCTACCCCCCTTGACCTATGGGCTCCAATTTGGCGCACACAGATTGTGCAAACACTGCCCCCCTAGCCGTAGTGCCAAAGGCACTCTGGGTGAGGGCTATGCCTGCCGTTACTATCTCCATTTCTTCTCTATCCTTTGACCACCTTTCAAGGGTATAACCACACCCACAAGGGGCCTCTGGGAGAAATACATTGGCCAAACGAGCTATGGCCTCACTAAGCTTGTAGGATATCCTACCGCACTTATATCCAACGTGCGTGCGATATCCTGCCCTATACCATATCCTGGCCAGGTTGGGATAGGGATTGTAAGCCAAGCTGGCCCCCGTCCACGTTCCTGCATTGTAGGTAGCGGATTGTAGATGGAACCTTCCTACCCGTTCTATATCCACAGTCCCACAAGCAGGCTGGCACTGTTCGGCGCATATGGCCGTAGTCCCCACGCAGGCTTCTAACACCCTATTCCATACTAGTTGCCCTTGAGTGGAGATATCGTTATAGTGCCGGTATATATCTACCCAAGTCAAGAAATCGGTGTCCGTCTCCAAATGCAGCTCGTCTATGGTCCACCATCGGTCCGGGTCAACAAAGAGCCACCTTGGCCCGGTTATTGTGCAGGTACCAGCATCTATCTCAATCTTCAATGGTCGGATGCGCCATTCCCTATCTGTAGGGTCCTGGCCTGGAGGGACTACTACAATCTCACAGGCGTTGGTAAGGGCAGTAGCAAAGGTAATAGTGGCCCAGTCCAATACGCCGTCGTTATCCCTGTCACTATAGACTACCAATGCAGGATATATAGCATCTTGCTCTACCCATGCCTCTACCCCGAACTCGATCAGGTGTCCCCACTTAGAAATAAAGGATGGATTGCCAATGCTATACCCCTGGGCATTAATAGGCCACTCGTGGGGCTCAGCTACCACCCACCGTGGCCCGGGCCAAAAGCCCATATAGTCCGCCATTTGCTCTTCTGCATTAGCAATGGCCCTGGCCAATTCTTCCCTCTCCACTATACGGTTACCAGTCCCCATATAGCCAGATTGGTACCAAATACTCTCGCAACCTCCACGTGTAGGTCTTTCAGGATGATATACCTGGGCCAGTAACCACCCAGGAATAGCCATCACCTGGGCATACTCATCCAGGCTCAATAGAGTAGGTGTACTTGCTATAGCCATATTAACCCTTTAGCCCTTTCTGAATAACCGTTGCATCCCCACCCCATGATATAAGATAATGGCCCCACCCCCTATCGCACACGCCCCGACTACAGCGTGTGCGTTCCAGCCAAATGCCCATATGGCCAGGGGTATAGCTACTATGGAGGAGGTACACCAGAAGCAGGCTAAAAGCCCGCCCCAAAAGGTAAGTGGCATTCCTGCCTCATCCGTTGCCCATACCCCAGCCTTGTCACGTAGTCCCTCGCCCCACTTCTCATGGACCAATAGCATACTAATCTTAAAGCAGGCCAGGCAGGCCACTAGTAGCCTAACGGGGATATCCATGATACTCCATCCCCTCTTGATTACGCTCCCAAAAGGCTTTTTGCAGGTCTTCAGGCATCTCTTCCCTCCAGGCCCCAGCCTTACCCTTCCTGAAGAATGCAGGATTGCTCCTGTGTAGATTGGAGAACTTGGGGATTTTTATGTCTTTTCTGGGAATAGAGACCCTCAGTGCCTCCATTACTCTACATATGGATACGACTTCCAGTCTGACGGGGCTAGCTACCAAGTCTTCGTAGTATAGGTATGCTGTATGAGGCCGGTCTGTCCATGTCATTACCGATTGGCTCCATGGCCTATATTTTATGTCCTCAACTACCAACCTCCTCAGGGTCTCTTGGAATTGCCCCTTATACTCCTTATATACGTCCGCAAAGAAGTGGGCCCTGGATACCAATGCATCCCTTCCATCCCTGACGATGTAGATGGCCCTATCGTCCTCCTCAATATAGTGCTTGCGGTCCAAGACTGCATGGGTCTTTATGAAGTATCGGTGGGACCTCTTTCTAAAGTCTGGCAATATCCCCTTGAGCCTGTCGTTAAGAATGAACCCCAGGCTGCTTGGATTAGACAGACGCTTCAAGGGGGTATCTGCATGCATGGAATGGGTCTTCACTCCATACATGCCATGTAATAGTATTCGAGTCAGGGTATTCCCTGATCTAGGATAGGAAGCCAGCCAAACGATCATATCCTCTTGAAGGATGCTCCTGCATCCAGTCTGAGGATGCGCTGTACGTCTTGCGTCAGTACCCCAGGACGTCCATCTGGTCCTACCACCTCGCTACCCATACCAGACACCATGTACTGGGCGCCACTTGGACGTCCAGTCATATAGAAGGTTCCCTTCCTCTTCCCAAAGTATCCTATAGCTACCCGACCAGCAGCAGGCATTTGAGACACCTGCATAGCCGTCATCTGAGTAGTCGCCGGCTGTAGGGCCTTGCCCCCTGCCACCATACCACCCGTGCACGGTCCACAACCCACTTTTATCCTCCCTGCAAAAAGATCTGCATGCATGTCCCTCATTTTGGAATAAGACACTTTATATCCATTACTACTGGCCAACATCTTGGACAGCCTACTAGTAGGATGCCTTCTGTAGTAGTAGACGACCTCTGCGATATGGTGCCCGCAGTGGCCCTTCTCCATCAAGGTCAGCCAATACTCCCAGTCCTCCAGCCCCAGGTCCATCTGGGACTTCCACCCTCCAGACTCTTGCCATGCAGCCTTACTATGTAGGCCCCCTACTGGAAGTAGTAGCTGCTTCATCATCAGGTCTACATTGAAGGGTGGTGAATGGTATATCCTGGAAAAGTCCTCCCCAAACAAAACGGTGTCCCCATAGATAACCCCATTACCACAAGCATTCCATCCTTCTAGCAGCTTTTCCAGGGCATTAGGAGCCAACTTGTCGTCGTGGTCTAATGGGAGAAGCAATCCACTGGTGGAGAGTTCTGCTGCTTGGTTCCTGGCTTGGGCTACTCCATGCCCACGAGCCTTGGCCCCATGGATACGCTCGTCCTTGAAGTACTCCCCCACGGGCGCCAACGACACCTTGGAGTGGTCATTGATGATGAATAGCTCCCAATTCCTTTGGGTCTGGGCTAGTACGCTCTCGATGCCCTCTTGCAACCATTCGATATCTCGTTCTGTCTTGGCCAGTACCGGCGTGATAATACTCACGAAAGCCATATTACAATCCCCCTGTCATTTCAAATAGAGACAATACCCTGGAGTCCCAAGTATGCCGTGCCTTTATCAACTCACGACCTGCCAAGGCAATACGTTCTCGCTCTGCCCAATGCTTCTTGTGGAGATAGTACCTGGTCCTCTCCATCATCTCCTCCATGGTACTCCAAGAGATGCAGGTCTCTCCATCTATAAATCCATGCTCCTCCATCCCTGCAAACCTTTGAACTAGGGCAGGGCACTGGCTGGCGCATATGTTATATAGCCTATCTGAGGTATATCCCCATAGATGGCTAGCCTGGCTGATACTGAGGCCCATAGCTGCTTCGGCGTACAATTGAGCATTACTGGCGAACTGGTCCCAGGTCATCTCTGTCTTATACCCTAGCTTATCCCATCCAGGGCCATAGAGGGTCATCTTCACTGAGCTATCCATCAAGGTCTTCACGGCCCTCTTCCGGTTCTTTGCCTCTGGAAAGACCCCCAAGCCATAGAGTGCCCCCATGAAGATCATATCTGGACCAGTAATCTTGGCTGGACGTACCGACTCAAAGAACTCTTTTTCTACCCCGATGGGCCAGTACCCTATATTGTATGCCCCCTTGGACATGTATTCCTCAAATAGTGTGGGGGAGATATGCAGTTGCAGGTCCACCGCCTTGGCTATATCAATGTCAAAAGCCGACAGTGGAAAATGGCAATCTCCATTCCAATTGATAATGAAGGCACGAGGACAAACCCTTCTCATCCTCTTCACCGTTACTGGCCATATAGCATTCCTGCGCGTGTGCGACTGCAAGAGTACCAAATCAGGCTGGCCCTTCCTTACCCAGTCCACAGCATACTCTTGCAGTTTCTCCATGCCATGGGTTCGTCCATACCGGGTTTGATTGACCTGGTGCGCCTTTCCATACTTCTCAAAGGCCCTAATCAGTGCAAACCGTGCAGGCCATCCTGGAGGAGTAACCTTGAATCGTACCGTACTCAGGGCTCCCCGCGCAGCCTTGGCCAGGACACTATTGATGCTAGCAGCCTTCCAGTGGCTCTTGTGGGGCAGCCTTCCTTGCCATCTCTGCTGGAATAGTTGGCTGTCAGGATGCTTTCCCTCGTTTATATGGCGTTGGTCTTTATTGTTGATCCTTCTCAACTCGTCTTCGTATTCATAGTCAATTACGGTGCAAAGGGGAAGACGTTCCACTCGCCATCCCAATTCCCACAGCCGCATACTGAGATGGGTATCTCCTGCATAGGTGCGATATCCCTCACCCCACCAACCCACTGTATCCCCCAAGATGCGCCGTATGATTGAGCACTGGCCATAGAGATACCCTTGGTACTCCTGCCAGCGGGGAGTCGTCTTGGCCTCTGCTCCCCGTCGTTGATATATATGACCAAAGGCGCCTTGACCTACCTTGGGGTGTTGTTCCATAAAGTAGTATGCACCTGCCAAGGTTCCAGGGGTTACCTCTATATCATCATTGAGGATGACTACATAGTCTGAGGCTGCGGCCTTGCATCCGTCGTTATAGGCTTTGATGGCCCCCAAGAGTTCCCCATGCTCGATGAGGATGACGTCTAGCTGCGTCCTCAACCAGTCTTGCGTGCCGTCCCCCGAGCCCCCATCGACTATAATAAAGGTATAGGGCACATTTCCTACGGACTTGCGGGCACTACGGATCATCCGCTTTAACAGGTCCAATCGGTTATACGTACCACTAACTAGGGATAAACTCATTTTG